>Ga0209137_1002586_pt1 | contig 15789 bp, 11 predicted proteins | sample SaaInl5LU_22_DNA_FD_184642 | JGI IMG/M metagenome (GOLD analysis project Ga0209137, IMG submission 184642) | Marine microbial communities from expanding oxygen minimum zones in the Saanich Inlet - ESP_105LU_22_DNA (SPAdes) (version 2) | ecosystem: Environmental > Aquatic > Marine > Intertidal... | reverse complement strand
TTATTTCTGGAGGTGTTGAAAACATGACACGTGGACCATACGTAATGGCAAAACCATCGTCAGCATTTGGAGGCGATTCTAAGTTGTACGATTCTACTTTTGGATGGCGTTTTATCAACCCGAAAATGCAACAATTATATGGCACAGACGGTATGGGCAACACTGCAGAAAATCTAGTCGAGAAATATAATATCTCAAGAGAAGATCAAGATAAGTTTGCCTATTGGAGCCAAATGAAGGCTACAAAAGCACAAGAAAACGGGCGATTAGCTAAAGAAATAGTAACTGTAGAAATTCCGCAGCGTAAAAAAGATCCAATTCTATTTTCAAAAGACGAATTTGTAAAACCAACAACCTCTTTAGAAGTTTTAGGAAAATTACGTCCAGCTTTCAAAAAAGAAGGCGGAAGCGTCACAGCAGGAAATTCGTCGGGATTAAACGATGGTGCAGCTGCCACAATTATCGCTTCAGAAGATGCCGTAAAAAAATATAATCTAAGACCATTAGCAAGAATAGTAAGTTCTGCAGTAGTTGGAGTAGAACCAAGAATTATGGGAATTGGTCCTGTAGAAGCTTCAAATAAAGCATTAGCAAAAGCAGGGTTAACAATGGAAGATATGGATATCATCGAGCTAAATGAAGCTTTCGCAGCACAAGCATTAGCATGTACTAGAGCTTGGGGATTAGCAGATAACGACCCAAGATTAAACCCAAATGGAGGTTCAATAGCGATAGGTCATCCATTGGGAGTAACAGGAGCTAGAATAGCATATTCAGCAGCTTTAGAATTAAAAGAGCAAAATAAAAAGTATGCATTAGTGACTATGTGCATAGGTGTCGGTCAAGGCTATGCAGCTATTATTGAGAATGTAAATTTTTAACGATTTGTCATTCCTGCGAAAGCGGGAATCCATTATAATGTGAAAAACATGAATAAGATTCAACATTACGTCCAAGGACAATGGACTACAGGTAAAGAAGAAGGAACACCAATACTAGATGCTATTACAGGTGAAGCATTCACAAGCGTAGCAATTGAAGGTTTGGATATTCCAGAAATCCTAAATTACGGAAGAACAAAAGGAGGAGAAGTCCTTCGTAAAATGACTTTTCAAGAACGTGGAAATATGCTAAAAAGTTTAGCATTGTATCTTACAAAACGAAAAGATGCGTTTTATGAATTAAGTTACAGAACAGGAGCTACAAAAGTAGACAGTTGGATAGACATCGAAGGTGGTTTTGGAAACTTATTCGCGAATGCTTCTTTAAGAAAATTATTTCCAAATCAACCGTATCACGTAGAAGGTGACGCAATCGATTTATCTCGTGGTGGACGCTTTATGGCACATCATATTATGGTGCCAAAAAAAGGAGTAGCTGTTCATATTAATGCTTTTAATTTCCCTGTTTGGGGCATGTTAGAAAAATGCGCTGTAAACTGGATGGCTGGAGTGCCAGCTGTAGTGTTACCTGCACCTTCATCTTCATATTTAGCAGAAGCAGTAGCTCGAGAGATTATAGCTTCTGGTATTTTACCAGAAGGCGTATTACAAATCATAAACGGAACCGTTAAAACCATTTTAGATACTGTAGAGTCTCAGGATGTCGTAACGTTTACAGGTTCAGCAAAAATAGGACGCTTACTAAAAGCGCATCCACAACTTATAAAAGAATCTGTACCATTCACCATGGAAGCTGATTCACTTAACGCTTCAATTTTAGGTGAAGATGCGGTTCCAGGAACACCAGAATTCGACTTATTTATTAAAGAGGTTAGAAAAGAAATGACTGTTAAAGCTGGACAAAAATGTACTGCAATTCGTAGAATCATTGTTCCAGAAAATCTAGTTGAAGACGTTCAAATTCATTTAGGAAAAGCTTTAGATAAAGTAACCATTGGTGATCCGAGACTTAAAGAAGTTAGAATGGGTTCTTTAGTAAGTCATCAACAAGTGCAAGCGGTTAGGGATTCAGTAAACGATTTAGCTAAAGAAGCACAGATTGTTTATGGTAATTTAGATACAATTGAAACCATTGGAGCAGATGCTAAAAAAGGAGCATTTATAAGTCCTATTTTGTTGCGAGCAGATCATCCGTTTCAAAATACGGTCATTCATGAGCGTGAAGCATTTGGTCCTGTAAGTACCATTATGCCTTATAAAAATTTAGACGAAGCGATAACTTTAGCTCAAATAGGCAAAGGCTCATTAGTGTCTTCAATTGCTACAAACGATGATAAAATTGCCAAAGAGTATGTGATTAATGCAGCGTCTCACCATGGAAGAATATTAGTACTAAACAGAGAAAGTGCCAAAGAAAGTACAGGTCACGGTTCGCCTTTGCCATACTTGGTTCATGGTGGTCCAGGACGAGCAGGTGGAGGAGAAGAAATGGGAGGCATGCGAGGTATCAAGCATTATTTGCAACGTACTGCCATTCAGGGTTCGCCAACAACCATTTCAGAAATTACTGGTATTTACCAACAAAACGCAAAATATAAGGAAGCTGACCAACATCCATTCAAATACCATTGGGAAGACATTCAACCAGGAATGTCACTCAAAACACACAAACGCACATTCACAGATACAGATATCATCAATTTCGCCAATTTGACTTGGGATCATTTCTATGCACATACAGATATTACCTCTTTAGACGGAAGTATTTTTGAAAAAAGAACGGCGCATGGTTATTTTATAATTTCAGCAGCAGCAGGATTATTTGTACACCCAAATAGAGGTCCAGTCGCTGCCAATTATGGCTTAGATAGTATCAGATTTTTACGTCCATTATATCATAACGATACGATTTATGTTCGCTTAACTTGTAAAGAAAAAGTAGACAGAGATGTCGCTTCTGCAGAACATCCTAGTGGAATCGTAAAATGGTCTGTTGAGGTATTTGATGCTAATTTTGAAAACAGGCCAGAAAACCAAAAAACCGAAAAGGATAGTCCTTTAGTAGCTATTGCAACTATCCTAACAATGGTTCAGAAGAAACAGGAAGTTTTTACTGAAATGACTTCAGAAAAAATAGATGAATGTCTATCTAAATTATCTGAAGACACTAAACCAAAATGGGGAATCATGACACCACAACACATGATTGAACATTTAGAATATACCTATAAAATAGCTTCTGGAGAGATTCAGGATTTTGAAATTGCCACACCAGAAAAAATTCTTGAAAAGGTAAAAAATAGTCTATGGAATTATGAGTCATTTCCAAAGAATTCAAGATTTCCTCCATTAGAAAAAGATACGCTTGATAGTTTAAAGCATGTGGATTTAGCAACAGCTATTGAAAAGTTTAAAGCGCAAAGAGAACGTTATTTAGAATATTTTAAAGAACATCCAGACACTATATTAAGCAATATGGTTTTTGGAGAATTAAACAGATACGAGTGGTATTTATTAGAACGAAAGCATTTAAATCATCACTTTGAACAATTTGGAGTTTTGTAATTCCTGAGAAGGCAGGAATCTAAAATTAAAACCTTATAATTATTATTCACAAATGAATTTGATAAAAAAAATCACATATATTATAATATTTGGCTTAACTATTTTTAGCTGCAATTCAGAAAAAAAGGTAAACATTTCTGAAGATTCAGCAAACGATGCGTTTAATAAACTCACAAATCTTGTTGATGGTTTTGCAGAGAATAGCATCAAAAAAGGTAATGCGAATTCATTCGCATTAGCCATTTATAAAGATGGTGAGATGTATCAAAACTATTATGGTGAAATTGATAAAGATGGCAACAATAAGCCGAATGATAGTTCACTTTACGAAATAGCATCTATAACCAAAACATTTACTGGGTCTTTAGTCGCAAAAGCTGTTTTGGCTGGTAAAATTGGTTTAGATGATGATATCCGAAAGTATTTAAAAGGTAATTATCCAAATCTTGAATTTAAAGGGCATCCCATTACTGTAAAACACCTTTTAACACACAGTATGGGATTAAAAAATAAACACACAAAAGGCTTTGAAGCTATTAGAAATAAGGTAACAAGCGGAACCTACGATTTCAAAACTGATGCCTACACAAAAGATGATTTATTGGAAGAGCTTAAAACGGTTGAGGTGGATAAAAATCCAGGAACAGTTTTCGTATATAATTCATTTGGACCTGACTTATTGGCTCATATTCTAGAAAATGTAAATAAGAAGCCTTTCGAGATGCAAATGGATGTTTTTTTTAAAGAACTAGGAATGAATGATACCTATCTACAATCATCTCAAAAATACAAACACCGATTAGTTAAAGGTTATAAAGGAGAAGTGTTAGCACCAATAGATCATGATCCAGTTTATGGTGCAGCAGGTGGTGCGATTTCTACACTACCAGATTTGGCTAAATATATGCAGTATCTAATTGATAATAAAAACGAACTATGGATTAAAGAAGCCTCACGTGTGTTGTTTACAGATCCAGATGACGATGAACAAATAGGGTACTTATGGCAAAGTATAGGTTTTGCTGAAGAGGAAGGTTACTATTATTCAAAAACGGGTACTTCTAATAGAATTCAAAGTGGAATATTGATTTGTCCAGATTCTAATTACGGTATTATTGTAATGGTAAATAATACCTCAGATGAAGCTATGCGAGATTGGGAATTACTATTCTTTAGAGATATTGAACCGATGGTAATTAAATACCCTAAACTCGACTTGTCTTCTGTATTTAGAAAGGACTTTAATGAAAACCCTAAAAAAGCATATCAGAATTTTAGAACCTTAAAAAGTGATACAGTAACCTATCACTTTGCTTTAAAAGATTTGAATAATTTTGGTTACGATTTATTGAATGATAAAGAGAACCAAAAATCGATTGCAGTCTTTAAGTTTTTAGCTGAAGAATTTCCACAAAACGCAAACACATTTGATAGTTTAGGAGAAGCTTATTTTGTTACTGAAGACTATAAAAATGCATTAATAAGTTTCAAAAAAGCATTGGAGTTAAATCCAGATATGAAAACATCAAAAAACTATATTAAAAAAATTAAAGAATCAAGTACACAGAAATAATGAGTAATCCATACGTAACAATAGAAATAAAAAACGAAGTAGGTTACATTGAGTTTTTTCATCCAGCCCACAACTCTTTACCAGGAGATGTATTAGCAAAATTAGCCAATACAATTAAAGAAGCAGGAGAAAACGATGCCATTAAAGTTATCGTTTTAAAAAGTGGAGGAGATAGAACCTTTTGCGCAGGAGCAAGCTTCGAAGAGTTAATTAATATAGACGATGCAGCAACAGGAAAAGTATTCTTTTCAGGATTTGCAAACGTAATTAATGCCATGCGTAAATGTCCAAAATTTATTATTGGTCGCATCCAAGGTAAAACTGTTGGAGGAGGCGTTGGTTTAGCAGCTTCTACAGATTATTGTATGGCATCAAAATTTGCAGCTATTAAATTAAGTGAGCTTAATATAGGAATAGGACCTTTTGTGGTTGGACCAGCAATAGAGCGTAAAATGGGTTTAAGTGCTATGTCTCAAATTGCTATAGACGCCAATTCATTTTATCCTGCAGAATGGGCCAAACAAAAAGGTTTATTTACTCATGTTTATGACACTACAGAAGCACTTGATGAAGCTGTAAAAACATCGGCAGAACATTTATGTACTTACAATACAGAAGCTATGCTAGAAATGAAAAAAGTTTTCTGGAAAGGTACTGATGATTGGGATGAACTTTTAGCAGAACGCGCTCAAACTAGTGGACGCTTAGTGTTGTCTGATTTTACAAAAGAGAAATTAAAAGGTTTTAAATAAAAATGATATACGAGTTTCAAGGTTTCATTCCTGTCGTACACGAAAGTAGTTTTGTGCATCCATTGGCTGCAGTAACTGGAAATGTAATTATTGGTAAAAACTGTTATATAGGTCCTGGAGCTGCGATTCGTGGTGATTGGGGACAAATTGTTATAAAAGATGGTGTAAATATCCAAGAAAACTGTACAGTGCATATGTTTCCAGGAAAATCGATAACACTTAAAGAAAGTGCGCATGTTGGTCATGGCGCAATAATTCATGGTGCCAATTTAGGTAGAAATTGCTTAATTGGAATGAATACTGTAATTATGGACGATGCTGAAATTGGAGATGAAAGTATAGTTGGAGCAATGGCATTTGTAAAAGCCGAAACTATTATTCCTAAACGAAGCTTAGTGGTTGGCAATCCAGCAAAAGTGATTAAACAAGTAAGTGATGATATGTTGGCTTGGAAAACCAAAGGCACGCAATTATACCAACAATTACCCAGAGATTGTCACGAAAGTTTAAAAGAAGTTGAGCCTTTAAGAGAAGTGCCAGAAAATATGAAAATTCAAGAAGATGTTTATAAAACGCTTCGAGATTTTATGAAAAAATAATTATGTCTAGATACGAATTCAAAATGCCCAAATTGGGTGAGAGTTTTACAGAAGCAGCCATTATTACATGGTTTAAAAATGTTGGTGATACCATTGAAGAAGATGAAATGCTTTTAGAAGTAGCAACAGATAAAGTCGATTCTGAAGTGCCTTCAACTGTTTCTGGAATTATTGAAGAAATTTTATACGAAGCTAACGCTGTTATTAAAATAGGAGAGCCTTTAGCTATCATTAAAATAGATGGTGAAGTAAAAAACACTAAAAAAGAAACTAACAAAAAGCTTGAAAAAAAATCTTCCGAAAAAGCAAAAACGTTAAAGAAACCAAAGCCAAATCCTGTTACTACTTCAAATCAGTTTAGTGTCTCAAATTCAAATGCTTTCTTTTCACCATTAATCATAAAAATTGCAAAAGAGCATCATATTAGTTTTGAAGAATTAGCTAGAATTCCAGCAACAGGAAATGAAGGTAGATTACGTAAAAGCGATGTTTTTCAGTATATAGAAGAAGGACGACCATATAAATTTGCACAACCAGTTGCACAACAAGATTCTACAGCTTATCGTATTCCGCAATTAAAATTCGATAAAGGAAAAGGTAAAGTGATTGAGATGGATCGTATGCGACAAATGATTGCAGATCATATGGTGTATTCAAAACACACCTCACCTCATGTTACGGCTTATGTGGAAGCAGATTTAACCAATATGGTAAATTGGCGAAATGCTAACAAAGTTGCTTTTCAAGACAAATATGGTGAACGCCTAACATTTACGCCTCTATTTGTTGAAGCTGTTGCTAAAGCCGTCAAAGATTTTCCAAATATTAATGCGTCAGTCGATGGTAAAAATATTATTGTAAAAGAAGATGTTAATATTGGTATGGCTACTGCATTACCAAGTGGAAATTTAATTGTACCAGTGGTTAAAAATGCAGATACAAAAGATTTAAAAACCATTGCAGCCAATGTAAATGAGTTGGCAAATAAAGCTAGAGAAAATAATTTAAAGGCTGATGATATTCAAGGTAGTACATTCACGATTTCTAACGTAGGAACCTTTGGAAGCGTTATGGGAACACCAATTATTAATCAACCAGAAGTTGCTATTCTCGCTTTAGGAATTATAAAAAAACGTCCTGAAGTTATTACTACAGATAAAGGGGATGAAATAGTGATTAGAAGCATGATGTACTTATCGCTTTCTTTCGACCATCGTGTAGTTGATGGTTTTTTAGGAGGAAGTTTTGTACGTCGTGTGGCAGATTATTTCGAACAGTTTGATATGGATAGAAAGATTTAATACATAAAAAAATCATGAAACTTAAATCAATTTTGTTTATTGCCTTTTATGCAATCCTAATTAGCGCTTTCTCTCAAACAGGAAATACAAGTTCAAAAAAAGAGCAACAAAAAGCAAGAAACAAAGTGTTAACTGAAAAATATAAAATTCAGAAAAACAAGAAAAAAGAACAACGAAAAGAAATAAACGGAAGTATAATTGATGATTTATCTTTTGAAGATATAAATGGAATTAAATTCACTTCGCAAAGTCTAAAAGGTAAAATAGTTGTTATTAATTTTTGGTTTATTCAATGTAAGCCTTGTATTGAAGAGTTTCCAGATTTAAATGCCCTAAAAGCTGATTTTAAATCTAAACCAGTAGAATTTATTGCGGTTTCATGGAATGATAAAAGTGCACTTCAAAATTTTTTGAAAACAAATAAACTAGATTTTAAAGTTGTATCAAATAGCATGTCAATAGTTGAGAAATTCAAAATACCGCATTATCCATATAATATTATTATTGATCAAAATGGAAAAGTAGAATACATAAGCGATGTACTTAGCTTTAATGTGATTAATAAGATAAAACGAAAAATAAACAATTTATTGTAAAAGTAATATCATGAAACATAACATTTCAGTAACCAAAGTAGAACACTCAAAAGTTGACAACATCGACTTTAATAATATTCCATTAGGTACAACTTTCACAGATCATATGTTTATTTGTGATTATGAAAATGGAGCATGGATTAATCCAAGAATAGAACCATTAGCATTAATACCAACACATCCAGCAGCAATGGCTTTACATTATGGTCAAGCCATTTTTGAAGGTATGAAAGCAACTGTAGATACAGAAGGCAATCCAATGTTGTTTAGAGCAGATAAAAATGCAGCACGATTAAATGCAAGTGCAGATAGAATGGGAATGCCAGATTTCCCTCAAGACTTATTTGTAGAGGGCTTAAAACAATTAGTAGATTTAGAACGTAATTGGATTCCACCACTAGACGGAAGCGCACTCTATTTAAGACCATTTATGTATGCAGACGAGCCTTTTATTGGCATGAGAGCTGCTACACATTTTAAGTTTATAATTATGGCATCTCCAGCAGGACCATTTTTTAGTAAACGCATAAAATTGTGGGCTGAAAAAGAGTATATACGTGCAGCTAATGGAGGAACTGGTGAAGCTAAAGCAGCTGGTAATTATGCAGCTGCAATTCGTCCAACTGAGTTAGCAAAAGCAAAAGGTTACGATCAAGTACTATGGTTAGATGCATTGGAGCATAAATACATTCAAGAAGTAGGAACCATGAATATTTTTTTTAAAATTAATGGAGAATTTATTACACCAAAACGAGACGGTTCTATACTAGATGGAATTACCAGACTAAGCGTTATCTCTGTTTTAAAAGATAAAAGTTTCAATGTAATAGAACGCGCTATTACAATAGACGAAATTGAAGAGGCTTCACAAAAAGGAACTTTAGAAGAAGCTTTTGGTACAGGAACAGCAGTTGGTATAGCCTATATTCAAGAGATTGGAGTAGGAGACAAAACCATTCATGTGTCTGACGAAAGTCCAGTTGGTCTTGATGTTAATAACACCTTAAATGCAATTAAAACAGGTAAGATTGAAGATAAATTTAATTGGATGACAACAGTTAAAAACGAATTAGCTTAGGATAATTTTGGAGTTACCTAATGGTCAGGCTTTCGGCAGTCGCTCTCTTCGAGGAGCTTCAACAAAGTCTCAATTGTGGAACACTCACAAATTTCTATTTATAAAATTTTATAGATGAGTAATCCTTATCGCAGACACAATCAAAAGAATAAGTAAAATTGATTTCTGCTTTTGTAGAAATGACAGATATGATGAAAGATATATTAGAAAAAGGATTTTTAAAACTCTGCACAGCAAAAGCAATGGCAGAATTATACGAAGCTAATTTTAAGCAAGTTTCAAAATATGTACATGCAACATCTCGTGGTCATGAGGCTATTCAAATAGCCTTAGGATTACAATTGTTACCTCAAGATTATGCGTTTCCGTATTATAGAGACGACGCCACGTTACTATCATTCGGTTTAGAACCTTACGATTTAATGCTGCAATTATTAGCAAAAAAAGAAGATCCGTTTTCTGGAGGAAGAACCTATTATAGCCACCCAAGTTTAAAGGATGATGATAAGCCTAAAATTCCGCATCAATCATCAGCAACAGGTATGCAAGCCATTCCAGCAACAGGAGTTGCTATGGGAATGCAGTATAAGGAACTACAAGGTTTAGACGATTATTCTCTTGATTCCGATCCTGTTAGTTCGAGCGCAGTCGATAACTCTTTGAAACCAATAACCGTTTGTTCTTTAGGAGATGCATCAGTAACCGAAGGCGAAATTGCAGAAGCCTTCCAAATGGCAGCTTTAAAACAAATGCCTATTTTATATTTAGTACAAGATAACGGTTGGGATATTAGCGCAAATGCTGCCGAAACCAGAGCACAAAATGCTTTTGAGTACGCTCAAGGATTTCATGGTTTAGAGGCCATTTCTATTGATGGAGCAAACTTTACAGAAAGTTACGAAGCACTAGAAAAAGTTATAAAAACAATACGTACAGAACGCAGACCATTTTTAGTACATGCTAAAGTTCCTTTGTTAAATCATCATACTTCTGGTGTGCGCATGGAATGGTATCGCGACGATTTAGACGAAGCAAGATCTAGAGATCCATATCCAGTAATAAAACAACAGTTATTAGATGCTGGATTTTCGAAAAGCGAGATTAACGACATAGAAAATTCCGCGAAAGCAAAAGTACAATCAGATTTTGAAAAAGCGTTAAAAGCTGAAGATCCAAAACCTGAGGATTTATTTACATACGATTTTGTACCAACACCAATCACAGAAGAAAAAGGAACAAGAGCACTTGAAGGAGCAGATAAAGTGGTCATGGTAGATTGCGCCTTATTTGCAGTTGAAGAATTAATGAGAGCGCATAAAGAATGTTTACTTTATGGTCAAGATGTTGGAGGAAGACTTGGTGGTGTTTTTAGAGAAGCAGCAACATTGGCTCAGAAATTTGGTGACGATCGCGTTTTTAATACTCCAATTCAAGAAGCGTTTATTGTAGGTTCTACCGTTGGTATGAGTGCTGTTGGATTAAAACCAATAGTTGAGGTGCAGTTTGCAGATTATATTTGGCCAGGACTAAATCAGTTATTTACAGAAGTAAGTAGAAGTTGTTACTTGTCTAACGGAAAATGGCCAGTTTCTATGATTCTTCGAGTTCCAATAGGTGCTTATGGAAGTGGTGGACCTTATCATTCATCTTCTGTAGAAAGTGTAATCACCAATATTCGAGGTATAAAAATCGCCTATCCTAGTAATGGAGCAGATTTAAAAGGCTTAATAAAAGCCGCATATCACGATCCAAATCCTGTAGTGATTCTAGAACATAAAGGTTTGTATTGGTCAAAAGTTCCAGGAACGCATGGAGCAACATCTGTTGAGCCAAGTGAAGATTATGTATTACCTTTTGGAAAAGCTTGGGTATTACAAGAAATATGGAAACAAGACGATTTAGAAACACTTACTATTGTTACTTACGGAATGGGAGTGCATTGGGCAATAAATGCTTCAGAAGCACTAGAAATGCAAGACCAAATAGAAGTAATAGATTTAAGAACGTTGTTTCCGTTAGATGAAGACACTGTAATGAAATCTGTTAAAAAAACTGGTAAATGTTTAGTGGTTACAGAAGAGCCTTCGAATAATAGTTTTGCAAGAGCTTTAGCAGGAAAAATTCAAGAAGACTGTTTTAAATATCTAGATGCACCAGTAATGACTATTGGTAGTGAAAATATGCCTGCAATTCCTTTAAATTCAACTTTAGAAGAAACAATGATACCATCTACAGAAAAAGTGAAAGTTAAAATTGAAGCATTACTTAATTATTAAGTTTACAAAATTAGAATTTGAAATATTGAACATACAAAACAAAAAAGCGATTCATTTCTGAATCGCTTTTTAATGTAATTTATTCTTCCAATGCAGGAGGATACGCAGTCATAATTTCTCTAACAAATGTATTTATTCTTTCAATTTTTTTATCAACTTTAGAAGAACTTGTTAAATAACCAGAGCCTTTACCTTGCCAAATAAGCTCTTTCTTTTTTGCGTCTATTAAATCTATATATAGACTGCCTTGTGAATTGGTACTAACGTTAGTATTAAAGTTATTTCCCCAAAATGGGCTCCATCCCCAACCATATCCAAAACCACCAAAGCCATTATTCCATATATTAACTTCTTGTCTTTCTTTTGTAAAAATACTGACTAATAAATCTGGATCTTTAGATTTTGTAAATCCTTTTGCTAGCATTTCGCTTTCAATAGCACGAAGTATTCTACGTTTATCTAAATCACTTATTTCAGCTTTATCTATAACTGTTTTAAAAAAGGCAAAGGTTTTATAAGAGTCAAAATTGGTGTTCTTATCGTAATCTGCGGCAACACGTACAGAGTTGCATGAACTCATAATTATTAGCAAAGCTAATAATGAAAATGTTTTTTGAATTAATTTTTTCATTGTAATTTTTTTAATAGTTATAACGAGTCTATCATGGCATCATCTACACTATTAGGTAATGTTACTTTTAAATTAGGTTCTATTTCCATTGCGCGTTTTATTGCAAATATTGCGCCTTCGTTTCTTGCCCAACTTCTTCTGGAGATTCCATTATTAACATCCCAGAACAACATTGATTTTAAGCGTTTTGAAGCTTCTTTACTACCATCAAGAACCATACCAAATCCTCCATTGATAACTTCTCCCCAACCAACACCACCACCATTGTGAATGCTTACCCAAGTAGCGCCACGAAAGCTGTCTCCAATAACATTATGTATTGCCATATCTGCTGTAAAACGAGAACCATCATAAATATTACTGGTTTCTCTGTAAGGCGAATCTGTTCCAGAAACATCATGATGGTCTCTTCCTAGTATTACAGTGTCTATTTCACCTTTTGCAATGGCTTGGTTAAAGGCTTCTGCTATTTTTGCTCTACCTTCTGCATCTGCATAAAGTATTCTAGCTTGAGAGCCAACTACTAGTTTGTTTTCTTGTGCACCCTTAATCCATTGAATATTGTCTGCCATTTGTTGTTGAATTTCTTCTGGAGAATGCTTCATTAATTCTTCTAAAACACTACAAGCAATAGCATCTGTTTTTGCTAAATCTTCTGGTTTTCCTGAAGCACAAACCCAACGAAAAGGTCCAAAACCATAATCGAAACACATTGGACCCATAATATCTTGTACATAACTTGGGTATTTAAATTCTTTCCCAATTGTAGGATGAGTAGATATAATATCTGCACCTGCACGAGAGGCTTCTAACAGAAAAGCATTTCCGTAGTCGAAGAAATAAGTGCCTTTTGAGGTATGCTTATTTATAGCATCTGCATGACGACGTAATGTTTTTTGAACTTCTATTTTAAATTGTTCTGGATTATTAGCCATCATTTCATTGGCTTGATCAAAAGACATGCCTGTTGGATAATAACCTCCAGCCCAAGGATTATGAAGTGAGGTTTGGTCGCTTCCTAAGTCTATGTGAATATTTGCTTCGTCAAACTTTTCCCAAACCTCTACGATGTTTCCTAAATAAGCTATTGAAATAGTTTCTTTTTCAGCTTTGGCTTTATTAACTCGAGACACTAATTCATTTAAATCTGTAATTTTTTCATCAATCCAACCTTGATCTAAACGGACTTGAGTGATTTTTGGATTTACTTCTGCGCAAACTGTAATACAACCTGCAATATTTCCAGCTTTTGGCTGTGCTCCAGACATTCCTCCTAATCCTGAAGTTACAAAAAGGTTTCCTTTCGGTTCTTTTCCTATTTTTCTAAATCCGTTTAAAACGGTTATGGTTGTGCCATGAACGATACCTTGTGGTCCAATATACATATAGCTTCCTGCTGTCATTTGGCCATATTGTGTAACACCTAAAGCGTTGAATTTTTCCCAATCGTCTGGTTTAGAATAATTTGGAATCATCATGCCATTAGTTACCACCACTCTTGGTGCTTCTTTATGTGAAGGGAATAATCCCATAGGATGCCCAGAATACATAACGAGTGTTTGCTCGTCGTTCATTTCTGCAAGGTATTTCATGGTTAGGCGATATTGTGCCCAATTAGAAAAAACACCACCATTTCCTCCATAAGTAATGAGTTCATGAGGATGTTGAGCAACTGCATAATCTAAGTTGTTTTGTATCATTAGCATAATGGCAGCTGCTTGTTTTGATTGTGCTGGATATTCGTCTATTGGTCTTGCGTACATTTTGTAATCAGGACGTAAGCGATACATATATATTCTACCGTAAGTATCTAATTCTTTTTTAAACTCAGGAAGTAATGTTGCATGGTGTTGCTTATCGAAATATCTTAAGGCATTACGTAACGCTAATTTTTCTTCTTCTTTGGTAAGAATAGCTTTGCGTTTTGGCGCATGATTTATTACTGTTTCGTATTGTTTTTGGGCTGGTAAAACTTTTGGAATACCTTCAAGAATTTGAGTTTTAAAAGTTGAGTTCATTATGGTGTTCTCTTATTTTATTGAATTATTTTTTTTATTGAAGCCGTATGGACAATGTCTACATCCACTCTCACAACAATACCCTCTTTTTAAAAGGTATTGCTCTGTAAAACACCTATAGCCTTCTGGTGTTATGTAAAAGTCTCCTTCTTCTAATGGAATATATTTCTTCATTAATTACAAATATAATGTAAATTGGAGTGATTTTTGTAACCAATATTTTATGATTTTAATTTCTAAATATTTAGTACCTAAAGGTTATTTAGGAATCACTATATATCCATTCGTTTTACTTAAAAGTAAAGTGTTAAAATCGAATATAGTATTAGTAAATCATGAGAAAATTCATTTGAAACAGCAACTAGAATTATTAATCATACCGTTTTATGTGTTTTATTGTGTTGAATTTATTTTTAGGTTAATTCAATATAGGAAATGGTATACTGCATATACGAATATATCTTTTGAACGAGAGGCTTATACAAATCAAAACGACCAAGACTATTTAAAATCAAGATCGTTTTGGGGATTTTTAAAATATATTAACACTTAAACTTTAATACAAAGCTTTCTTATATAATTGTGTTTTGTCGGTAAATACAATTTTAAGTAGTAAAGCATTGTAAGACTTTATTATACCTTTTAATGTTAGTGTTCTAGAATCTACGTATTGGTATGTAAGATTTGTACCTGAAGTAAAACCTGTAGCAGTTACACCATATGTAGAACCTGGATTACCAGATGAAGGTGTTACTGTTATTGTTCCTGCTGATGGTGTTCCAGTACATGCAAGAGGAGGAACACAAGCAATGCTTAAATTAAAACCAGGATCAGTAAAGCTCCCATCAGAAGTAAACTCTACTGTTAATGAACCTGAAGTAGAAGTAATAGTAGGAATTGTTCCAGCTCCAGTATAAGTACCTAGTAAAGTGCCTCCAGTTCCTGTACCATCATAAATATATAAAAAGTCAAAAGTGGCTTCGGTGTCGTATGTTCCAGTTAGTTGTATTAAGTCTCCAGGAGTTATTGGGTTTAAAACAGTATAACCGTTAGAACTGTTTGCATAATTTGATCCAGATCCACCATTATCGTATAGATTACTAGAGCAAAGCGTAAATGAGTTATTACCTGAGAATGGAACAGTATTCTCTGGTAAAGACATTAAAGTAACAACTATATCACCATTTAAATTGTTTGCAGTTGCACAATTAAATCTATTTAATTGAATTCTATAATCACCTGTAGTTGCAGGTATAAAATCTATTGAAGCTGCACTGCCAGCACAAGCAGGTCCGTTGTCATCATTATAAGCAACAGAGGTTCCAACAGAATTACGTATTGTCATTTGTGTATCGAAACCAGAGCCACAGTTTGAAACTCGATAAGTAGCACCAGCAATCATATTTGTAACTAGAAAATTTCTTCTCCCACCATTATTCTGTGGAGGAGTATAAGTAATGCTTGACGCTACAACTGTAGGAGCAGCAGTTGTACAAGC
>Ga0209137_1002584_pt1 | contig 15795 bp, 16 predicted proteins | sample SaaInl5LU_22_DNA_FD_184642 | JGI IMG/M metagenome (GOLD analysis project Ga0209137, IMG submission 184642) | Marine microbial communities from expanding oxygen minimum zones in the Saanich Inlet - ESP_105LU_22_DNA (SPAdes) (version 2) | ecosystem: Environmental > Aquatic > Marine > Intertidal... | reverse complement strand
AATAAAATAAACTACGATTTAGCAAGAACGCATATTTCTAAAATGCAAGCACGTGAATTTATTTATTACGCAGCTTTTAAGAAGGAGGCTTGTAATTGTGCACGTTTTGTAACAGATACCTTAATTACTTCGGTTACTGATAGTAAAATAAAAAAAGCACTACTAAACTCTAAATGGTTTACGCCAAGCACAGTTGGTAATGTTTTACTGGCTAATACAGGAGATCATCCTTTTGAAGTTTCAGATCAAGGTGTGATTAAGGAGTATAATGGTTCTCAAAAAAGTGAAAATTTAAAATGTTTTCTAGACCGATTAAAAGGTTATAAACCTAATTACGAAGGCACGATTAAGCCTAAAAAAGTGGAAGGGCTTCATGAAAATGCACAGTGGCTCTCTGGTATTGCGGCTGGTGCATGGTATGAGATATGCATTACAGAAATTAGGCACGAATATCGCTATAAGCGTATTTCACCTTATGGAAATATTGATTGCGATGTTATATATATTGTAGAAGATTCTAGTTTTGAATTTGAGAAACATTACAAAGTTATTCATTATTCAAACTGCCATTTCTTTCATGTAAAGCAGAATAATAAAGTATTTAGGTTTAATAGAAAAGGAGTTTAATTTATTGCAAAAGGAGCACTTAATTTAAAAGTAGGAATAGTTACATTAAACTTTTTTGTGGTGGTAAAATTCACCATACTATAATAACCTTGCATTGCTCCAAAAGGAGAGGTGAGCAAACATCCAGAAGAATAGGTGTGAGATTCTCCAGGTTTTAAAACAGGTTTTTTTCCAATAACGCCTTCTCCAGAAACGGTTTCGATAGCATTAAGTGCATCAAAAATTGTCCAATGTCTAGCATTGAGCTGTACCGAGTCTTTGCTCTGGTTCTCTATGGTGACCTTGTATCCAAAGGCAAAATGTATTTTATAGTTTTTATAAAATGTGCCTTCAAAATTAGTGACTACAGAAATTTTTATGCCTCTTGTTACTTGTTGAACCATTTTTTATTAAATTCTATGCTAAAGTACTAATATTACATTAATTATCACAACAAAGTATGCCAATTACAGAGTGTTTTAACTAATCTTTAATAATTTAGTTTGTAATATCTACAGAATTTCCTTCGCCATAACCAATTATTCTATCGTATCTCGCGCCTAAATCTCTGTAATATACTAAAACTTTATAGTTGTTTTCGGTTTGCCAAAAATTACCACTTATGGCGTTTTCATCTATGCTGCCGTCTTTATTTTTTATAACATACTTATAGCTGTAAAATCCTTGTTTTAAAAGTAGTTTGCCCTCGTAAGTGCTCTCGTCGTCGAAGTAGGTTAGTTTAGTTGTATTGTCTACAGCATAATTATTAAAATTACCATAAACATGTACAGTTTGTCCTTTGCTTAATTTGTTGAGTTCTAAAGTAAAATGTACTTGCGCATAGTCTGCTCCAATTTTAGGATTGTCTGTATCTAAAGCCGTAATTAAAAAGTTGCCATTAATATCCGGATTATAAGTGTAATCTCTATTTGCACGCAATATGTTTCTATATAAATAACTGTTATAAAGTTCTTTTAATTCTATAAACTGCACACCAATATTTGCGCCTCTTATGTCTTTATTCTCAAAATTTAGGTATTCGTTTCCTGCATAAAAACTAGTCTCTTTAGTGTAGCGATATTGTAATTCGTTACCTAGAATATATTGAGGCTTAACGTTTTTAATAGCAGTTCTTAAATTATTATTTTGAATAATAACTGTTTTTATAGTTTGTAATGGATTGTTAAATCTTAGAATTGAAGAGTTAATAGCAATGTCTACAGATTGTTTTTCTTTAATATCACTTACATCTCTAGAGCGTTTAATAGCAACACCAACACTTGCAATATCCTCGTAAACCATAAATTTTCTTGTAAACTCAATGTCGTCATCTTCATTATAAACGGTAATAATATAGTTTCCAGATTTTGTTATTGCTCGTGTTTGTTCGTTAGGAATTGTTAAGGTAAAATGTGAATAGATTTGATAGGTGTTAAATGAATTGTCCCAAGTTCTAATACGTTGTTCGTTAAAGCCTTGTAAATATTCAGATTGCACTAAAACCGAAGGTGTCCAGTCGTAATTATAATGTTTTATCTCATAGTAATAATCGTCTTCATTTCCATTTAAAACATCAAATTCTAAAACAAGGTATTCTCCAAGTCTTAAAATAGGGAGCTGACTCTCAGGTGTGTCGCCTTTAAAAGTTATGGTTTTAATATTTTCGGCAGGATTTATTTCTTCAACTTGACCGAAAGTGTGCAATGAAAATAATATTGTTATAATAGAAAAAAATACTCGCATATGTTATCAGCTTTATTGTTTTAATATTAATTCTGGTGTCTTATTAGTTTGTAATGTTTGTAGAAGATACTTCACTAAAGCCAATAACTTTATCGTATCTAGCTCCTAAGTCTCTATAATAAACTATAACTTTATAATTATTTTCTGTTTGCCAAAAATCGCCACTTATAGAGCCATGGTCTAAAGTGCCGTCTTTTTTTAAAATAACATATTGATAATTATAGAAACCTTGTTTTAGTTTTAACATTTTTATGTAATTTTTACTTTCCTCATCAAAAAACAATTCATTTTCTTCCTCTGTAGCATAGTTGTTATAGTTTCCGTAAACAAATATGCGTTCATCTGGTTGAATTTTAGGAATATTAAGAGCAAAATGTACATTAATATAATCTGCCTCAACATTAATATCATCTGCATCTACTGCGGTTATTTTAAAACGGCCATTAATATCCGGAGCCCAAGTATAATCTAAGTTAGCACGACTGGTATCGACTCTAAGATAACTATTGTTTAGGTCTTTAAGTTCTGTGGTTTCTACACCATTTAGTGCTGCTCTTGGGTTTTTTGTTTCAAAAAAAAGAAATTCGTTACCACCTTTAAAGGCGGTTTCTTTTGTATATCTATAAATTAACTTGTCTCCCACTACATATTGCGGTTTTAAGTTTTTTATAGCTGTATTATAATTTCTATTTTGAATAATTGTGGTGTTAATTGTTTGTGTTGGATTATTGAATTTTAGAGCTCCTGAAATTTCAATATCTACAGTTTGCATTTTATCAATTTTTGTTACATCTCTAGAGCGTTTTACATCTAGTTTAATATCCACTTTGTCCTCATAAATAATAAATTTTCTGGTAAATACAATATTGTCTTCCTCGTCTCTAATGGTTATTAAATAATTACCAGTTAATTTTATTTGTCTTGTCTGCGCATTTGGGAATTCTAGTCTATAATGCGAATAAAGTTGAAACGTATTAAAAGAATTACGCCAATTTAGAATTCTTAAATTATCTAAACCCAAAAGAAATTCAGGTTTAGCAAGATCAGACTCTGTCCAATTATAGTTATAATGTTCTAAAGTGTAATAGAAATCTGGCTCATCTTCAACCAAAGCATCAAACTAAAATGGGTCGTTTAGTTTAATAATTGGTATTTCACCTTGTTCGCTATTATTGCTTTTAAAAGTTATCGTTTTTATATAATCTGGAGGATTAACTTCTTCGATTTGACTGTATGAAAAAAATGAAAATGAAATTATAAGACAAAATAAAAAATGTTTAACGTAAGTTCTCATTTATAAGGATTTTAGTTATGTAAAGATAAACATAATTCATGCCTATTTTGGAACTTCAAAATAACTACCCAAAAATCTATTGAATTATTGTGAAATTTGTTTAATTAATTCGTATTTTTGCACCGATTTTTTGTGCTCATAAAATCACATTACTAAACTATTAACAAATAGATTTATACACATGTCAAACGACATTAAGATTAAAAAAGGTCTAAATATAAAACTAAAAGGTGCTGCAGAAAAGGTGACTGAAAATGCCATTGTAAGCAATACTTATACCGTTAGACCAGAAGATTTTCACAGTGTAATTCCAAAATTATCAGTAAAAGTTGGAGAAAAAGTAAAGGCTGGTCAAGCTTTATTTTTCAATAAAAACAACGAAAACGTAAAATTTGCTTCGCCAGTTTCTGGAGAGGTTGTTGAGATTGCTCGTGGTGAAAAACGTAGAATACTTTCAGTTAAAATTCAGGCAGACAAAGAACAATCTTATCAAGATTTTGGAGCTTTAAAAGTGGATTCGGCTAAGGCAGATGACATTAAAGAAACATTATTAGCTTCAGGTTGTTGGGCTTTTGTAAAGCAACGTCCTTATGATGTTATTGCAAATCCAGAAGTTGCGCCAAAAGCTATTTTCATTTCTGGCTATGCTAGTGCTCCTTTGGCAGCAGATTTAGACTATGTTTTAGCTGGGAAAGAAGCAGAGCTGCAAGCTGCAGTTTCGGCTCTGGCAAAATTAACCAAAGGTCAGGTTCATGTAGGTGTTGGTAAAAACGGAAATTCGCCATTAGCAGGATTATCTAATGTTTCAATACACAAGGTATCTGGTCCACATCCAGCAGGTAATGTTGGGACGCTAATAAATAAAATAAATCCAGTTAACAAAGGTGAAACGGTTTGGACTGTTGCTGCTCAAGACTTGGTAATTATTGGTGAGTTATTATTAACAGGAAAGTTTAATGCAGAGCGATTAGTTGCATTTGCTGGTTCCTCAGTTAAGAAACCACGTTATTTTAGAACAATAATAGGAAGCGAAATCGCAACTATTGTTTATGATAATGGTGTAGACAAAGATGGAAACGATAGAATTATTTCTGGAAATGTCTTAACAGGAACACAGGTAAAACCAGATGGTAATCTAGATTATTACAGTAACGTAATAACTGTAATTCCAGAAGGTGATGATTATGAGTTTTTTGGATGGAATAAGCCAGTTTTTAATAAGGTGTCAACCTCTAGAGCATTAACGTTTTCTTGGTTAACACCAAAGAAAGAATATGCTTTAAACACTAATACAAATGGTGAACATCGTGCTTTTGTTCTAACAGGATCTTACGAACAGGTGTTTCCATTAGATATTTTTCCGCTTCAAATTTTAAAGGCTTGTATGTATCAAGATTTAGATGAAATGGAAGCTTTAGGGATGTACGAAGTTGCACCAGAAGATTTCGCCTTAACAGAATTTGTTTGTGTGTCTAAACAACCACACCAAGATATTATTAGAAAAGGTTTAGACTTAATGCTAAAAGAGATAGGATAATGGGTTTAAAAAGTAATTTACACAATTTAAAAGAGAAGTATAAAGGTACTAAAATGGCTCCTGCATTTAATGCAATCCATACCTTTTTATACTTGCCAAATGAGACAACACACAACGGAACTCACATTAAAGCAGCTGATGACTTAAAACGTACCATGAATATTGTTATTATGGCAATGGTACCATGTTTAATCTTTGGTATGTTTAATGCAGGTTACCAGCACTATTCAGCAATAGACGCAGCAAATGGTATTATAAGAGAAGTTTCTGTTTTAGGAAATTTTTTAACATGGGATAATTTTATTATTGGTGCTTGGACAGTTTTACCATTAGTAATTGTTTCTTATGGAGTTGGACTTATAGTAGAATTTATTTTTGCAGTAATTAAAGGTCATGAAGTAGAAGAAGGTTACTTAGTAACAGGAATGTTAGTACCATTAATAGTACCTGTAGATATTCCTTTATGGATGTTAGCTGTTGCAGTCGTTTTTGGTGTAGTAATAGGTAAAGAGGTTTTTGGAGGAACAGGAATGAATATTTTAAATCCTGCATTAACAATACGTGCTTTCTTATTTTTTGCATATCCAACATGGATGTCTGGTGATAAAGTTTGGGTACACAAAGCTACAGAAATGGCTGGAAGTCCAGATGCAATCTCTGGAGAAACAATGTTAGGGTATTATGCAAAAGCAGGGCAGAACTTAACTGTTGAAGGTGCTAATGGTGCTTCAGATGTAGTAACAACTTATGGTGATAGAGCTGCAGAGTTATACTCAATGAGCGATATGTTTTTTGGATTCATTCCAGGATCGATTGGTGAGACTTCAAAACTATTAATTTTGGTAGGAGCAGGACTACTAATCTTTTCTAAGGTTGGTAGTTGGAGAATTATCCTAAGTACTTTAATTGGTGCATTAACTATGGGATTAATATTTAATGGTGTTGTTTCTGCAGAATGGATTGGAGAATCAAGTAAGTTTTATGGATTAATGAATTTGCCATTTTGGCAACATTTAATTGTTGGTAGTATACTTTTTGGTGCTGTTTATATGGCTACAGATCCGGTAACTGCTTCTCAAACTAATAAAGGCAAATGGATTTATGGATTTTTAATTGGTTTCATCTCTATAATGATACGTGTATTTAATCCAGCTTATCCAGAAGGCGTATTTTTAGCAATCTTATTAATGAACGTCTTTGCACCAACTATTGATCACTACGTGATTCAAGGTAATGTTAAACGCAGAATGAAACGTTTAAAAGTTAAAACAGCATAATTATGGCAATCAATACAGATAAAAATTCTTACACAATATTTTTTGCAATTGCAATGGTAGTAGTTGTAGGTTCTTTATTAGCGTTTACAGCATCTACATTAAGACCTAATATTGATGAAAATAAAAGAATGGAAAAGCAACAGAATATTTTGTATGCTATGGGTATAAATGCTAACGAAGGCTCAGGAGATATTAACTTTATTTCTACAGATAAAGTAGCAGAAGCTTTTACTAATAATGTTTTAGAACAAATTGTTTTAGAAGTAAAAGACGGTAATGTTTTAAAAGAATTTTCTCGTGATGAATTCATGAATTCTAAAGCTCAAGGCGCTGGAAAAGAACCTTATCTAATAGACGTTAAAAAGGAACAAACAAAAGCTAAAAATGGTGAGTCAAGATTTTTACCATTATTCAAAGGGTCTCAAAACGGAAAAACAGTTTATGTAGCAGCAGTTATAGGTAAAGGGCTTTGGGATGCCATTTGGGGATATATAGCCTTAGATGAAAGTATGGTTGTTCAAGGTGCGTTTTTCGATCATGCAGGAGAAACACCAGGCTTAGGAGCAAACATAAAACAGCGTTACTTTATGGATGATTTTAAAGGTGAGAAGTTATTAACAGAAGAAGGTGTTTTTAAAGGTATTAAAGTAGCAAAAGGTAATAACGATCCAGTCAACAATGATAAAGACGACTATGAAGTAGATGCTTTAGCTGGAGCTACAATAACAGGAGATGGTGTATCTGCAATGATAAAAAATGATTTAAAATTGTATTTACCATACTTTAAAAATTTAAAAAATAATAACAACTAATATGGGACTACTTTCAAAAAAAGACTCAAAGTTAATAACAGATCCATTAGCAGATAATAACCCAATTACTATTCAAGTATTAGGGATTTGTTCTGCATTAGCAATTACAGCAGAGCTTAAAGCTTCTTTAGTAATGGGAATCGCTGTTTTGTTTGTATTGGGAATAGGAAATGTAGTAATCTCTTTAATGAGAAACATTATTCCTTCAAAAATTAGAATTATTGTACAATTAATTGTAGTTGCAGCTTTAGTAATTATTGTTGATCAAGTATTAAAAGCTTTTGCATACGATTTGAGTAAAACACTTTCAGTATTTATTGGATTAATTATTACCAACTGTATTATTATGGGACGTTTTGAAGCTTTTGCTTTGGCAAACAAGCCATGGCAATCGTTTTTAGATGGTATTGGAAACGCATTAGGTTATGCAGTTATCTTAATAATTGTTGGTTTTTTTAGAGAACTTTTAGGTTCCGGAACACTTTTCGGAGTTCCTGTATTAGGAGATCCAATTGAAAAAACAGGAGTATATGCTTTTGGTTATGAAAACAATGGCTTTATGTTAATGCCTCCAATGGCCTTAATAATTGTTGGATTAATAATTTGGGTACAACGTAGTAGAAATAAAGATTTAATCGAGGATTAAAATCCTCTTCAATTTTCTTTAATTTTAATTAAAAGAAATTTGAAGACGAAAATTATAAAAAAATGATAGAACATTTAGAATTATTTTTCAAGTCAATTTTTGTTGACAATATGGTGTTTGCCGTATTCTTGGGTATGTGTTCATACTTAGCTGTTTCTAAAAAAGTAGCAACAGCAGTTGGACTTGGAGCGGCTGTAATATTTGTACTAGCAATAACAGTACCTTTAAACTGGTTGTTAGACCAATACTTACTTCAACCTGGAGCATTAGCTTGGTTAGATGGAAGCTCTAATGGAGAAGGTTTCTCTGGAATGGATTTAGGTTTCCTTTCCTTTATCATGTTTATTGCAACTATTGCAACCATGGTACAATTAGTTGAAATAGTAGTAGAAAAGTTTTCACCTTCATTATATAATTCTTTAGGTATTTTTTTACCTCTAATTGCTGTAAACTGCGCCATATTAGGAGGTTCACTGTTTATGCAATCTCGAGAAATAGAAACTTTAGGTTTGGCATTTAATTATGGTGTTTCTTCTGGAATAGGCTGGTTTTTAGCAATTCTAGCAATTGCAGCCATCAGAGAGAAAATTAGATACTCTAATGTACCAGCTCCTTTAAGAGGATTAGGAATCACATTTATTATTACAGGTTTAATGGGAATAGGGTTTTTAAGTTTTGGAGGCATGTTAACAGGTGGTGAAGAAGAGCAAAAACCAGTAGAACCAACAACACAAGTAGATACAATACAAACGGAAGAGGCTAATAAATTAGCAGAAAACACTAAAATAGCAGAGTAGTATGATTTTAGCAGCAGGAACATTAGGAACAGTATTAGCTACTGTAGCAGCGTTTTTACTAGTAACATTAATATTAGTAAGTTTATTACTTTTTGTAAAACAAAAATTATCACCGTCTGGACCAGTAAAGATTACTATTAATGGTGAAAAAGAAATTGAAGTTGCTTCAGGTGGTACTTTATTATCAACATTAGGAAATAACAAAATATTTTTACCATCTGCATGTGGTGGAGGTGGAACCTGTATACAATGTGAATGCCATGTTTTATCTGGAGGAGGAGAAGCACTTCCAACTGAAACACCTCACTTTTCAAGAAAAGAATTGGCTCATGGAGCACGTTTGTCTTGTCAAGTAAAAGTGAAACAAGACATGGAAATCACTATTCCAGAAGAAGTTTTTGGAATTAAAAAGTGGGAAGCAACAGTAGTTTCAAATTACAATGTCGCAACATTTATTAAGGAATTCGTAGTAGAAATACCAGAGGATATGAATTACAAAGCAGGTGGATATATTCAAATTGAAATACCAAACTGTGAAATAAAATATTCAGATATGGATATTACTGCTCACCCAGAAGACCATCCAGGAGAACCAAATAAGTTTGAGGCAGATTGGGATAAGTTCAACTTAAGACCTCTAGTTATGAAAAATAACGAATTGGTTGAACGTGCTTATTCTATGGCTTCTTATCCAGCTGAAGGTAGAAAAATTATGCTAAATGTTCGTGTAGCAACGCCACCTTTTGATAGAGCTAAAAACGGATGGATGGATGTGAACCCTGGAATAGCATCTTCATATATTTTCAATCAGAAAATTGGAGATAAAGTAACTATTTCTGGGCCTTACGGAGAATTCTTCATTAATGATTCTGATGCCGAAATGCTATACGTTGGTGGTGGAGCAGGAATGGCACCAATGCGTTCTCATTTATACGAGTTGTTTAGAACGTTAAAAACAGGAAGAAAAGTAACGTATTGGTATGGAGGACGTTCTAAAGCAGAATTATTCTACATCCATTACTTTAGAGCATTAGAAAAAGATTTTCCAAACTTTAAATTTTATTTAGCACTTTCAGAACCAATGGAAAGTGATAATTGGAAGGTTAAAAAAGACATTAATGATGAAGCTGGAGATGGCTTTGTTGGATTTATCCACAATTGTGTGATTGATAATTACCTAAATCATCATGAGGCACCAGAAGATATTGAACTATACTTCTGTGGACCTCCTTTAATGAACCAAGCGGTTCAAAAAATGGGTGAAGATTTTGGTATACCAGATGAAAACATTCGCTTTGATGATTTTGGAGGATAATTCAAAATCTTGATATAAAATTAAAAGCCAATTCACTAGAATTGGCTTTTTTTATGACATTATTTTAAATCCATAAGTAGAATTCAAAATACAAAACCAGTCTTAATAAGCTGTCTTTTATTCATTTTCATTTTTTCTTGAAATGAAAGAAGGTAGTAGTTAAATTTTGAGTTAAAAGGGATGATGTTAAATTGGTTTTCTAATAATTTGTATTTTTGCATCATGAGCAAACCATTAACAAAACAAGAACTTCATAATTTAGCCATGAATCACGTGGGTAAAGATTTGGAAAAACGTGGATTTGAATTTGTAGCTATAAATAGCAAGCTTAAAAAACACCCGCAATTTGTATGTATTGATAAAAATAGTCAGTATTTTTTTGTGATAGTCAAAGCGGTTATTTTACCTGATAACCCAAACAATTACGATATAGTTTGGATGGAAACCTTTAAAAAGCATGCCACAGATAAAGATGCCAAAGTGCTTTATGCTGGTGTTGGTTTAGGGAATCCAGATGGCGAAGATTTACCAATCTATTTAAACGAAGAATACCTCATTGAATATAACGGAATTCAAGTAATTGAAACCAACTTAAATTAACTTGTCATTCCGAGCCTGCCTTTCGGCAGACAAGGACGCAGGACATGGCAATCTCAAAAATGAAGAAAATAAATATCAATATGAAAAAATCAGGAATTCTATTTCTAATAGGCATAGTATTGCTTTCCTGCAAACAAGAAACTAAAAATACCAAGTTAGCAGGTTCGGTTTTTGGAACAACATATTCGGTTATTTATAATTCTGATGAGAACTATCAAATAGAATTTGATAGTCTTTTTGCTGTAATTAACAAATCCATGTCTACTTACATTCCAGATTCTGATATTTCTAAATTAAATAGAAATGAAACGGTTTTGATTGATGATCATTTTCTTAACGTTTTTAACACCTCAAATACTATTTATAAAGCAACTAATGGTGCTTTCGATCCGACTATTGGAGCCGTTGTAAATGCATGGGATTTTGGTCCTGAAGGGAAAATAGTAGCTCTAGATAGTCTGAAAATTGATAGCCTCATGCTTGGTGTTGGTTTCAACAAAGTTTCTGTAAAAAATAATACCATTACAAAACCAGAAAGCACGTTTATAGATTTTAATGCCATTGCCAAAGGGTATGGTGTGGATGTAATTGGCATCTTTTTAGAGTCCAAAAACGTTGAAAATTATTTAGTTGAAATTGGTGGCGAAATCCGCTCACATGGAATGAATGTTGAAAAGCAAAGCCATTGGAAAGTAGGTGTAGAAATGCCTCATTTTGACGGCGAACAATCTCTAATAAACGCCATAAGCTTACATAATGAAGCGATGGCAACATCAGGAACCTACCGAAAATTCAAGGTAGATAACCAAGGAAATCGCTATTCCCATATTATTGATACAAAATCAGGTTATCCAAGTAAAACCAATTTATTAAGTATTTCTGTAATAGCTGATAATTGCATGACAGCTGATGCTTATGCAACTGCATTTAAAGCTATGGGAATAGAAAAAACACAAGACTTTTTAATAACACACCCTAAATTAAAAGTGTTTTTAATTTTTGAGAATAACCAGAATGAGCTGGAAACCCTTTCTTTGAATGGGTTTCCAGAATAGTTATGTTTTTTTATAAACCAAGAGATAAAGCATCCTTATTTTTAAATTTGCATTAAAAAGCATTCACCAATAATAGAAACCAGCCAGCAACTAATAGTAAGCCGCCAATAGGTGTAATAGGTCCTAAAAAACGCATTTTTTTTCCTTTAGTATCTGATAAAACCAATCCATAAATACTGAAAGAAAACAGTATTATTCCTAACGTAAAACACCAATAGGTTGCAAGGGTTATGTTGTATGAACTAAACCCTAAAGCTAATAAAACAAGGGCATGATACATTTGGTATTTCACACCAACTTCAAAACTATGCAATTGGTCTGCGGATAAAGTTTTCTTTAAAGCATGAGCGCCAAAAGCGCCAAAGATGACTGCTAATATTCCGAAAATGGCAGCTGTAGCAATTATAATTTGATGTGTCATTAATATATCTATTTATAAACCACTGGAATAATTCCTCCTTTAGCCAAGCAATAGCGCTCTATGTCAGTATCAGATAAAGTGGCAGTGTAGTCTATTTCTTCTACTTTAAACCCAATACTTTGGAGTTTATTAAAATAATCACGACCGTAAATCCGAACATGATCATATTGTCCAAAAATGGCAGCGCGTTCTTTTTTGTCGGTTATGCTATCATCTTCAAAAGTAATATCACGTGTTAAGTCCTGCGGAATTTGAAACACACCATAACCACCAGGTTTCATAACTCTGTATAATTCTTTCATGGCTTTGGTATCTTCTGGAATATGCTCTAAAACATGATTGCATAAAATAATATCATAACTATTATCTTCAAATGGCAGATTGCAAATATCCGCTTTTACATCCGCAATTGGCGACTCTAAATCGGTTGTTGTATAATCAATATTTTTAAGATTTTTAAAGCGTTTTAGAAAACACTGTTCGGGTGCAAAGTGAAGCACGCGCTTTTTAGCCGTAAAAAAATCGGTTTCATTTTGTAAATACAACCATAGTAATCTGTGGCGTTCTAATGAAAGAGTAGAAGGTGAAAGTACATTATTACGTTGATTGCCGTATCCATACGGTAAAAACATTTTAAAATTCTTGCCGTCAATAGGGTCTGTATATTTGCTTCCTTTTAAAAAAGCAGCTATTACCGGTCTCACCAAATAGCTTGACCTAATTAATAATGGTCTTGGAATGGTGTTGAGCAATATTTTAAATAGTTTTTTCAACTGGTTTTAAGCTTCAACTAAATTATTGGTTTTAATTAAATTATAAATACCGTCCCATAGTGCAATTCGGTGTTGTAAAGATTGTTTAGAAACTTCTAAAACATCGTCCCATTTTTGTTGGTCATTACCACATAATTCTTCAACCATTTTTAAAGAAAGCGGTCCATGTTCATCACCATCTAATTCTATATGGCGATTTAAATAATAGGTTAATTTGCTATAAGAATCACTCTCTGTTTTAGACTGATTAATAATTTGAAAAAACATATCTGGAATAACATCCTCACGTCCAAATGTAAAAGCAGCAGCTATTTTATGCGGTGCATTTGTTGCAATAATATGAAACGTGTAGTTTATAAATTTTAATGTTTCAGTATTTAATTGAACCTTTTTCGCTGCATTTTCAATGGATTTTTCCGCATTTAATAAGGTTAGGAAATCTTCAACTTGCTTGGTGCTAGCCTGAACTTGATGCATGGCATCCAAGTACATTTCATAATGACTTTTTGGTTCGCCAAATTCATTGATATCGCTTTCTTCGCCTAAAACAATTTCATTTATAAAACGCGCTGTTGCTGGATTTGCAACAGGTGTCCAAGGGACAGTTGTTGTTGTTAAATGATTTTGAAGTGCTTTTAATAAAGACATAAAATCCCAAACAGCAAAAACATGTTGCTCCATAAAAATTTTAATATCTGTAACGGTAGCTAATGTTTTGTACAGTTTATGGTTGTTTAATTCTGAACGTAAAGGTGCAAGTTCTTTTTCTAATTTTTTAATCTGATTCATTTGTGGTAATTTATAGTACAAAAGGTTTTTGTCTAAATTCATCTTCTTCATTACTCGTAATCCCTAAAGCATCATAGATGTAAGCAAACGTTGAAAGTAATTCTGGTTTTCCATCTACAATGGCTACATCATGTTCAAAATGAGCCGATGGTTTATTATCTAAAGTTGTAATAGTCCAGCCGTCTTTATGTTGTTTAATACGTTGTGTGCCTATATTTATCATTGGTTCTATAGCAACAACCAAACCTTCAATAAATTTTTTACCACGACCACGTTTGCCATAATTTGGCATCTCTGGATCTTCATGCATTACACGACCTAATCCATGTCCAACAAGTTCTCTTACAACTCCATAACCATGGTTTTCGCAATATTTCTGTATGGCATAACCAACATCACCAACACGATTTCCAACCTTTAATTCTTTTATACCAACGTAAAGAGACTCTTTAGTAACTTGTAATAATTTTTTAGTTTCAGTTTCTATTTCACCAACGGCAAAAGTATAAGCATGATCTCCATAAAAACCATGTTTTATGGCACCACAGTCTATAGATATAATGTCGCCTTCTACTAAAGGAGTGTTGTTTGGTATACCATGTACTACTTGAGAGTTTGGACTCATACAAAGCGTGTTAGGAAAATCATACAATCCTAAAAAACCTGGTATAGCATCTTGATCTCTAATACAAGCTTCGGCAATTTTGTCTAATTCTAATGTAGTTACACCAGGTTTAACAGCTTTTGCAACTTCACCTAACGTTTTAGAAACCACAAGTGCAGCTTCACGCATTAACTCTATTTCTTCTCTTGTTTTTACTATAATCATGTTCACAAAATATGGGCAAATATACTTAAAATAAACTGCTTTTTTCTTCTAATATTATGACTTTTGGCAGGTTTTTAAAATGTTTTAGGTTGTATTTTTGTATTCTAAAATTAAAGATATGTTTTCACCAGTTAGTGCAGAAGAAGCAGTTAAAGTTATAAAATCTAATAATCGTGTTTATATTCAGGCTGCAGCAGCAGCTCCACAAGCTTTAATTCATGCCATGACGAATAGGCACGAAGAGTTAAAACATGTTGAAATATGCCAATTACATACCGAAGGTGAAGCACCATATGCTAATCCAGAATTCCGAAATAGTTTTCATGTTAATTCTTTTTTTATTGAAAAAAATGTTAGATACACTTTAAAGGCTGGAAATGGATCTTACACACCAGTTTTTTTAAGTGAGTTACCTTTGCTTTTTAAACGCAATATTATTGATTTAGATGTTGCTTTAATTCATGTTTCTGTTCCAGATAAACATGGTTATTGTTCTTTAGGTGTTTCTATTGAAGCTACTTTGGCAGCAATAGAAAATGCGACTACTGTAATAGCGCAAGTAAATACCTTTATGCCTCGTACTCATGGAGCTGGTATTATTCATGTTTCAGAGATTGATTTGTTTGTAGAGTCTAATGAAGAGTTGCCTGCGCATACTATTTCTGAACCTTCAGTTATTGAAAGTAAAATAGGAAACTTTGTGGCAGATTTAATAGAAGATAGAAGCACATTACAAATGGGAATTGGAAGTATTCCTAATGCGGTTTTAACAAGACTTAGTAATCATAAAGATTTAGGTTTGCATACCGAAATGTTTTCGGATGGTGTAATAGATTTAATTTTGAAAGATGTTATTAATGGTAATTATAAAGGTATCAATAGAGGTCGAGCATTAACAACATTTTTAATGGGCTCTAAACGTTTGTATGATTATGTTGATGATAATCCTTTTATAGAAATGAGAGCTTCAAATTATACCAATGATGTTTCAATAATTAGGCAAAATCCAAAAATGGTAGCTATTAATTCTGCAATAGAAGTAGATGTTACTGGTCAAGTTTGTGCAGATTCTATTGGAGCACATATGTATTCTGGAGTAGGAGGACAAATGGATTTTATTAGAGGTGCATCTTTAAGTGAAGGTGGAAAAGCAATAATAGCGTTGCCATCTATAACAAAATCCGGAATTAGCAGAATTGTACCAACATTAAAACCTGGAGCTGGTGTTGTTACTACGCGCTCTCATATTCATTATATTGTTACAGAATATTGAGTAGCCAACCTTTATGGAAAAACTATAA
>Ga0209137_1002580_pt1 | contig 15815 bp, 35 predicted proteins | sample SaaInl5LU_22_DNA_FD_184642 | JGI IMG/M metagenome (GOLD analysis project Ga0209137, IMG submission 184642) | Marine microbial communities from expanding oxygen minimum zones in the Saanich Inlet - ESP_105LU_22_DNA (SPAdes) (version 2) | ecosystem: Environmental > Aquatic > Marine > Intertidal... | reverse complement strand
AAGACTTCCCCCGATGATTACGAGTCTTATAGAGAGTCTTTCTACGGACAGTGCAAATGCTATAACGAGGAAACCGAAGAGGGTGCTCCCGACTGTGAAACCTGCGATGGGGATGGCTGGTACACAGAGTACTTTGATTAAATAGTATTGCCTTCTTAGCTCAGTTGGCCAGAGCAACGCACTTGTAATGCGTAGGTCATCGGTTCGAATCCGATAGAAGGCCCGAATAACTAAATAGTGCTTGGCAGATTACCCAAGCGGCCAAAGGGATCTGACTGTAAATCAGCTGGCTTAGCCTTCGGGGGTTCGAATCCCTCATCTGCCACTAGAAACTATCTGATAAAGGGAGAGAAATGAAAATAAATGTATTAGACAAAGGTTATGTACGCTTAGTAGATTCTATGGGTAGTGATCTATCCATCGTAAATGCAGCAAGGGTGTCATATGACAAAGAGGTAGAAGAAATCTCTGATCGTGATTCTAAGTTAATTAGTTTCTTGATTAGAGAGAAACACACCTCACCATTTAGGCACGCCGCTTTAACTTTTGAGGTGTATGCCCCTCTGGTGGTCGCTAGGCAGTGGTGGAAGTATGCTGTAGCCTCTAGCCATGTTGATGATCAGAATGGTTGGAATGAATCTTCCCGTAGATATATTACAGAGGATGAAGAGTTTTATATTCCTATGCCAGGTGAGTGGCGAAGCAAGCCTGAGAATAGCAAGCAGGGTAGCGGTGAGCCAGTTGATTCAGATACTGGGCATAACTATACTGAAGCTTTAATTAATCATATATACAATAGCAAGAAACTATATAAACAAGCAATGGATGAAGGCATTGCTCCAGAACAAGCTAGACTATTTCTTCCAGCTTATGGGATGTATGTTCGCTGGCGTTGGACTACGTCTTTGCAGGGGGTAATGACATTCCTAGAACAACGTCTACCTCATGATGCACAATCAGAGATCAGAGAATATGCTGATGCAGTATTAGAACTAAGCAAAAACAGTTTCCCAGTCACATTTGACTCATGGGGACTAACCAAAACACATGTATAATAGATACATTCAACTACAAAGGAGAGCAACATGACTACTGTTTATACCAAGGATAATTGCGTCCAGTGCGACATGACCAAAAGACTTATGGATAAGATCGGGGTAGAGTATGAAACAATTAATATTTCTGAAAACCCCGCAGAATTAGACAAGCTAATTGAGATGGGATATCGTGCAGCTCCAGTAGTTGTTGCAGGAGATGAGTCCTGGGCTGGCTTCCAGCCAGATAAGATTACAGCTTTAGCTGCTTAAATTAGGCTATTGCGTAAGCAATCATTTTTAATCTTGCGATTGATAAATTGTCAGAAGTATCTTTATTTGCTGCATACATAGAAACCTCATCGCCTGGATCTAGATAAAGCATCCACTGGGTCATTGCTTTTGCAAACTGGCCGCCACCACCGCCAAACGATGTGCATTCGGTTTCATCTAACTGAACCCCGTTTAACGCCAGCTTTAAGCCGATGGCATGATTGTTTCCGCCCTTGCCGTCATAGGTTGCGATTACCACAAATAATCTAGTTTCCGAGCCAGTATTTTTTAAGCCAGTTACATTATGATTAATCGGAAGAGACATGTTGAGAAAAGAGTCGTCCATCGTTGGCACCAGGCTCATTGGTACATACGTATTGGCAGAATCTATGCTTACGGTTCCAACGACTTGTCTAGAGATTGCCCCGCGAGCCTGAGAAATACCTTGTGCAAATTCGTTGGGTATGGAAGGGTTCGTAAACCTAGCCATTACTCTTGGCTCTCCAATGAAGTATGGATAACTGCCAAATTCATTTCATCAACAGATGAGATGGCATAAAGGGCATCCACCCCAGGTAGCTCAATAGAAAATGAGTGATTTGGAAGAAGTCTAAATCCATAGCTAGAGCCTGTAACACCTTCTCCGCCAACATAAATATATCCAGTGTCATTAACATTTTGCAAGGTAATGTCCATGCCAGAGTGTACTCCGTTGGGAGTCAGCCTTGTGGCTGTCGAATTGCTGAGGGTGTGTAAGATGTGAGTTGTCATAATATAATTATACATCACTTTTGTATTTGACATTTAAGTCTTAAGTGCTATAATTATAGAAGCTATAATTAGCTAAAGTAAGGAGAAGTTATGAAATTAGTTTGCCCTGCACCTGGACAAAAAATCACAAGTCCATATGGGCCTCGCATTCACCCAATCTCAAGGCAGGTTGGGAAAATGCACAGAGGAATCGACTACGGTGGACAGTTTAATGTTGTGTCTGCTGGAGACGGAATCGTAACAAAGGTATCATACAACGGAAACAAGAGAACTGGTGGAGGACATGTCGTTATTATTAAGCATGCGAACAACCTGTTTACTGTTTACTATCATGGACGTGAAGCAACTAAACTAAAGGTCGGAGATCGCGTCACTGCTGGTCAATTTATTTATGTTGCAGGAACAACTGGTGCTAGCACTGGAAACCACTTGCACTTTGAGGTTCGTACTGGATCTTCTGGGCAGTGGGGGACCAACGTTGACCCCAACTTGCACTTTGCTGGCAATGGTGGTAAGGTTAAAGATGTTGCAAAAGCAGTTTCTGCACCCGAACCAGCCAAGCTACGTTGCGATGGTCGGTTGAATCGTGGAACCTGGAAAGCACTTCAGGCCGCTTTGAAGCCACACGGATACGCAGGTATTCTTGATGGTCGTCCTGGAAAACTTACATATAAAGCTTTGCAGAAAGCGGTTGGAGCTAACCCAGATGGAGTTATGGGGCGAAACACGCGAAAGGCTGTACAGGAACACCTTAAGAAAAAAGGATTCTACAGATCAGCTGTTGACGGCATCTGGGGTCGCGGAACCATCAGCGCACTTCAACTTTGCTTAAATGCAAACAAGTTCTAACTAAATAAAGGGAAACAAATAACAAATAACAACTAACGAAAGGTAATAAATATGACTGCAGCATTTTGGGGCATCGTAACAGAACGAGCAATTAAGACGGTTGCACAGACAGCGCTGGCCGCGATTACGGCTAGCGGGGTTCTTAATGCAATGTTGATTGATTGGGTACAGGTTGGTGGCGTTTCGCTTCTCGCCGGTATTCTTTCCATTCTTACCTCTGTGGCTATTCCTAGCCAGGAGCTTAAGAACGCAAAAGACGCTCACTCAGAGTAAGTCTTATGCCTGTATATCAATACGTATGTAATGATTGCAAGCAAACCAGCGAAGAGGTCAGGGGCATTAACGAAAGTGCCCCTGATCTTTTCTGTAAGACTTGCGATATTAAACTAAAGCGGGTATACTCTAATATAGGAGTTACTTTTAACGGTAGCGGATTTTATAAGACTGATAACCGAAGGGGATAGTGTGCTAGCAACGGAAGAAAAGACAGAATATAAGTTAAAGATGACAGACCGTTGCGACGCTTGTGATGGTCAGGCATACGTTTCCGTTACTGGGATAGCTGGGGAGCTAATGTTTTGTGCCCACCACTATAGCAAAATTATGAATAGCCCTAGTGGGAAGGCAGCAATGCTTAGCTTTGCACTAGAGACTGTGGACGAGAGAGAAAGACTTTCGGTAAAAAGTGGCGTATATATCTAAGGGGAGACATGGAGTATATCATTGGATCCCTAGTTACAATCGTAACAGTTGTTGTTACTAATAAAATAGTTTCAAGACAACTAAAGATTCAAGAGTCAATACCAAAAATTAAATATAGACAATCTCACATTTATGATCTGCTAAAACCTTACCTAGTTGAAGAAGGGTATCATAAGTATGCTGCCAAGAGACAGTCTTCTGACTATCAAAACAGAGCATACACAAAGGTTGTTATAGCAGAAGACACAGCTTATTGGATTAAAGACAATAGTCTTTTTACCGCCAAGGTAATCGAGGGTAATGTAGACTCTGAAACCACACAGCCAGTAGATACAATGAATATGAGTAACAAAGAATTAAACAAATTAATGGTAATCGTAGAAGCACTAAGAGAGGGAGACGATAATGATAATCGCAGTACAGGGAACCAAAAACTTTAGCGACTATTCTATATTTTTGCGTGCAATGAGGACTTCTCTGTCAGCAATAAAGAATGATGACAAGGATATCTTTATTTATTCTGCTGGCCCTGCCGTAATAAATTCTCAGGCAACAGAGTTTGCTAATGTTTCGGAGCGTGGGCTTAGGTCTCGAGGGTACAAGATTCAGGTACGTAAAATTCCACCAGCCTGGATCAAAGATAACATTGACTTTATTGATCAGTTTGCCTTCTTCAGCTTACCAAAGGAGCCAGTCTCTGATGTTGTTGAGTGGGCACAGGCTAGAGATGCAGAAGTTCTAATATATAGGTATTAATGAGGCTAAGTAATAGTGAACAGGCTTACCTATCTATTGCAAGATATTTTGCAACTAAGTCTAAATCAAATAAAAAACATGGGGCTGTTGTCGTTAAGTCGGGAAGGGTCCTAGGAACTGGATATAACAAAGATCGGAACCATCCGCTGTTTGTTTCTCCAGAACATATAAAAAAACATTGTTCTAGGCATGCTGAGATAGATGCTATCAAAGATGCTAGGGCAGACGTGGCAGGTGCTACCCTCTATGTTGCGAGAGTCAACAAGGATGGTTTGGATCGCTATAGCAAACCTTGCAAACTTTGCGAGGAAGTAATAAAACAATCCAAAATAAAAAAAGTAATATACACAGAAAGTCAAGAAAATGATTATCACATCTCTTGAAAAAATGGAAGAAATTGTTCAGAAGCACTGGTTCCTTTATTGGGATGGGTGGACCGTTATCCAGTCATTCCCATCCGAAAAGGGCAGGACTTCTAAGTTTGGTGCCTACAGGAAAAAGCGGTGGCACCTACAAAGAAGGTTTGAGCCCACTGAGCGTGGCTGGAACATTCCAAAGAAGTTAGCTGGAGATAGTTGAACAAGGGCGAGTGGAAGGACGAAGCCGCTTGCTTAGGTTATGAGACTAATTTCTTCTTTGACCGCTATGAAGATAATGAAAGTTTTAGACCAGCGATCGATAAGATGTGCTCGGGGTGTCCAGTTGCTAGACAGTGCTTTGCTGTAGGAATCTCTCAAAAAGAATGGGGAGTCTGGGGCGGAGTATATTTAGAAAATGGAAAAATATCTAGAGAATTTAACAAACATAGGTCGAAGGCCGATTGGGCAAAAACCTGGCAAGACCTAACAATGGATACGGAGGGATAGAGAATGTATACAGATGATATGGCGAGAGCCTTTAGGTCTTTGAACCACCACGCACCAAAAGGGTTTAGCCTTCAGGTTCTTGACAATGAGCAGTTTCTTACAGTAAAAGCAAGTGAGAAGCAGTTTAATGTTTTAGATGATTTCAACAAACGACGTGCTGTAGAATATATGGTTAAAGTAAAGCAGGCACTAGAACAGAACGGTGCTATTGTTTTGCTTGTGCGTGAAGGCGGGGAAGATAGTGTTTGAATTAATAGTATTAGTTGGAGCATTAATACTAATTAGTTTACTTACCGTAGAGAGCGTACGTGTGAGGATTCGTATCAGACGTATTTCTGTTGCCTTGTTACAAAGTGAAATAAATAGAGAGGCAATAGAGAAGAGGTTGCTAGAGGTTCTTTCAAGCAACGACTCTTCTTCGGTAGAGCAGACTGATGGATTCCTTAAGTTTGTTTCAGAGTCAAGAGATGCTGCCTTTAGGTACATTGAGGTAGTTCAGGAGTCCCTGAAATCCCTTGAAGAAGCTTTGCCCCTTCTCGGCACTCCTGTCATCAAGGCTGCTGATCGTAAAAGAGCAATTGAAATAATCGAAACTGTAATTAAAAACCTTCCTGATGATTTGTAATGGTGTATACTAGTTGTGGCGCCTTTGTCGTGGAGATCTTTTGGGAGTGTGCGTAAGCACCGAACTTTGCCGAAACGACTTAGGCGTCATTAATTTTTTGTAGTATAATAGAGTTGTCCCGTACAGGACCTTAGTGATGGTTTAGTTACCCATTTATTAGATCGGGCCTTCGTGCTTGAGTTTCCCTGTACGGGACTTTTGAATTTCTATGATAGAATATAATTATGCCATATTCTATTGGAGAAAAAGGATCCTACGGTTGTTCCGGTTACCCCGTAGTAAAAGATGGAACCGGTGAGGTCATGGGCTGTCACGACTCTGCATCAGCTGCGCAGGCACAGATTTCAGCTATTAATATTAGCGAATCAAAAAAGGGAAAGAAAAACATGGGCTCTACTATTGGTCAACCACATCCAGCATCATATGCTGAATCACACTTTAACTGGAGCACGCCAGTTCGTAAGCCAGAAAGATCTAGCTTTAAGCTTGGTAAGGCAGAGGCCCCCGCAGGTGCAGAAATAAAAGAAGGCGACTATGTTATGGGTGAGACAATGGAAGGCGTTGTACACGGTCGCGTAGAGCACATTATGTGGGAAGGCGGAGTGTTGGGCTCACCAGAGGGAGAGTACTCTCTTGAGTCTATGCCACCAGAAAATCCAGCCATGTCTGTTCGTATCTTCGAAGAAGAAGACGAGGGATACTGGGAAGAAACAGCTTACAGCATCGGTATGATGTATCAGGACGCAAACAAGCTTCCTGAGTTGCAGGGACACACCATGCCAGAAGGCGGAAACCCAAACATGGAATACATGGCCAAGGCAGAGGGGTACTCTCCAAATGATGGAATGAAGTCAGCTGCACGCAGAGCAATTGCATGGAAAGAAAGTGGCAAGGCAAAGGGCGCAGGGACTGCTGTTGGCTGGGGTAGAGCAAGAGATATTGTAGCAGGTAGATCAATGTCTCTTAGTGTAGTTAAGAGAATGTATTCTTTCTTCTCTCGCCACGAAGTAGACAAGAAGGGCAAGGGCTTTAGCTCTGGAGAAGAAGGCTACCCCTCAAAGGGTCGTGTTATGTGGGACGCTTGGGGTGGGGATGCTGGCTTTAGCTGGTCACGGCAGATCTCGCAGCGTGAAAGCAATAAGTCAGACTCTTTGTTTAACTTTGGAAGCCTAGACTCCTTGAAGGAGCAAAAGGCAGCAAAGACACAGGCCTGGCTTGATATGCGTAGCCAAAGATCAGAATTAGATTTAGTAGAAAAAGCTGATAGTGTTCGTGTAGGACAAATGGTATCCTGGAATTCTTCTGGGGGTACTGCAAGGGGCAAGGTTCGTAGAATTATTCGTAGCGGATCGTACAATGTGCCAGGTACAGAGATTACTATTGCTGGTACAGAAGAAAACCCTGCAGTTGTAATTACGCTATACCGCGATGGCGATGCAACAGATACCACTGTAGCACACCGCATGAGCACTCTCAGAGCCTCTTAGAGAGCTTTAAACAAATCTAGGGGTACTATCATATACCCCTAATTTTAATTATTCATTAATAATACTAATATACTTTTGTTTTAGTGACTCTGGAGAAAACATCTCTTTGCCAAGAGCAAGGGCTCTCGCTCCCTCTCTCTTTTTATTAATAACAAAGTCATCAACCATCGCAGCCAAGGCAGCTGGATCTCCAGCATAGACTGGCAATACTGTTCTTGTTTTAATTTTGCCAACCTTATTGGACGCTACCAGCCATTCTTTTGGCAGCACAAAATTATTTGGGGAAATGTCAGTCATAAAGACTGGAAGGCCACTAAGCAGTGCCTCATTCATTGGTAGGCATAGGCCAGCGTATCTCCTAGGCAAGACCATTGCATCAAATCCAACGTAAAGATCTGCACTATTATCTGGGTTACTGCTGTCTATGCGCAACCTGGAGTCTCCTGGAGGCCTCTCTAGCTTCTGTGGGTTCTGTACCTTGATCACAAGCTCATAGTCTGCTTTAGAGTATTTAAGCATTTCCATAACCGTGTTTGTTCCGTTGCGGTCAGCGTCGGCTATTTTGCCAGCAATGTGAAGAATCTTGTTGTGTGGCTTATCTGTTATGTTGGACTCCCTGGCAGAAGCAAACTTTTCTAAAGATGTTGGCGGTGGCAGGTGAACCACCTTTGCTTTCTTGCCAAAACTATTAAGTACCACGTCAAAGTTCCACATACTAGGAGCAATGAATACGTCTGGGACAGGAAGGTTTGGATCTCTTAGGTGATCTAAGAACTCAAAGTTATATTGCAACAATGTCTTTACGCCCATTTGTTTAGCGATATTAACAAAGTTTCCATTATAAAATGTCTCGCAACTTAGGACTGCGTCGAGGCCCTCCAAGAAATTCCTGGCCTCTTCATCTGTGATAAAACCACGAGAGCTTTCTGTAACATTGTACCCACTATAAAGTTCTGGAAACTGCTCATTCTTGTTAAAATAAAAAGAATTAATTAGTAGTACTTTGTCTGGGTTGAGCATTTTTGTAAGCTCATAGGTTTGATTTCCCAGCCCAGTTTTGTCTGATCTTGCAATGATTCCTAGTCTCATGTTTCTGTTAGCCCCCATGCTTCATCATCGGAAGTAAATTTTCTAAGATGTTTTCTACCATTTAGATCATTAACTATCCTTATATCTTTTTTAGGTGGGTTGTAAAGCCATAGCCGATGCTCGTCCCACCCCTCTTTTGTTTCGTGGCAATCTGAAAAAATTTTTCCATAAAATTTATCTTCAATAAAAAGTTTGGGGGTGGTGTTGGGAAGTACCATATCTCTATAATAAGATACATAGGAAAGATGTGGCTGCTGGCTCCACTGGAATGTCTTAATAAAGTTTCCATCTTGCTCAAGCATCAGGCGCTTATGTGATTTCTCAATACTCTTATTGAATGTATAAAATCTAACGGTATAGGCCCTCTCGGAGGCAAGCATGCCAATTACCTCGTTCCAGTCAATGTCCAGATCATCTTTAAATGCTATATCCCCTTCAACATAAAACATGAGTGGAGTATTGATTATATCAACAGTCTTTTCCATCATGGTGGATTGGTGAGAGTGTTCGTCAAATATTATTGGAAGAACCTTGTTATATTCATGCAACGACTTCCACAGAATTCTATTTTTATATTCATCATACTGTTCTTTACGGTGCGACTGCTCTTCTCTAAGCCCATCTACCTGCAAAATAATTTCGTTATTTGGGAAATGCCTTCTTATAGAGCCAACGACTTGATCAATAATTTCGGTATCTGGATGGGTAACCAGAACAGAGGTTGGGACAATGAATGTAATGTCATTAGTCTTCATTTATTTGCTCCATAATCTTATTAGAAAAATCTCTCTTATACTTAATCCACCAGGACACAGCTTGATGCATGTTGTCGGGGTAGTTACTCTGTATACTAGAAAGTATATCACCTAGATTGTTCCAGTCATCTGTCTTCGGTGTGGGTGCCTGACCATCAAACAGAAATTCCCAAAAGTCAAAATGTTTTCCTCTGGATGTTTTTGTGTCTCCAATCGGAAGGGCTAACATCTCTAATGCCTCATAGAATCTAAAAGAATCTACTGAAGCTATCCCAGCGGGGGCTGGAACAACCATTGAGGACATCATTTTAGAATAGTAAATGCTTCTTGGATCCCCCTGCATAAAACCAGGAGTCGCTAAATAATTATCTATTTTCAAATTTTTTATAGCTTTTGCTAACTGTCGCCTTCTCCTGTGAGTTATTTGTCCAGCAAAGAATACTTCGTTTGTCTTGCTTGTATATTCTGGAATATCCTTTTTCATTGTCATTGGGGCACCAATTGGCATTTTAAAGTATTTCCTATGCCTCTTATATGGGTACTGTTTCCAAATTATAATGTTGGGGTGATGAATTCTTTCAACATCAAACTCACCACACTCATCAGACGTAATAAATAACACTATTTTATTAATAGACAGAAGCTCATTAGAAACAAGTTTTTCCATCCCAGCCAAATCGGATCCAGACAATACAACAAATGCTCTATCTATCTTGGGCAAAGAAAAAACCTTTAGAATCTCTATGTTGTTTTTATTAAAAGCCTCTTCAACAAATCCAAAGTCATCTTTGTCATTAGCAAAACACAATCCTTCAAAACTAAGAAGAAAGGCTTTGGGCTTATCCAACATTAAGTTCCTTAAGAATTGTTTCCCATCTATGCCTATAGGTATAATTATTTTTAACTAAGTTATGACCAGCAAGACGGATCTTTTCACGCTCTTCGTCGTTCTCCAGGTAGTAGTCAATTAACTCTTTTAATTGTTTAAAGTTATTATATTCATAAAAGACTAAGTGTTCTTTATCAGTAAATTCTTTTTCCATACCTTTGATATAAGGGTGAATAATAAATCCACCACGACCAAGGGTTTCGTATACCCTATCAGACCAATAGCTAGGGTAAGCAAAGTCAGGGCATAGGGTATCTCCAACAACAACCTTTGTTCTAGCATATAAATTATTGAGGTGTTCTCCACGCATTATCCCCATGCCATCTCCACCATAGTGCCTAAACCTTCTTTGGTAGGTGTTTGTTAGCCACTCAATAAGTTTTGGGCGGTATGGCCACTCAGGATGATACCCTTTACTACCAACAAAAATAACATCAAACTTCTTAGCAGTAGCTTGGTAATAGCACTCCTGATCATACACCCCAGCAGGAATGTAGTGCCCATTGACCGATGTATTTTTATTAAACCATTTAGCCATCTGTTCATCTACAGTAAAGAAATGCCCAATGTTTTTATAGATTGGGTCTGTCTCTAAATCTTTTTCTCTTTTTAATCCAAGCCACAAATCTAAATGATATGTCATTGTAGGAATACCTTTTTGTTTTAGTTGAGCAAGAACAATATCCATTCCAAGATTTCCAGGAGTTTCCCATCCGTGAGTGTGTACCCAAATAAAAAGATCTGAGTCTAAGGCTGCTTTAAGTATGTCCTGACCTGTATTGTGTTGCTCCTGCAACTTTATAACTTTGTGGCCCAAAGCCTTTAGGCTTTTAACGTGGTGTGATTCAGAGCTGAAATTAACTTTAAAGTTACCTAAAAACGCGATGTTTGCCAATTGACATAAACCTCTTCCTTACCTACATGATACCATACTGGTTAGCATGGTAATATTGTATAGATAGCTTATGAAAATTACAATTGTATTATTAACCTGGCAAAGAGTTCAGTCATTAAAGAAAACGTTACTAACACTATGCGATCAGACGTATAAAGATTTTGATGTCTATGTGAGCAATTCTAGTAAAAGGGCAGAGCCAGCGGTAGATAAATATGTAAAGCACTTCTCAGATAAACTAAACATAACTTTGTCACACGATAGCAACGAGTACCACGCATATAGAAGAATGACCATAGCAAGGGATCTGGCAAAGTCTGGGACAGATATAATCCTATTTATAGATGACGACGTGACGATATCTGAAAAGCACGTTGAAGAAGCTTTGGCAACCTATGAGCCAAACAGCTATTGCTCTGCGTATGCCTGGAGATTTTCAAATAATGGTCAGGATTATTACAGGCACAGGAAAAAGGTATTTGATAATTTAAGTACAATACACTACTGTGGCACTGCGGCATCTATTGTGGACGCAGCAATCTTTTTAGATGATAACTTATTTAAGCATCCAGATGAAGTCTACTTGATGGAAGATCTGTGGCTTTCCTATTTTGCCCAACATGTTCGTGGCTGGAGGCTAAAGTATATTCCACTAAGCGACATTCATATAGGAGGCTCGGATGCTAACGCCCTATATAAAAAAATAATGAAGGACAAATCCAATAATGGTACCCCAGATAAAGCTGATTTGCTTAGATCTTTAGTAAATGAATATGGTTGGAACCTTAAAGACTAACAGCCTTAGCAAACACTACCCTGCTTGCCATCTTGCTAGCGCTGATAATTGCAATCGGTGCAGAAATGCTTAGAATAACTCCAGCCCACATGCGTGGCTCTACCAAGCTCCACTCCCAGAAGTCGAGGGTATGGAATCCATTAGCCAAAACAGCAATGCCACCAAAAGAAATCATACCCCATACAGCCCCAGCAGTCTTTTCCTTTTTCCCATCTTCATCAATCCTAGATGAAAGAACAAGGTAGGCAATCAAGAACAATAGGTACATCAACTCAATAAAGAAAAAGAATAGCCCAGCCATCCAGCTAGCACTAAGCCCAACAAAGACAGCAACCGCTGTGATCCCATTGAAGGAAACAATTGCAGAAGAAATAAAAGCAATACCAATGCCTGCAATCCAAGACCACATGACAATCTTCTGGTCAATCTGAACCCTTGGTGCCCGAATAGACTCTTGCCTATCGTAGTTCTTGGCCTTACGCTTTAGCTCAGCATCTTTTGCCTTAGCAACTGGGTCAGATGGCTTACGAGTCTTTCTCTTTACTGGCTTAGCCGCAATCTTAATAACTGGCTCAGCAATTTCTGTTTGTCCTACAACCATTTTTTCTTCCATTTCTTCACCCTTCGGGGGGTATGTCTCATACACTACCACAATATCTCCTCATACTAATTATACACTAAGACTGTGTACGAAGCCATGTTCTATACCTGTGACAGTTAGCACAAACAACTTCGCACTTTCTTATTTCTTCTTTAATTGTTTTAATACTAACGGCAGAGTTTGCATATCTTGCTAGGTTATGCTTTTTCTTGCCATCTACGTGATCAAAGTCCATCTGACTAAAGTGATAGGCCTCACCGCAATCCGCACAAACACTTCGTTCTTTAATGTCACGAATATATTCTTTATTTCTGTCTCTTGCTTCACGTTTCCGTGCAGCTTCCGTTGCGGAGTTTGCCAAAATTAAGTTATCCTTTGTGTCAGTAACGGCTAATACCTACAGCCACAAAACCATTATACCTTATTGTTGGGGTTTTTAATCCTATAAATATACCTACCAATGTCCATTGCCCTCATTGGCTTCTCTTCATCAACCTGTTTAAAGATAGCCAAGACTCTTTTTCTTTCCATCAGCGTTCCAGCCTCATAAGCCTTTATCTCAAGATTAGAAACTTGGACGGGATCTCTCCAACCCTCTGCCCTAGCCCTCCTTAAAAAATCTTCATACTCCATCTAAATCCTTAATTTCTCTAATTATTTCCCATAGAGCCCTGACAATGTGTATATCACCCTGTTCAAGATAATGGTTATATGATTTAGCAAGAACAGCAAGAGCAGTCTCGTTCAAGACTCTTCTCTTTTTCCTTCTAGCGTCTGCAAAAAGTTATGCCAAGCAATCCAGGCATAGATTGCAGACTCGGCATAATTGATATCAGCTTCTTCAGATGTTTCAAAGGACCAGTCTCCTGCCTTGTACACATCATTAATAAAACCATCAGTAAGCCCCCAAGAAGACTCTAATAGAACTTCTGGAACCTTTGTCTCGTCAAACTTAAACATTTTTTCTCCCCTTCAAGAATTGAATTGCAATGATCAAACCACCTATGACGCCCATAATGTAATAAGACTTGTGGGCATCGCTGATGCTTACCTTGATAAGCTTATTATTCCACATAAGCCTCTCAGATGTCAAATCCTGAATTAAACCGTCTATGACTTTGTTCCTCTTTTTGTTAATCACTAGACAATTCTCTCATGACTACTCTAGTTTGTCAATGGTCTAAGCCAGACCAGTTTACTGGTCCAGTGTCATTATCCCTATATTCCACAAAAGCTTTTACAAAGCCACAATGGGTGCATATTTCACACATGTGAACATATCCCGCGTCCTGCCTATCATCCATAACAGAATAATGAAGGCTAGATCCGCACTCTAGGCAGCCCAACTACCCTTCCTCGGGTTCCTTTGGAATTCTTCGAAGGTATCCTCCAAAGGTAAAAGAGTCTTCGGATAGCAGGAGGTAAGACTTTTTGCACTTGCAAACCACCATCTCTCCATTGGTCTCAAGAATATCTCGACAGATTTGGCATTGTGCTTTCATACTTATAGTCTATCAGATTGTTGCGGGGTATTGACAATTAGGTCGTAATCATGTAACATATAGGTATAAGAATAAAAGGAGTCATCGTGAATGGTGAAAAAATACAAGAAGTAATTGAAAAGATGCAAATGCGTCGTGATGCTATCTGGAAAGATTTAGAGACTCACGGGAACACTCTTAGTGCTCCAGCACAAGTGTTGTTGATTGCTGAGATTACAAAGATTGAATCTTCCATTGTAGATATGGAAAGACAACTAGATGATATGCAATGGGACAGCTTTATTAGCTCGTTGTGGGAACTGGAAAGTGAAGATGGAACAAGTAAAGAGTCATAATCCTATTCACCGTAAAGACACTTTCATTAACCTTTATTGGAAGACTATTCATTTTATTGTTTACCGTCCAACAACGTGGAGTGTGTCAAGCTATGGGTTTGCACTAACTAGGTTTAGAGGATGGACTTTAGATATTTATCTTGGCAAGAGGTTGATTGTAGTTAGGATGCTAGGCAATGAGGAATAAAATAAACTTTGAGCTAGAAGAGGAAGAGGACATCAGGCCAGAGGTTTGGATTAAATGGCCAGATGGAACAAAGCAAAGGAAGCTTACCTCTAAGCAAGGTGGTCTTGTGTGGCAGCATGCACATCGAGGCCATGAAAGAATCGATCGTGAATGCTATGCTTGTGTATGTGAGGATGCCTACTGATGATTTGGGATGACCCTAACAAGCCTGAATTAGATGAGTACTATGATCTTGGTATGGCTGCTGGCAGACTACAAGTAGTTAATATTATAAAGGATCTGCACGAACAGGGGCTGGCCAAAGATAAACACACTAGTCTTGGAGCCCTCATATGGACAAAGAAGCTTTTAGAGCTTATCGACGATTTAAAGTCTCCGCGATAATAAGATCTTAAAGCTCGGCGGTAAATAGAGCTACCCTGCTCCACAGGAGCAATATCTATTAATATGCCAGGGTATTGACAAATGCCTTCGTAATGGATATAATAGAAACACATAGAATGGAGTATCGTGAAGTATACAGAAATGAACCAAAAGGCTGAGTTTCTTGGAGGAGCTTTTGCTGGTGGATGCTTAGTAGTATTTCTGATTGCCGTAGGGTTTTTTATTCTTTTAGCATACACACTGTAGTGAGAAGGGAGAGAGCATGTTAGAAATTTTACTTAATGGAGTGTTAACTGGTGCCATTGCCTTTGTGGTATTTATTGGTATCTTTAACATTGCTGCGTGGCGAATTCGTAAACAAAATGAAAAAGGAGAGAAATGACACAGGTAACACTAGATAGTATCACAACACAAATGATCGAAGAGTTTGTGGATAGGTCAGAAGCAGCTGAGCTTCTATCTAGCAAACTCAAAGAAAAGGTTGTTATGTTTAGAACAGTAGCTCAGGTAGAATTTTTGCTAGAAAAAGCAGCAGAAAAATACGATGAGTACTTTAAGGGCAGGGAGTTCTCTGCAACTGTGAATGATATCTGGAGCGAAGTTGAAGATCAAGTATATGGGCTTTTTGATGAAGAGATCCGTGAACTTGAGTGGAGAGCTAATCCAGAACACTAGGTTATCCTTACTAGGGATAAAAAATGGGGGGCATCAAGAAAGATGCTCCCCATTACTATATACCTTAGTATACAGACGAAGCTACGATCTCTTCTTTTTCTAGAGACTCTTTGAATATCTTGATGTGCTTCTCAATGAGGACACCAGCTATAACAGCCCAGACCATGACAGCAAGGGCTAGCCAAATAAGAAATATTTTTTCCAACATAACCATATACTATCAGAGAATAGATTAGATTGCAAATCCAATATTTTTCGGGGAATCAAGACAAGGCTCCTTCATCCCTATAAGAAGAAACACCCCTATACGGAATACAGCCTGATAGCTCGATAGCCTCATAGAC
>Ga0209137_1002573_pt1 | contig 15839 bp, 14 predicted proteins | sample SaaInl5LU_22_DNA_FD_184642 | JGI IMG/M metagenome (GOLD analysis project Ga0209137, IMG submission 184642) | Marine microbial communities from expanding oxygen minimum zones in the Saanich Inlet - ESP_105LU_22_DNA (SPAdes) (version 2) | ecosystem: Environmental > Aquatic > Marine > Intertidal... | reverse complement strand
AAAAAGAAGAATTTTTTACAACGTCGTTATGCATCATCAATAAAGAGTAGGAGTTGTACCCAATGATGAAGATGCCCTTTGTGAGTTAAAACTGAAACCGTTCGTGGCAAAAGAGTTAGTTAGGCATAAATAGTGCCAAGAATGCCTATTGTATGGACGATTTGTTATTCGACGAATCTATACAAAACAGCCATTTGCAACGCCTGAATTAATGCTATGCTAGCAGTACGTTCAGGTGAGCTCTTCACAATCTTCAATTTTTAAGGCATGGCAATGGAATACAACACTTCCGAATTATGCGATCTATTCGCAGACAGCGTAGACGTGGTAGACCCAATTTTCGCAAGCTTCGGCGGGCGCTATTCATTTGGTGGCGAAATAACGACGATTAAGTGCTTTGAAGATAGAGGGTTAATAGACAGAGTGCTAGCGCAACCCGGCGCAGGCAAAATACTATTAATTGATGGCGGAGGCTCAACCCGTCGTGCGTTATTTGATTCAGCATCAGCGCAGCTTGCTATCGACAACGACTGGGAAGCGGTCGTGTGTTATGGCAGTGTTCGTGAAATAGATACATTGGCTGAGATGGATATAGGGGTGCTTGCTGTGGCTGCTATTCCGGTAAACGCAGAGAGTGAAAGCATTGGCGACATCGATGTACCGGTAAACTTTGGCGGTGTTACTTTTTTACCGGAAGACTATTTATATGCAGACAGTACGGGAGTCATACTGTCGCCGGAACCTCTTGAACTTGATTAATACCCGATAAACAATAAAAGCGGAGGCATAAGCCTCCGTTTTTTATTGTGGCGAGTAAAACACTACACTAGTTGTGCTTAGCGTGGGCTTGCTCAAACACATGGTTTAAATACATCGCAATACGAACCCCTGCGGTTTGAAGACGCTCTTTTGCGGTAGGTAAATGATTATACAAATAGTCATAGCTCATTTTATTGGCGTCTTCTGGATAAATGGTATCGCGCAATGCAGTACTTTCCTGTATCCAAACAAGGGGGTCAACGGTGGCCCATTTTCGAATATTCTCTGGCGTAATATCTTTATTCAGCCATTCTGTCCACTCGGTGTACGATAAGCCACGTTGTTCAATCATCTGAGAATCCCAGACACGGTGCAGGTTAGAGTCTTCCCAGAAAAAACGCACCTTCACATCATTACCGCCTTTATCTTTGCCGTTTCCAGCATGCAGGGGTTGATGAAGATCGCCAATAATATGCACAATAAAACGCAGTGCTAAGCGCTTCTCATCTAAAGATGCGTCACTGTTTGTTAATGTCGCGGTATACTGCGTAAGTGCCGTCATGGCATCGCCTTGTTTTGGGGCACCCACGTCATGATAATGTTTACCTTCTGGCACCGTAACGTAATGCCACGGAGATGCGGTTCTTTGCCAAAATTCGCTGGGGTCTGAACGCATTTCATCGGCATAAGTAGACGCTTGCGCTAAATCGCTAGCAGGTAAGAGTTCGCTTACTGCTGCATAACTAAGTGGGCTAAGGTATTGCTGCGCTATTGCACCGGTGATGCGGTGGCCTGTTTGCCCCCACCCGAAAGCAGGTGAAGTGATAAACAACGTAAGTAGTGTGCTAAGTGCAACGGTGAACGTCCTATTTGTATACGCTGACATGGTTAGTCCTCTTTATGTTTCGATGTCTGATAACCCCAACGGGCTACCAATGATTGCTCTACGCCCAAATGGTCTAATATCCTTGCAACAACGAAGTCGACCAAGTCAGCAATGGTTTTAGGGTTATGATAAAAGCCGGGAGCCGCCGGCATAATAGTGGCGCCCATTTGTGACAGTTTTAACATGTTTTCTAAATGAATAGATGATAAAGGCATTTCCCGAGGCACTAATATTAGTTGTCCTCGTTCTTTTAGTACCACATCAGCGGCGCGCTCAATCAAGTTGTCACTGGCACCAACCGCAATAGAAGAAAGCGTTCCTGTTGAGCAGGGGCACACTACCATTTTAGCCGGTGCCGCCGAGCCCGATGCCACGGGAGAAAACCATTCTTCTTTACCAAATACTTTAATTTGTTCTGGTTTGGCACCGCAGTGCTCAGTAAAAAAGGCGGCAGCATCTTCTGGACGAGCAGGAATTTTTACGTCTTCTTCTGTCGCAAACACTACTTTTGCGGCGGACGAAATCAGTACGTACACTTGAAAATCGGCTTTAACGAGCGATGCCAGAAGTGATAGCGCATAAGGCGCACCAGATGCACCAGTGATAGCAAGGGTAACCTGCTTGTCGTGTTTCATGAATAAACCTCGGTTAACGCATTAAGCATGCGAGCGTGAATACCTTCAAAACCACCATTGCTCATAATGAGTATGTGATCGCCTTGCTCTGCTACGCGGCTGACAATAGATACGATCGTTTCTACATCATCAAAACATTGTGTTGGGGTTTCACTCTGTGCTGCAACGTCGCGAAGCGACCAGTCCATGTTTGCAGGTTCAAAGAGGTAAACGGCGTCAGCCTCTTGCCAAGACTGCGCGAGCGTTGACTTATGGACGCCCATTTTCATTGTGTTTGAGCGTGGTTCTAAAATAGCGTGAATCTTTCCTTTGCCTACCTTTTTACGAAGGCCATCCAGTGTAGTAGCTATGGCGGTGGGGTGGTGGGCAAAATCATCATATACCGTGATATTGTTTACTGCGCCCTTTATTTCCATTCGGCGTTTTACATTTTTAAATAAAGACAGTGCAGCAATCGCGTCTTGTAACGTAACGCCCGCATGATGCGCAGCGGCTATCGCCATAAGGCCGTTATCGACATTATGCTGACCCAGTAACGGCCATGTTACGGTGCCCACTTCTTCACCATGATGCAAAACGGCGAAACGACTTCCATCTTGGTTCACAAGAGATGCAGCCCATTCTTTGCCTAGCGATTGACGTGATGACCAACAGCCTTTTTTCAACGTGTCTTCTATTGCCTTAGTATGGTTGGGCGTTAGTATAAGTCCGTTTTCAGGTACCATTCTAACAAGGTGATGAAACTGAGTTTGAATGGCATCAAGGTTGGCGAAAATATCCGCGTGGTCAAATTCTAAGTTATTAATCACTAATGTTTTAGGGCGGTAATGAACGAATTTAGAGCGCTTATCAAAAAATGCACTGTCGTATTCATCGGCCTCAATAACAAAAAAGGGGCTATCGCCAATGCGAGCAGACACACCGAAGTTTTCAGGCACGCCGCCAATGAGATACCCAGGGTTCAACCCAGCATAATCTAAAATCCATGCAACCATGCTACTGGTTGTGGTTTTACCGTGGGTGCCCGATACACCAATTACCCACCTATCTTTTAGCAGGTTATCAAGCAGCCATTGAGGGCCGCTGGTGTAGGGCAAATTGCGATTTAAGACGTATTCAACGGCAGGATTACCACGAGACATGGCATTGCCTATTACGACAATATCTGGCGCCGGCTCGAACTGAGCAGTGCTGTAGCCTTCGGTAAGTTCGATACCCAATGCTTCTAATTGTGTGCTCATGGGAGGGTAAACATTGGTATCAGAACCCGTAACGGTATGGCCTAATGCTTTCGCTATGGCGGCAATACCACCCATGAAGCTGCCACAAATACCTAGAATATGTACGTGCATAGCGCGTTCTCGTTATTACTGCATGTTAATAGCGTGTACTTTATCAGAACCTTAAAGCGGGGGGATAATTCAATTTCATATTTGCAAGTCTTTCTGTAAGGATAACCGTCAAAAATAACGCAGGTACTGGTAGGTTGAGTGATTATCCACCTATCCCTATGTTTCACTTCGTCGCGAACACGGTTACAATCGACAAAGCAAACAAAAATTGCTTGGTTATTTAGATAAATAGAACGCGGTATGGAAAATCGCCCGGGTAAATAACCACACCCTACACACTTAAAAAGGCTTAAAATCAATGAAACGCTTAAACTCGCAATTGCAACAAGACGGGGCTCCGCTTGAACTTATTCTTCTTATAAGAACCTTATTGGCAGGTTGTAAAGAAATCTCTTTCCGCGTGAGTCAGGGAGCGCTTGCAGGCGTGCTTGGTTCAACCCTTTCAGAAAACGTTCAAGGCGAAACGCAGAAAAAACTTGATGTAATTTCTAATCAGATCTTAAAAGATACTTTAAGAGAATCAGGGTACGTTAAAGCGATTTCTTCGGAAGAAGAAGATGATGTTGTACCGTGCAATCCAGAAGGTAACTATCTGGTAAGCTTCGACCCGCTTGATGGCTCCTCGAATACAGAAATTAATAGCTTGATAGGGACAATCTTCTCTATTACTCACGCACCGCAATGGATGAAACCCGACGACCCTTCAGCATTTTTACAGCCGGGTACGCAGATTGTGGCAGCAGGCTACGTGCTTTACGGGCCTTCAACAATGTTGGCACTAACGACGGGGCGGGGTACGCATATTTATACCCTTGATAAAACCCATGGCGGTTTCTTACTTACTCACCCTAACGTAAAAGTACCAGAAGCGACCACTGAGTTTTCTATTAACGCATCTAACCAGCGTCACTGGGAGCCACCCATGCAAGCTTACATCAACGATCTGTTGGCGGGTGAAGAAGGTCCACGTGGTAAAAACTTTAACATGCGATGGGTTGCCGCGATGGTGGGTGATATTCACCGTCTTTTATGTCGAGGCGGGATTTTTATGTATCCATTTGATAAGCGAAATCCGTCTATGCCGGGCAAGCTACGTTTACTGTACGAAGCAAACCCGATGGCCTTTTTAATGGAGCAAGCGGGTGGTTTAGCTAACACGGGTACAGGAAGAATTTTGGAAGTCATGCCAGAAGAAATTCACCAACGTGTACCGGTGCTTATTGGCTCTAAAGACGAAATTGAGGCCTGCTTAAGCTATTACAGCCAAAGCGAGTAACGAAAAAGCGGTAAAATTGAACAGATTAATGCGACATCGGTCGTAAACCGTTTTTATTTTGCCGCTGTCACCGTATACTTACGGGCAAATTTTTTACCTATTACCGAAAGGACTGAATAATGAGCTTAAACGCTGTTCCTGCTGGCAAGAATTTGCCTGAAGAAGTGAATGTAATTATTGAAATTCCAGCACATGCTGATCCAGTAAAATATGAAGTAGATAAAGAGACTGGCGCAGTCTTTGTCGATCGCTTCATGGCAACATGTATGCACTACCCAACTAACTACGGTTATGTAAATAACACGTTGTCAGAAGATGGCGACCCGGTTGACGTACTTGTTATGACACCGTTTCCATTACTTGCAGGTTCTGTCATTAAGTGTCGTCCAGTTGGCGTTCTAAATATGACTGATGAGTCTGGTAAAGACGCTAAAGTATTAGCGGTTCCAGCTGACAAGCTATCTACTATCTACCGTGACGTTAAAGAAATTTCTGACGTACCTCCGTTGCTTCTTAAGCAAATTGAGCATTTCTTTGAACATTACAAAGATCTTGAGCCAGAAAAATGGGTGAAGATTGATGGTTGGGCTGATGCTGCTGCAGCGAAAGCTGAAATTGTCTCAAGTGTTGCGCGTTTCGAAGCAGAGTAATTCACGCTACGCTTAATTGATGTTAAAAAGGGCTCGTGAAAAACGAGCCCTTTTTTATTACATTGGAAAAGTTATGAAAACGTCTATGGTTAGCGTGTTCTCGCACGTGTTTACTTTTTTTGCGCTAGTGATAATGCCAATAGCAGCATCTGCAAGTGACACACCTGTTGAAGTGTACTGGGAAGATCTTGTTCCTGAAGGGTTTAATGAGTTAGCGCCGCCTGCGGTGCAGCACAATGGTGAAATGAGTCAGTTGCAGCCAGATGCGCCAGTCGTTAATACCTATGATGGTAAGCGAGTCAAAATACCAGGCTTTGTTGTACCGCTTGAGGGGACCGCAGAAAGTACCACTGAATTTTTATTAGTCCCTTATTTCGGTGCGTGCATACATGTGCCGCCTCCCGCATCTAATCAAATTGTCTATGTGAAATTTGAAGACGGCGTAGCGATTGACAATATGTATGATGCTATTTGGGTCACAGGTATTTTGTCGACTGAGGGGTGGAAGGGCGATATCGCTTCGGTTGGCTATCGGTTGAAGGGTGAGGCGGTAGAGGGGTTTTAATCCTCTACCTAACGACTAGACTATTACCCTTGCGTGTATATTTGTTCAGCACGGTTAAAGAGTAACCACGATGTGACAATGTATTTGTCATTACTTTTCGGAATTTGCCCGCGGTGTGTATGGGTAAAGTACGCTGGCGCAATGACCATTCTGCCCGCTTTGGGTTTTACCGCTTTGTTTTGGTAATAAAACTCGGTTTCTCCGCCATCATCGACATCATTAAGATAGTACATAAACAGCAATACACGGTGCAGCGCATCGTTATGTTGCATTTGAGGGTATACCTCGGAATGCCAATATGGGTAGCCGCCACTTTCTGCGGTATAGCGCTGTGCATTAACATCGCCAACGCGAAAAAGGTAATTGACCAAATTGACTAGGTTTGGTTTTCCAACTTCTTCAAAGTTTTCACCAGTGAGCTTTACGGGCTCACCCGTTGTCGGATGCTTGACAGTAAGGCCGATAGGGCCGATTAGCGCATAAAAATATTTTTCGATATATTTTACTAACTGAGGGCCAGTGGCTTGCATGACTTGTTGGAACAAGTCACCAAACTCTTTATTTTGGCTGATTGATACGTCGGTACTGCGCTTCTTATCTAAGTCTACTCCCCCACCGGTTCGCCCTTGGGAAAGGTTTGGGCTTTTCTCAAACCGAGCGATAAGCGCTGAGCATAATTCAGGAGGCAATACGTCATCTATAACTTCTATAAAATTTTGCATAATTATGGCTTACCGTCTATCGCTTTGTAGTGTGATTGCAATGTCGCTTTAACAGCATCAGGAATAGGGGCTGAACGCTGTGTTGCATAGTCAAAATGCACCATGGTGGTAATCCCGGTAGCACACAAAATATTGTCTTGCCAAAGCTCCTGATAGACATCAAATGCACTGTTCCCCAAGCGACTAATGAATGTTTTTACGGTGACGGATTTCCCGTAAAAAATCTGCGCCAAGAAATCTACCTTATAGCTGGCCAATATGAGTGGCCAGTTTTGCAAATCAAGTGTGGGCGTAAACATACGAAAAATAGGTTCTCTGGCGGCTTCAAACCAGGTTACAAGCGCCGTGTTACTCACATGTTGTAGGGCGTCGGTTTCGCAAAAACGCACGTCGAAAGACGTAGATAGGGGGGTATGTTTTGACATCATTGATGTGCTCTTTAATTCTTATTTTTATGCACTTTAGCATGGAGAGGCACAGTTTTCAGCAGCCGTCTTGCAGCAAAAAAGTTTCTACGTAGTAAAAAATTACTCTTACTCAGGGCTGGGTAAAACTTAAATGAAAACCGTATTGGTTTTTAATAGTCTTATTGACTATCTTTAACACAGATGTCTACACATAAAGTGAATACGGTTGTTTCAAATCAAAGGGGATGTTAACCCTCGCCCATTATTACTTAAAAAAAGCTCTGCACAAGAGGAAATAAGCGTCTTGCGTGCGATGCTTGAGCGAATTAATGATGGCGTATGTATTATTAACCAAAACTATCAATTGGTGACCTATAATCACGCGTTCATGTCTATGTTGGGGTACACCAACGACGAGATGTATTCCTTGTTTATTTGGGACTTTGACCACACCTTGAGCGAGCAAAAAGTACGCGATACTTACCCCAGCTTTGCGAATACTCAGGCGACCTTTCAAACGGTACATAAAAGAAAGAACAATGACACGTACATTGCACAAATTACGGCTGCCGGCACGAATGTATTGGGCGAGAGTATGGTGTTGTGCATTGTAAGAGATATTACCGAGCAAGAGGTGTTAAAAAATTCACTGCTAGAATTTAAAAGTACCGTAGATAAAGCCAGTGACTGCGTGTTCATGTTTGACCCCCACAGCTTATTATTCACCTATGTGAATGAAGGCGCATTGCGACATGTGGGGTACACCAGCGACGCCCTCTATAAAATGCATCCATATGATATAAAGCCTGAATTTGGCCGAGAAGCATTCACACAGCTTATCCAACCGCTTGTAAAGCACCGTGAACCGTCTCTTAAATTTAAAACGATTCATAGACACAAAGATGGGCACGATATCAACGTAAGTATTAACTTACAGCTGGTCGAGTCTGAATTGGGCGCGGCAAAATTTATTGCCATCGTGCATGACATAACGGAAGAAACCAAACTTAAGTCACTGCTTGAAAGTAATAAAGAAGCGCTTGAAAAAGAAGTTGAAAACCGGACGCGTCAGTTAGTTGAAGCGAAAGAAAAAGCTGAAAGTGCCAACATGGCAAAAAGCAGATTTTTAGCCAATATGTCACATGAGATAAGAACGCCGATAACGTCTATTTTAGGCTTCTCTGATCTTTTAAAACGAGAATCACTCAGCCCATCACAGCAGCAAGCAATTAAAAAGATAAGCACGGCGAGCGAACACCTATTAGGGTTACTAAGTTCAGTGCTTGATATGTCGAAAATTGAGTCAGGTACTTACGAACTAAAAGAACAAACTGTTGATGTAAAGAAGCTTATTGATGAAGCCATAATACTTAACGAAGAACGTTTAGCGTCGAAAGGCTTACAGATCAGCGTCGAGTTACCTCATGTGCTTCCTACCTATGTTGGTGATATAACCGCCCTCTTACAAGGGGTAATAAATTATGTTTCTAATGCTATTAAGTACACTGATAAAGGGGGAGTTATTGTTCGTGCCTCAATTGTTCGTCAGTATGCGGATAAAGATGAGTTGCGGTTTGAGGTGGAAGATACCGGTATTGGTATAGATGCATCGGCAATGGAAAAGATCTTTGAGCCATTTGAGCAAGCAGATACAAGCTTTGGCCGAAAATATGGTGGCATTGGTATTGGGCTGTCAATTACAAAAAAAATTGCCGCGCTTTATGAGGGAGATGCGGGTGTAAAAAGCACGTTGGGTAGTGGCAGTACGTTTTGGTTTACGTGTGTACTAAAAAGAAATAATCAACAAAAAGAGGGCGACGACAGGGCGCTAGACAGTGAATCATTGTTAACGCACTTACATACATACTGTGCAGATAAAAACGTATTGGTGGTTGATGATGAAAAATTTAATCTGGCGTTGTTAGAGCAAATACTTGGTGATGTTGCACAGTTAACAGTAAAAACGGCATCTAACGGCCAGCAGGCCATTGCGCTTGTACAAGAACAATCTTTCGATATGGTATTTATGGATATTCAAATGCCTATCATGGATGGAATTGAAGCAACAAAAGCGATTCGGGAGTGTGTGGGGAAAGATACGCTTCCGATTATTGCGTTAACCGGCAATATCTTTTTAGACGTTAATGCTGACGAGTTTGAACGTTTGTTTAACGACGTTATCTCGAAGCCGTTCAAGGTAGATGACTTGCTGTCGAAGACATTAACGCTGCTTACCACTCATTCACAATAGCGTTAAGGAAAGTGTGATCCGTTGACCGTTTTACATTACAATCTCCGTCAAAATTCAATGTAAAACGATAACATGACTGCGATAGGGATAGATTACGGCACCTCAAACTCTGAAGTGGTGTATTTTGATGGTGTTACGCACCAACATATAAAGCTTGACCCACTTGTTGACGCGAGTAATAAGATACGGTCCTCTGTGTTCATTTATTTTGAAGATGAGCTTCCACCTCCGCCTGATGCAATGGTAGAGGCCAAAGTTGCACAGCTTCAACGCATCATAAATGAACAGCTAGAGAAAGCGAAACAGGGCTATTATGCAGCGAAAGACCCTAAAGAGCAGGCGCTTTATAGCAACCGTATCGATGACTTACGCGGTGAATTTCACAATCGTCCGGCACTACAGCGTAAGGCTATTGCCCAGCTTATTCATGCGATGTCGCTTGATGAAATCCCCTTATTGCGATTAGTAGAAACGGGTAAGTTTGCATTTGGTGAAGAAGGTTTCCGTCGTTTTTTAAAAATGCCAGATAAAGGCAGATTAATTTACTCTCCAAAAAACTTCCTAGGTGCGTCATTAGACAATGACCAAAAGAAAGCGTTTGTCGGTATCATTGCAAAACAACTGTCCTATTTTAAAGCCTGTGCAGAACAACAGCTAAAGACAACCGTTGATGCAGCTGTTATCGGAAGACCAGTGAAGTTCCATGGTACGCGCGGTGAGGAAGGAAATGCACAAGCCGTACAAATTATGCAAGACGCGGCAAGTGATGCTGGTTTCAGAGCGGTAAGCTTTCTAGAAGAACCCATTGCAGCGGCCTATAAAATTGAGCAAACCCTTACACAAGAGACTACCGCGCTTATCGTTGATATCGGCGGCGGTACCACTGATATTTGCTGTATTAACCTAGCTGCTGAGAGAAACAACCAGTTAAATCGTAACCAAGATGTACTGTCAGTTACGGGACGACGTTTAGGCGGTATGGATTGTGACAAAAGCTTGGTGATGAAGGCGTTAGCGCCAGAAATGGGGCTTGGCCTTAAAATGACGAATGGCCTACCTGTGCCTCCCACCTATTTTTCAGATATGTGTGCTGTTGACAATATACCTGCCCTAACGCGGTTCTTTTCAGATGATTATGGCCTCGACATTGCGCAAACGAAATCAATTACATCGTCGCCTGAACAGTTAGACCGATTACTTATTGTGCAAGAAAATAAGCTTTCAGCGCGCGTCGTTAATTCAGCACGTATGGCAAAAGAGCTGCTATCGAGCAAACAAGCGATAATGCTTCCTCTTCATTACATTGAACAAGGTTTCGATGTGAAGATCACGCGTTCGACTTTTGAGCACGCTATTCAACCTTGGCTAAGTAAGGTAAAAGCATTAGTGGTGGAGTGTTTGGAGAAAACAACCCAGCAACCGGAGGTGGTCATGATTACGGGGGGAATGAGTTTGTCCCCCATCGTTATAGACGCGCTTTATGAAACGCTGCTGACTGGCTTACCAAAGCTTGAAAACGATGCTTTTAACTCCGTTTGTGAAGGGCTTGCGATACAAGCATTTAAGTTTTAGTAGGCGTAGCAACACCATTTAGTTAAGAATGTTATTTTTTTTCAAATAGATAAGTATGGCTTCAGGTGTGCCAAAGGCGTTTAACAGCATTTGCTGTGCTCTGGCTTTAACGGCGTTATCTTCTGATGAAGACAACAGGTGATACCACGTTTTCACTAATGTAATGGGTGGCGCTTTATTCATTTACTGCTCCCGTTATTCGGTCAAAATTGTGCGCGCTTACATTCTAACCTACTGTGTTTAAAAACAAGCTCTGACCAGATAAATAGAGATAAAAAAACGCGCTGGGAGTAAGCGCGTTTTTTTATTTATAAAAGCTATTTTACCTTATGGCAGCATATCTTTCAGGAACCGCCCGGTATGCGAAACGTCTTGTTGAGCAATATGTTCTGGCGTACCTTCTGCAATAATTTGCCCACCCCCTGAGCCCCCTTCGGGGCCTAGGTCGATAACCCAGTCTGCGGTTTTAACCACATCGAGGTTGTGCTCAATTACCACTACGGTATTTCCATGGTCACGAAGACGATGCAATACCGCTAACAACTGTTTGATGTCATGAAAGTGAAGACCCGTTGTTGGCTCGTCGAGAATGTAAAGCGTTTGGCCCGTATCCCGCTTAGACAACTCTTTTGCAAGCTTAACACGTTGCGCTTCACCCCCTGATAGTGTGGTTGCCGCTTGCCCTAAACGAATGTATGACAGCCCAACGTCCATAAGTGTTTGAAGCTTTCGGGCTATAGCTGGAATGGCGTCGAAGAACTGTCGCGCATCTTCCACCGTCATCTCTAACACTTCATGAATATTCTTGTCTTTGTACTTTATTTCGAGTGTTTCACGGTTGTAGCGCTTGCCGTTACACACGTCACATGGCACATAAACGTCAGGCAAAAAGTGCATTTCTACCTTAATAACGCCGTCGCCCTGACACGCTTCGCATCGACCGCCTTTTACGTTAAAACTAAATCGCCCCGGTTTATATCCTCGCGAGCGAGACTCTTGCGTTCCGGCAAACATTTCTCGTATTGGCGTAAATATACCGGCATAGGTAGCAGGGTTAGAGCGGGGAGTTCTGCCTATCGGGCTTTGGTCGATATCAACGACTTTATCGAGTTGATCTAATCCCGTCATGCTCTCATAAGGCGCGGGTTCTGACGTTGTCGCCTTATTTAATTCCGTTTGCGCAATCTTATAGAACGTGTCGTTGATGAGTGTCGACTTACCTGAACCAGACACACCGGTTACGCATGTCATTACGCCAGTGGGTACACGAAGGTTAACCGACTTCAGGTTGTTACCTGTCGCGCCTTTTAACTCGAGCCACTTGTCGTCTTTAACTTCGTGTCGCTTGACAGGAATGTCTATTTTCTCTCTACCTGAGAGGTATTTACCAGTAAGCGAGTGCTCACTGTTTTTAATGTCTTCTAATGAACCTTCGGCGATGATTTCACCACCATGCACCCCAGCGCCAGGGCCGATATCTACAATGTAATCCGCTTCGCGAATAGCATCTTCGTCATGCTCTACAACAAGAACTGTATTACCTAAGTCGCGTAAGTGTCTGAGGGTTTTAAGTAAACGTTCGTTGTCGCGCTGGTGCAATCCAATCGATGGTTCATCTAAAACGTACATAACGCCTACAAGGCCGGCGCCAATTTGACTGGCTAAACGAATACGCTGTGCTTCGCCGCCCGACAGTGTATCTGCACTGCGAGACATGCTTAGATAATTAAGCCCAACATTCACTAAGAAGCGTAACCGGTCTAAAATTTCTTTTAAAATCTTTTCTGCAATCTGGGCTTTCTGCCCTGACAAATCTAAAGTTTCAAAGAAATCGTAGGCATCAGAAATTGACATCTCAGCAATGGCTGGCAATGTGGTTTCTTGAATAAAAACATTTCGCGCTTCAATACGAAGCCGCGCACCGTTACAACTATTACAGTGTTGCTGACTTAAGTACTTTGATAACTCATCGCGCACTGCATTCGATTCAGTTTCACGGTAACGACGTTCCATATTCGGGATAATCCCTTCAAACGGATGCTTGCGCTCCATGATGTCACCGCGTTCATTAATGTATTTGAACGACAGTGATTTACCTTTTGAACCATAAAGCACGATATCTTTATGTTCATCAGAGAGAGAGGCGAATGGCTTGGTTAAATCGAAATCATAATGGTCGGCCACCGCTTGCAACATTTGAAAGTAGTAGTAGCTGCGCTTGTCCCATCCGCGAATTGCACCACCAGAAAGGCTTAATTCGTCATTACCCACCACGCGTGTAGGGTCGAAAAACTGACGCGTTCCTAAACCATCACAGGTTGGGCACGCGCCTGCAGGGTTATTAAATGAAAACAGGCGAGGTTCAAGTTCACTTATGCTGTAACCACAATGTGGGCAGGCAAAGTTTGCGGAGAAAATTATTTCTTCTGCATCTTTATCATCCATATCTGCAACAACAGCATTCCCGCCCGCCAAACTCAGTGCAGTTTCAAACGACTCTGACAATCGCAATGCCATATCGTCACGGACTTTGAAGCGGTCAACCACGACTTCAATCGTGTGCTTCTTGTGAAGGTCGAGGGGAGGGGGATCGGATAAATCACACACCTCGCCATCGATACGGGCGCGTATAAAACCTTGTGCAGACAAGTTTTGCAGCGTCTTAACATGCTCACCCTTTCGTTCTTTTACGATAGGCGCAAGGAGCATTAACTTACTGCCCTCGGGCATGCCCAATACTTTATCAACCATTTGACTTACGGTTTGCGCATCAAGTGCTACGTCGTGGTCAGGACATCGTGGGGTGCCAACGCGGGCAAACATTAAGCGTAAGTAATCGTATATCTCGGTTATCGTCCCCACTGTAGAACGTGGGTTGTGGGACGTGGATTTTTGCTCAATCGATATTGCTGGGGAAAGTCCCTCGATATGATCAACATCAGGCTTTTCCATCATGGAAAGAAACTGTCTAGCATAAGCTGACAATGACTCAACATAGCGACGTTGGCCTTCTGCGTATAGGGTATCGAATGCGAGAGAAGATTTACCAGAGCCCGAAAGCCCCGTAATCACCACCAACTTGTCTCGTGGCAGTGTTAAATCGATATTTTTTAAGTTGTGGGTGCGGGCACCGCGTATTTCGATTTTATCCATTGAAGCCTAGATGAGAGAAAAAAGAATCAGTATGCCATAGTCGCCAAGTAAAGTGATATGACAATGCTAGTAGAACTTATACTGAGCCACGTATGATGGGATCAACTTACGATTGTTTTAATCGAATATTGGAATCGTGGGTATAAGACCTTATTATGCTAAACTTCGCGCCCAATGTGCCAAAGAGGAACTCTTCAGGTTTGAACGCTTTTGAATTGCGCGCCGCACTGGCGCTAGCATCGGTTTATGTATTGCGCATGATGGGCCTCTTTATGGTGATGCCCGTTCTGGCAATTGCTGCAATGGATTACCCCGACTATTCGCCCATGATGGTTGGCTTGGCGGTGGGCGGTTATGGCCTCACGCAAGCCGCGCTACAAATTCCCATGGGGATGATGTCAGACAAGTGGGGTCGCAAGCCGGTTATTCTTTTCGGCCTCGCTGTGTTTGCTGGCGGTAGCTTTATTGCAGCACACGCAGACAGCATGGCGATGTTAGTGGTTGGACGTATTCTGCAAGGCGCGGGTGCAATTGCAGGGGCTGTGATGGCACTGGCGACAGACGTAAGTCGAGAAAGCCAGCGCGCAAAAGTACTTGCGATAATTGGTGTAGCGATTGGACTCTCTTTTTATTTAGCAGTGCTGCTAGGGCCTATTATCGCCAATCATGCAGGTCTTGCAGGTATATTCGCTATAACCGGTATACTTGCGCTACTTTGTATGCCGCTGGTGAAGTGGGTGGTGCCCAATGGCGAGCCTTTAAGCAGCGGAGAAACCTTACCTCAAAAGGGACAAATTAAGCGTCTAATCATGTCTTCTCAACTATGGCGTTTAAACGTTGGCGTTATGATCCTTCATATGCTGATAACGTTGTTGTTTGTGCAGCTCCCCGTGACATTGCTTGGCCTAGGCATGCGCCTAGAAACCCACTGGACTGTTTACTTGCCCGTGTTAGGGCTATCTGTCCTTGGTCTCATTGTCATGATGGGAATAGCACGAGGAAGAACGCCTAGATCCTTTCTATTATTTGGCGTTGCGATGATGGGAAGCGCTTTTCTGCTGCTTAGCCTTTCTAATGGTAATTGGTGGTTGTTAACGGCAGCCGTCGTATTATTTTTTACTGGCTTTAATTATCTCGAGGCCAACTTTCCTGCTTTAGTATCAAGCATTGCGCCGCCCGGAGAGAAGGGAACGGCGATGGGCATTTACGCCAGTTTTCAGTTTTTCGGTGCATTTCTAGGCGGTATGCTGTCAGGCATTATCACCGATGTCTGGTCGCCTGACTATGCTTACGTGCTTGGGGCTGTCAGCACGGTGTTATGGCTACTCGTATTGTTCGGCTTAAAAGAAGTCAGCAAGGTTAAACGGGTCATGATGAATACGTCGTTTGACAGCCAGCATATTGCAAAAATATCGAGTGCGCAGCTTGAGCGTAGTTTATTGCACGTTGATGGCGTAATTGAAGCATCGATGACGAGCACCAAAGATGCGGTCTATTTAAAAGTAAATCGCGACTTTGACCCCGTACAGGCGCGAAAAGTATTGGATACTGCAGGTTAACGACGTAAACGATAAAACATACACGCAAGGTAAGGAGATGCCGATGCGAGAT
>Ga0209137_1002572_pt1 | contig 15841 bp, 16 predicted proteins | sample SaaInl5LU_22_DNA_FD_184642 | JGI IMG/M metagenome (GOLD analysis project Ga0209137, IMG submission 184642) | Marine microbial communities from expanding oxygen minimum zones in the Saanich Inlet - ESP_105LU_22_DNA (SPAdes) (version 2) | ecosystem: Environmental > Aquatic > Marine > Intertidal... | reverse complement strand
CTTCGAGCAAGAAGAAAAGACAGGTGATTACGACAGCAAACTGGCTGCTGGAACAGGCGTTATTGTCGGTATCTTAGACAGGTTTGGTGCAAGTAAGGTTATCCCGAAGCCAGACCTAGCTAAACTGTCAGGACAAGAGCTTGTAGAGAAGCTGATCAAGGCTGGTAAGCCAAATGCAGCCCAAGCTATAGGTAAACGTATCCTCAAGTCTACAGTTGGCGAGGGTGCAACAGAAACAGTCCAAGACGCGGCTATTGCAGGTAGCGCAGCGGTCAGAGGCGGCGAGTACACGCAAGACGAACTAATTGACCGTGGCCTTGAGTCCTTTGTTCTTGGTGGGGCAATGGGTGGTGGTACAACAACCACTATCGAGGCTGCAAAAGCCACAGGACGCGGCATCCAGAACGTAACTGGCACGGCTCCAGAGGTTGTGACACCAGAAGTACAAGCTGCTCGGTCAGACTTTGCCAATCGTTTGCAGAACATAGCTGTGCAAAACGGCATGAACCTCAACAATGTCGGTAAGATGGGCAGTAAAGGTGCTGTAGACGCTGTAGATGTAGCCCACAAAGACATCGTTAAGGATATTACCCTTGCTGTGTCCAGCATTAACAAAGACGCAACCTTCAGCTTGAACGAAAAGCCTACGGACTCAGCAGAACTAGCCGCAAAGAAGGCAAATGCACGAAACGCTATCAGTGCAGCCAAGAACAAGGTCAAAGGTATTGTAAGCACACAAGACATTTCCGCTTTAGAAGAGCTAGTGGGTGGCACATTAGAAGGCCAGCAACTCCTCAACGCTATTAGAGAGAGTAACGAACTCACAGCTCTTCATAAATCTGGTTATGTCGGTGGGGTGTCCCAGTACACAGACCTTTTAGCCCCAATGGGCGGTGGTGCAGGGTATGACCGAAGCGCAATTAACGCTGAACGCTTGCTTCGCCCACTTTTAACAGGTGGAGCAGCCGCGCAAACAGGTGGTGTGTCTCTTATAGGCCAAACAGCCGGATTTGTAGCAGGTAGAGCTATTGACGCTGTAACTGGACGCAGAAGCCGCGTTGCAAGGTACATCAAGAATAACAAAGGGCAAGGCCAAGGCACCACTTCAGTCATCTCAACACGCTCAAGAGCTATTGACGCATACAGACGCAAGGAAGAAGAGCGTAGGCAGAAGAAACTGGCTGCTCTTGTGAAACAACGTGAAGCAAGAAAAGAGCAGCTAAAAAGACAAGCTGAAAAGCAAGCCGAAGAGCAGCGCAAACAAGCTATTAACCAACAGCTTTGGGACTCAGGTGCCAGAGAGCGTCAAGGCTACACAGGCGGCAGTCCTCAAGATGTTCTTCTCCGTGCCACAGGTATGGACATACCAAATCTGGTTAAAACTCTAGCCTACATAATCAGGAACAACCCATTAACATCGGGTTCTTTCGTGTCGGCTAAAAGCGCAATGCGTAGCTTGAAGAAGGGTGGAGAGATTAAGTATCTGAACGAGCTTATCACCTTTGTTAAAGACAATTATGAAGCAGCAGGTGCAACCCAGCCTAATCAACCAGAGCCAAGAGCATTTGGGGAGTACCAAGAAGCACAACGGCGCAGCCGAGCATACGAAGAAGGCAAACGCCAGAACATTGCGGCAGCCAACGCCCTGATAGACGCTGTGCAGCAAGACGGTAGTTTAGACGCTTTAACAAAAGGTCTTATCCTAGAAAGACTGCAAGAATACGCTAATGGAACTATTGGTAGTGACCCTGTTCGAGCTATCCAGATGGACATGGAAAGTGCAGTCCAAAAGGGTGCAGACATGCAAGCAGTGCAGAAGTACATGGCTCCCTACCTTGACCGGATCATGAAGCAGCAGCCCCAGCAAGGCACTGAACAACCACAGCCGCCTCAACCAGAACAACCACAGCCGCCTCAACCAGAACAACCACAGCCGCCGCAGCCAGAACAACCGCAGCCACCTCAACCAGAACAACCAGCCCAAGAGCAGTCTAACAGTAATGCAATTACCCCAAGCGTTACTCCTGAGACTCTTAACACTATGACCCCTACTGAGGCAGCAAAAGAACTTCGCAGACAACTAAAAGAGGCAGCACAAGACCCCCGTTATTATAACAAGGATTCCTCGCAGTATAAGGGTCGCACGGCGGCAGACTTTGGTGCGGTATCCTTCCCAAAAGCCCATTGGACGAATGAAAGTGCTTCTATAGTCCTTGCACTCAAGAATGAAATTGATCAAATAGCAGACAAGTTTAATGTGCCACGGGTCAGAGGAATTAAGCACGGTATCGGGGCTTACGGTGCAAACATGGGTGACGGGGTGATGCAGCTAAACTCTGACTCATTCTACCGCTACTCTATTGGTATTAATCAGTCTACATCTGACATTAGCGCAGAAGAAAGAAGAGCAAAGGTAGATGCTCTGAAATCACAGATCAGCGAGATCAAAGAACAAAACAAAGAACTACGAAGGCAAAGAGAGTCACTTCCACAGGGAAGCTACGAAAGAGCCGACTTAACTGATAAAATAAACGAGAACAATGACAAGGGTAAGAGCCTTCTTCTTGAGGCGCGTGGTCTTACCAATGATAATCTAAACAAGTCTGATTGGAAACTAGGAGACCCACTTAGGGACCGCCCAGTGGTCGGTGATGCTTATGCAGATACCGGATTAGAGCAAGCTAGACATACAATGTTTCATGAAATGGGTCATCACATTCATGCCTATTTTGGAAATGAATATAAAGGTGATAAAGCAAACCCTTTAATGTCTGAACTAGGTGGAAAAGTAAACAGGCGAAACTATACCAGACCTATTGAGGATTGGTTGAGAAATCATAAAAGCGAGGTTGTCTCAACAAAAGCTGGCAACAACAAAACCTTTCAGCAAGCCATAGCTGACATTGAGGCTGACACCAGCGAAAACAATCTTCGTCAGTTCCAGCATTACGCACAGTGGAACAGTCATGAATGGTTCTGTGAGAACTTTGCCACATACTTTATGGGAAACACGGAGAGAGTTGACCCTGTATTTGTGAAACTGATAGAATCCATACTCAAGGATGGGAAGGTTCCAAAATGAGCGAGCTTAGAGCTGACATATTAAACATGCTACAGAAAGGTGAAAACCTTACTGACAGTGATGTGAAAAAGATCAACGTGTCTTTTGATGAGCTTCAGAATAATGGTGACTTAGACTTTGACGAACTAGAACAGTTAGAAGCATTTATGCACCGTGTTATTGGTCAAGTCAGTATAGAACCTAACTCTAAGTTGTCAGCAGATGGGAGCACCTAAGAACCCGCGATTGAAATCGCCACCCACAAAGGGCAACGGCGCATGTCCCCAACGCGCACCTAAACAAAACTACTTCTCGACTCTAATGGAAACCCCAGAGGGTCGAGAGCTAAGAAAGCAGTGGTCAACCAAGCGTAGGAAAAACGCTGGTCGGCCTAAAGGCGTTCCAGATGGTTTACGGAAAGAGCAAGCCGATAATCTCCGAGCGAAAGTTAAAAAGGAAGCAGAAAAGGTAGTAGAAATCATGTCACAAAAGTATGGCGTAGAAGATGAGTATGCAAAAGAAGCACTAGGCACAGCGGTAGAGGTCATGCGTATGCAGGGCGAAACCCGTGAGCGTCTATCAGCCGCACGGCTAGTGTTAGACTTTTGTAAACAGAAGCCTGTGGCTAAATCTGAAGTTGCAGTCGCACGGGCAGAAGACTTCCTAGCTTCACTGCTAGTTGAAGACGATGATGGATCAGAAACTAAAGCAGGTTCGTAAGCGTCTACTATCTGAGTTTCCTTTTTATGCGCGTTCTGCGCTGTCTATCAGAACAAAAGCTGGTGAGATTGCTCCGCTAAAACTCAACCCAGCACAGCAAATCCTAGATGAAGCTGTAACCAAACAACTCCAAAATGAAGGCAAGATTAGGATTATCATCCTAAAGGCAAGGCAGCAGGGTCTTTCGACCTACACGGGCGGCTACCTTTACTTTTCTGTGTCTCAACAAAAAGCCCGAAAAGCAATGGTGATTACTCACCACGCAGACAGTACAAGGGCTTTGTTTGACCTAACGAAGCGTTACCACGAACACTGTCCTGACATACTGAAACCTCACACCAAATACAGTAGTAGAAGGGAACTATCCTTTGATGTCCTTGATTCGAGCTATGTCGTTGCCACAGCAGGTGGTGATTCCGTTGGTCGCGGTGAAACTCTCACCCACGCGCACTGCTCTGAGATGGCCTTCTGGCCTAAGTCAACCGCACAGGACATCTGGAATGGTCTGGCTCAAGCTGTACCGAATACTGCTGGCACTGCTATCTTTATCGAGAGCACGGCGAATGGTGTAACAGGTATTTACCATGATATGTGGAGAGGCGCGGTAGAAGGCACAAACGGCTTTGTACCTGTTTTTATTCCTTGGTTTGTGGACCCCACTTACATCGAGGAAGTACCACTGAACTTCGAGCGAACTCCAGATGAGCAGGAACTCTCTGAGAAGTACAATCTCTCAGATGAACAACTTATGTTCCGCAGACGGAAGATCGCTCAAAACGGGATCGACCTATTTCATCAAGAATACCCTTCGGAGCCTTCTGAAGCGTTCTTGACGACTGGTCGTCCCGTTTTCAATCCCCAGCAGCTTCAGAAGTCACTTGAAAACTCAAGGGATGTAGAAGACAGGCTGGCTTTAGAGGGTGAGGAGTTTCTGCCTAATATCAGGGGAGAACTAACCACTTACCGCAAACATGATGAGGGTATGCAGTATGTCATTGGCGCAGATTCAAGTATGGGTATCCGAAATGGAGACTACTCCGTTGCACAGGTGCTCGACTCGAAGAAACGGCAGGTTGCCATATGGCGTGGTCATGTCCACCCTGACTACTTCGCCCAAGTCCTTAAAGCACTTGGCGAGTATTACAATGAAGCGTTTATCATTGTTGAGAACAACTCTCACGGCATCCTGACTTGCACACGACTTGGAAAAGACTTTGCTTACCCTAACTTCTACACAGAAGTGCAGGTAGATAAGCTCACAGACCGAGAAACAGTCAAGCTCGGCTTCACTACATCTTCAAAGACAAAACCTCTGATCATAGACCAGCTTCGCGCAGCATTACGCGAGGGTGAGCTAGAGCTAAATGATGCTGTGACGATCAGAGAACTCATGACTTACATCGTTACCGAAACAGGTGCGATGGAAGCTGAACCTTCTTGCTTTGATGACTGTGTGATGGCTCTTGCTCTGGCAAACCATGTTCACGAAGGAGCTTGGGAACCCGTGGAGACACCACATGAACTTTACTTGGAAATGGTCTAAGATATGGCAAAAGTAGAAGAATACGAAAAGCTAGAAGACGATGAGATTGTAGCTATTCTGGACTCAAACATACGGCAGTCCATCGGCTCATTCGATAGTGACCTAGCCCGTGAGCGTAAGAAGGTCACTGACTACTACAATGCCGCGCTTCCAAAGCCAGCACATGATGGCAACAGCCGCTACGTCTCTCAAGATGTCTATGACACAGTAGAGTCTATGAAAGCCGCGCTGCTGGAGACGTTCTCAAGCGGTAGCCGCATCGTTAAGTTTGCTCCGCAAGGGCCAGAGGATGTTCAATTAGCGTCTGTCTGTAGCGCATATACAGACTTCGTACTGTTCCGGCAAAATGACGGTTTTGGTCTATTTCGATCAGTGATCCACGATGGTCTTGTAGCCAGAGCAGGTATTGCAAAAGTATTCTGGCAGGAGAGTAGCGAGGAAGACCTACAAGAGTTCGAGGGTCTTTCCCAAAGCGAACTCGATATGGTCTTAGCTGAAGACGGTGTTGAACTTGTCGAAAGCGATGAGGACGAAAACGGCTTGATCAATGGTGTGGTGTCTTCACCAGTATCTACCAGTCAGGTTGTTGTTGAGGCCATCCCGCCAGAAGAGTTCTTGATAGAGAGCCAAGCTGTAAGCCTAGAGAAAGCCAACTTTGTAGCACACAGAACCCGCAAGACGCTCTCAGAGCTTCGGGACATGGGTTTTGATGAGGATACCTTAGATAGCATCGGTGAGTCTCATGAGGATGTAGAGCTAGAGACAGATGCGGAGCTTTTGGCACGTTTCGACAACATTGGCTCAGACAGAGGCAATAGCAGCCGAGGCTACCAAGACCAAGTTCGCACAATCATGGTCTACGAAATCTACATCAACCTAGACATTGAAGGTACGGGGATTGCCAAGCTGCATCGTATCTTGAAGGCTGGAAACGCAATACTTGAGAAAGAAGAAGTAGACCGTCTACCGTTTGTGGTTTTTACGCCTCTTCCTATCCCTCATGCTTTTTACGGCAGTAACTTCGCAGAAAAGCTAGTCGCAACCCAGAACGCTCGGACAATCCTAACTAGGTCGATCCTAGACCACGCAATGATCACCAATAACCCAAGGTATATGGTTGTCAAAGGTGGCCTAACGAACCCACGCGAACTTATCGACAACCGAGTCGGTGGTTTGGTTAATGTAAGCAGGGTCGATGCTATCAGCCCAATGCCGCAAGCATCACTGAACCCGTTTGTATTCCAGACATTACAGCTTCTCGATGAGGACAAGGAAGACAACTCAGGTGTCAGCAGACTCAGCCAAGGGTTGAATAAGGATGCCATCTCGCACCAAAACAGTGCCGCAATGGTTGAGCAACTCGCCACCATGTCGCAGCAGCGGCAGAAGATTATCGCAAGAAACTTTGCTAACCAATTCGTCAAACCTCTGTTCCACCTAATTTATCAGCTTGTTGTCGAGAATGAAGATCAGCAGAAGATCATCGACTTGTCAGGTGAGTATGTGCAGGTGAACCCATCTGTATGGGACAGTAAGAGAGACGTTATGGTCCAGCTACACCTTGGCTATGGTGAGCAGGAAGCAGAGAGCCAGAAGCATCTAATGATGCACCAGATGTTCTCACAAGACCCAATCCTGCAAGGCATGTACCAGCCTCAGAACGCCTACGCCTTGGTCAAGGATGTGATGGAGAAGGCTGGCATTATGAATGTCAGTGATTACCTCACACCGCCTGATCAGCTACCGCCGCCACAGCCTGACCCTGCACAAGAGATGCAGATGCAAATGGCACAGAAGCAAATTGAGCTTCAAGAACGCCAGACAGCAGTTGCAGAGGCAAAGGCACAGGTAGACGCGCAGATAGCGCAGATGAAGATTGAGCTTGAGCAAATGAAAGCACAAGCACAGCACGCTCTACAGAGCGACAACCAAGACCTCAAAGAACAGCAGTTCAAGTTCAAGCAGTTCATTGACTCAAGCGAACTACAGATACTCCGCACTGCTGAAGACCTAAGAGGAATAGCATCCCCAACGGGATAAGGAGAGACAATGAGTAACGAAGAAGAGCAGTTGATTCGTCACGGAGAAGCATCAGAGCAAATACTAGGCACTGAGGCTTTCTCTGGGACTATCGACAGAATGGTGCAAAGCACTTTCCAAGCGTTTGTAAACTCTAAGCCAGAGGACACAGAGGCGCGAGAGCGTAGCTACGCACACTACAGAGCCTTGGTAGATATCGTTTCGACCTTGCAGCAGCAAGTATCGGTGAAGAACGAGATTATCGCCAAGAATGATCGTGACAACAACGAAGAGGTTGAATAGGCACCATGTCTAACGTGCAAGAAAACAACAACCCGAATGAGGGTTTCCCCCTCGATGCAGAAGAAGCCATCCTTGCGAAGTGGGAAGACGCTGAGAACCAGCCATCTGAAGACGAAGCAGAGGCACCTCAAGAGAGTCCAGAAGAGACCACGGACATTGTTGAGGAAGAAGAGATTACGGAAACTGACGATCCTGATGAGGATGCAGAAGACCCTGATGAAGAGGAAACAGAAGACGATGATACAGATGATGATACAGAAGACGATGAGGCGGGTGATGAGCCTGTTGAACTGTCTGATGATCTTGAGATTGATGTTGTCGTTTCAGGAGAATCTAAGAAGGTATCTTTGGCAAATCTCAAGCGATTGGCAGGTCAAGAAGCTAGTCTCACCCAAAAGTCTCAGCTTGTCGCTTCCCAACGTAAAGATGTTGAGGCAAGCATCGAGAAGAACCATATCGTTTTCCAAAAGATGCTGGAAAAGGCTCAAGAACGCTATAAGCCCTACTCAGAAGTAGACATGCTTGTTGCCAGCAAGACAATGGAAACGGAAGACTTTGCTCAACTCAGAAAAGAAGCTCAAGACGCTTTTAATGACTTGAAGTTCCTTAATGAAGAAGCAGACAGTTTCTACAATGACATCAAACAACAACAAAAGATCGCAATGCAGGACGCTGCTAAAGATTGCGTGTCTAAGCTCCAAGAGGAATTACCTGACTGGAGTAACAAGTTGTATGACGACATTCGTAGTTACGCTGTAGCCAACGGACTGCCCCAAGACCAAGTTGACCAGTATGTAGACCCTTCAGTGATCATGTTGATCAATAAGGCTCGACTGTATGACGAAGGTAAGAAAGTAGCCTTGGTAAAGAAGAAAAAGAGTGCAGCTTCCAAAACGGTTCTTCGCAGTAAACGCTCACCAGACAATAAGTCATCTGCAAAAGCATCCGCCGAGAAAGCTCGGCAGCGCATGGTGCAGAGTGGTGGCCGTGACCTCGATGACATTGCAGCAGCTATCTTAGGTAACTGGGAAGCATAAAACCACATAGCCAGATAAGAAGGGAAAAACCCCACAATGGCAATCTACAAAACCTACGAACAGATCGGCCTCGCTGAGGACGTATCTAACATCATTTCTGATATCACACCAACTGATACACCTATGTACTCTATGATCAAATCAGAGAAAGTACATGCGCGTCAGTATCAATATCAGACTGACTCACTTGCCGCCGCAGCCGCAAACGCACAGCTTGAGGGCTTCACAGCGTCAGCAGGTACAGCAATCCCAACAACCATGATCACTGGTAACACCCAGATTCTACAAAAGACTTTCCAAGTATCAGCAACCGCTGATGCTGTAAAAGCATACGGTAGAGCTAAAGAGACAGCATATCAGCTATCGAAAGCCCTAAAAGAGATCAAGAAAGACGTAGAATTTGCCTTTGTTGGTGCCTCTAACGCAGGTAATGTTGGTAACGCTACAACAGCCCGTGAGATGGACTCAGCCGATCAGTTGATTGGTGCAGCCAACACCACTGCTGGTGGTACAGCGGCTCTAACTGAAGCCATGATCACAACTACTGGTCAGAACGTCTACAACAACGGCGGCGATGCAACCATTCTCATGGTCAAACCCGCAGATTCTCTTATCATTTCTGCCTTCACAGGTGCTGCTGGACGTAGCCGTGAGTTCAATGATGGTAACAAGACTCTCACGAATGTTGTTAATTTGTATGTGTCACCCTTTGGTGAGTACAAAGTGGTTCTGAACCGCCACCAGATGACAGACCATGCGTTCCTGCTTGACCCATCAATGTGGCGTACAGCGTCTCTTCGTCCGTTTGCGCGTACATTACTCGCAAAGACAGGCGACTCAGACACCCACATGGTCGTCGGGGAACTTGGCCTCATGCACAAGAATCCACTTGGATCAGGCCAAATCAACGCACTGACCTAAGTGTAGCGGATAGGAGTGAGGGGAGTCCTAGCGGATTCTGCTCTCCTTACCGCTACCCCTCACGCCTACACAAACCCTCAGAGGCTCATGCTTCTGGGGGTTTTCTTTTGTCTAAACACCAAGGGGATAATAATGAATAAAAAGATTGACCTTGTTGGAGTTCAAAACGACTTCAGTGAAGAGGCTGGTAACTTAGTAAGAACTGATAGCCAGAGCATCAGCCAAGCCTTTCTCGATGATCTTAAAGACAAGCGCGACAACAGCATGGGAAAGCGTGAAGGTGACTACCAGCATGTCGCCTCGATCCCAGTCATCTTTGTCGAGAAGTGGAAGAAAGAGGGGTTTGACATAATGGACGGATCAATCCCTTTCAAAGAAATCATAAAGAAGCTCAAGACAGAAAACCTTGATGGCTTCATGGCAACAGAAAAGAGCGTCTGATGAGTTTGTATAATAACATCCACAAGAAAAGAGCGCGGATAGCTGCTGGTTCTGGTGAGAAAATGGCAAAGGCTGGAGACAAGGGTAGACCAACTTCTGCTGCTTTTAAGCAAGCTGCAAAGACAGCAAAGCCCCCTAAAACCGGAAAGGCATAAGCTATGAACTACGGCGATATCAAAAGTCATTTCAACAGTCTTCTAAACAGAAACGACATCACTCCAACCCTAACGACTACGTTCATTGATCAAGGTATTGCCCGTATTCAAAGACAGCTTAGAACTCCATTGAATGAGAATGTCTCAACATACACAATCACAGCTAGGACACCCACAGTGACCCTGCCGCTGGATTTCCTTGAGATCATTTCACTGTACTACGATGATGTTGAGCTTCAGCGTATACCGATGTCTAAGTACAGAGCAGTAGCTGCAAACCCTATTGCTGGTAATCCTACAGAGTTCATACGTCAGCAGCAGAACCTTTATGTACACCCAGAGCCTACTTCTGGAAGCCTAGTTCTCTATTACTACGGCGAGTTCACGCCAATGGTTCTGAACACAGACGAAAACACACTGGCTGCTGTCGCTCCCGACCTTATCATTTATTCTGGTCTCACCTACGCGGCAGATTATTACCTAGATGAACGTGCGCCTATGTTTGAGCAGAAGTACGGAATGTTCCTATCTGAGATACAAGAGCAAGCAAACGATCAGGAGATGAATGGTGGTGTGCAAGCTATTCAACCAACTTACACATACACAGACTTCCAATCTTCATATAACACGAACTAGAGGTAACGATGGCGAACAGTAGTTTCTTCAAGAACACAGGCACCAGCACACAGATTCAAGGCTCCGCAAGTGCTTCAGCCGCCGCAGCCCTAGCGTCTGAACAAGCTGCCCTTGCCAGCGAGAACGCAGCGCAAACCTCAGAAACCAATAGTGCCGCCAGTGCCGCAGCCTCCTTAGTCTCTAAGAACGCAGCAGCGACCAGCGCAGCTTCAGCTAACTCAGATGCATTGGCATCAGCAGCTTCTGCCGTTACATCCCAGACAGCAGCGACATCATCTTCTGCAAATGCTGCAAGCACATCAGCCGATGCAGTCCAGACAGCAGCAGATCGCGTTCAAACCGGCCTAGACCGTGTGGCAACGAATAGCGATGCAGTTCAGACCGCTGCCGACCGCGTTCAGACTGGCTTGGACGTAACGTCATCAAGTGCTTCAGCAGCGGCAGCATTGTCTAGCCGCAACGCAGCGGCGACTTCAGAGACTAACGCAGCCGCTAGTGCCGCATCGTCATCTGCCGATGCCACGGCTACCGCTGCCGATAGAGTGCAAACAGGTTTAGACCGTGCAGCTACAAATGCCGATGCCATCGCTACAGCAGCCGATAGAGTACAGACCGGCCTCGATGCCACTGCATCAGCTAACTCAGCGTCAGCAGCCTCCACAAGCGCAACAGCAGCCGCTGCATCTCAGGTGTCAGCAGCAGCAAGCGCAGCTTCGGCAGCGGCAGTCTTCAACGACTTCGAGGACAGATACTATGGCCCTCACGCTTCGGATAGCGCAGCGCAGACACACGTTACTGGTCTTGGCCTGACGGTTGACCAAGGTGACTTGTACTTCAATAGCACTGCTAATGAGATGCGTGTCTTTGACGGTGGTTCTTGGATTGCTGCTAGTTCCGCTGGCGGTGCATCTTTACTCAACTACAACTTCACTGCAACAGCATCTCAGACTGCTTTCAGTGGTTCAGACGATAATAGCAATACACTCAGCTATACCGTGGATAATCTCATCGTTACACGGAATGGTGTCGTGCTTGAAGATGGCACAGATTATACAGCGACTGATGGCTCGACTATTACGCTTACTGTAGCAGCAGCAGCCGGTGATGAAATCAATGTAGTTGCTTTCAAGAGTTTCACGACTGCTGACATGGTGTCTGCGACTAACGGTGGTACTTTCCAGTCTAATGTAACTGTGAATGGCACAATGACTGCGACTGCCTTTAGTGGCGATGGTTCTGCTTTGACTAACTTGCCAGCCGCAGGGATTTCAGATGTCGTCCAAGACACAACCCCACAGCTTGGTGGTAACCTAGACAGCAACGGCAACGATGTAACCTTCGGCGACAACGACAAGGCCATCTTCGGTGCTGGCAGTGACCTTCAGGTTTATCACAATGGTATCAATAGTTATGTAAAGGATTCAGGGGCAGGCTATCTAATTCTTGGAAATTCTGACGCAGGTACTGCGATACAAGACGCAGATAATAATAACCTTTTATTGACTAGTGCAGATAATATTAGTCTTGGCTATAACGGGGGCTTTAAACTCGCCACCACAGCCACAGGCGTTGATGTAACTGGCAGTGTCACGGCTGATGGGCTGACTGTGAATGGTGACGCCACGCTAGATGGCACTGCGGTTAATTTCATATTTAATGAAACTGACACGACTGACCTCAATACAAGGCTCAGGCTAAGTGGTGCGTTGTTTTCACTCGCAACTGTCAACGATTCTGGTGGTTCTCCAAAGGCACATATTGTAGTAAACAACTCCTCAGGCGACATCAGCTTCTACGAGGACACAGGCACAACGCCAAAGTTCTTCTGGGATGCGAGTGCGGAGTCGTTGGGCATTGGTACTAGTTCGCCTAATGCAAGACTGACTTCAGCTTCCCTCAGCAACACTAGCGCAATTTCTGTCATAAATACTAACGCAACAACTACAGGCTTAGAAACAAACTACCTAAGTTTCTTTGGTACAAACAACGGAGGCAGTGTCTTTTCCACGCCGTTGGCCCAGATAGGTGCGGTGAGCCAAAACGGCTCCTTGACGCAAGGCTCAATGGTGTTTCACACCACACCTTTTAGTGGCAGTAGCACAGAACGCCTCCGCATTGACAGTTCAGGCCGCGTCACGATGCCGTATCAGCCAATGGTGTCTGCAACCAGAACTATAAACTTCGGTACACTTGGTGGTAACACTCTTCTTATTCCATATAATTCAGCAACGGTGAATGTAGGTAATCATTATAATACATCCACTGGTCTTTTCACTTGTCCGGTTTCCGGCAAGTACCGTGTAACAGCTTATGGTATGAATGTTAGCGCATCAGGTGATGGAGCATTTTACTACAACGCCCTGTTAGTCGAAGTAGCTGGCAGTACACAACAAGGTACTCCCTACAACTATGGCGATGGCTATGTACATATGAGTGGTAGCTGGATTGTTTCAGCAATAGCAAACGACAGTATCGGAATAAGAACTTCATCTTGTTTAGGTGGTTATGGTGGTATGACAATTGAGCTAATAGGTTAATTTGACGGAGTAAAAACAATGACACAAACAATACAAATCGAACTGACGGACACCCAGTATAAGGGTCTGGAATACGCTGCATTGTCTCCGTCTGAGTGGGCCGATAACGCAGTGACTGAAAGATGCCGGATTGCAAACGATGAAATCGTAGACATCACCGTTAAGCATTGCCTCGACAACGGCATCCAAGTGCCAGCGACCCGCGAACTTATCGTTGCCTACGCCTTCGATAACGACATCGTGAAGACAGGGGCAGTGCGGCAAGCAGAGGCTGAAGCAGCGCAAGCCATCCCCCAGCCGGAGTAACCCAACATGACAAAAGCAAATGATCTCGCGTCACTGCTGGACGCCAACGGTGACGTTGTGTCTTCAGCATTGGACAACGTACCCGCTGCCCCGACCCCAAGCCTAAGTAGCCTTGGTATTCCTAATCACGATGATGTAACGGTGGATGCTTCAGGGAATGTTGGCATTGGTGGTTCACCAACGAGTAAATTGTCAGTAAATGACGCAAACGGCATACCCATTCATATGGGCGATATTTCCGCAGCCCCAACTAGCCAAACAGCGGCCTACGTTGGCGTTTCTACAAGTTCTTTTACAGGCGGCAACGGCGACCTAGTGCTTGCCCCACGCACAAGCGATGCTAGGTCAGTTGTGTTTTATACGGGCAATGGAACTTCAGCAGAACGTATGCGCATCGACAGCAGCGGTAATCTGCTGGTGGGTAAGGCCATTAGTAGCACAGCGTTGCAAGGCATCGAAGTTGACGGCCCAAATGGCCTTCTTGTGGTTACAAGGAATGGTTACCCAACAGCAACATTCAACCGCCTAACTTCAGATGGCTCTATTGTTGACTTCCGTAAAGATAGCACCACGGTGGGGTCGATTGGGAGTTATGTTAGCTTGCCTTACATTGGCAAATCTGATGTAAATCTATTGTTTGATCCAGCAGGGCCGCATATTATACCTAGAGGCACTAATGGAGGGGCTAGAGACGCTGCTATAAATCTTGGTTCAACAACCAACCGCTTCAACGACCTCTACCTCTCCGGCGGTGTCTACTTGGGCGGCACTGGTTCGGCTAATCATCTGGATGACTATGAGGAAGGCACTTGGAATGTAACCATAGTTAATGGCGGTTTAACACCTACCGTAACGAGTGCTTCGTATACAAAGATAGGAAATAGGGTGTTTTTAAGCTGCCAGTTATTAGTCCCAACAAATACTGAAGGTCAGTATATGGCTTTAGGAGGTCTTCCATTTAGTACAAACGGCGACTCTGCTGGTTCACTTGCTTACACAACCGCCACAACATCTGATTCTATCGGGTTGTTAGTTCAAGGGAGTATTATTTACTTCTATAAAGATGGACAGGCTTACGCTACATCTGAATTTAGTAATCACCAACTTAGAATTTCAGCACAATACCGCACATCATAACCTGATTGGACATCAGGTCGGACAGTCCATCCATAGGAGATAAAAATGGCACTAACAGAAGAAACAGTACAAGACAAAATCGAAATCGTAGGTGACTACAAGCACGTTCAAGTACGCACCGCAACCGTCATCAAGCGTGATGGCGTTGAGATTAGCCGTGGCTTTTCACGGCACGTTGTAGCACCTGACGCTGACACCACTGGCGAAAGCGCAGAGGTGCAAGCCATCTGTGCAGCGGTACACACACAGGCTGTTAAGGATGCCTATGCAGAGCATCTGGCGGCACAAGCTGCTGAGATGGCACAGGCTTCACCAGAATGAACCTAGAGCAGTCAGTTACCCCAGAACTTCGTGTAGCCTTGGAACTTGAGGCTCACGAAAAGGAATGTGCCGTGAGGTACGCTTCAGTAGAAGACAAACTGTCTGGTCTCGACAAACGACTGTGGAGACTAGAAGCAATGGTCATGGGCAGCACGGTGGTTATCATTGGTCTCGCCGGTTCATTACTAATGAAACTATAATCCCAAGGAAGCATAATGAATGAACTGAACATCATCGACCTCATCGAGCGTGAGGACGGCTCTGCGACTATGGTTGTCGAGTTAGACGAAGACACCAAATGCAAGCTGCTGTCTATCGGACTGAAGCAGTTGCTGAAAGAGTACCTAGAAGACCAAGACTAACCCACAAGGAGAGCGTTAACCCTTAGTGGAGACGCTCAATGCTGGCAGAATTAGCAGCAGCCAATGCAGCTTTCGCAATCATCAAGAAATGTGTCGAGAATGGTTCAGACCTTGCCAAAGCTGGTAAGGCTATCTCCGACTTTACCCTCAACAAAGATGCGGTTCAAAAGAAAGCCCAGAAGCAAGGGTCAAACCTTGACGGTTCCAAGTCTGATCTTGAAGAGTTTCTTGCACTTGATGAACTGAAGCGCAAAGAAGACGAACTCAGAAGCATGATGCAGTTATATGGTAGGGCCAATATGTACCCTGACTATGTGAAGTTCTGCGCCGAAGCCAGACGTC
>Ga0209137_1002568_pt1 | contig 15855 bp, 5 predicted proteins | sample SaaInl5LU_22_DNA_FD_184642 | JGI IMG/M metagenome (GOLD analysis project Ga0209137, IMG submission 184642) | Marine microbial communities from expanding oxygen minimum zones in the Saanich Inlet - ESP_105LU_22_DNA (SPAdes) (version 2) | ecosystem: Environmental > Aquatic > Marine > Intertidal... | reverse complement strand
TAGTTGTAAGAGAAACTAAAGACAATGATGAGTTCGAAAGAGCTACTGGTGTTGAAGGTGAGCTTTCTCAAGAAATCGTTGATGAAGCTACAAGAGCAACTACTGCTGAAGGTCTTTTAGCTGATTCAGTAGACGCACTAGAGTCTTCGCTTTCAACTGAACTAGTTGTAAGAGAAACTGCTGACAATGATGAGTATGTAAGAGCTACATCTGTTGAAGCTGTACTTTCTCAAGAAATCGTTGATAACAGGTCTTCAATCGATGCTATTCTTGCAGGTTCTGCTGCTGATTTAGATCAGCTTTCAGAAATTATTTCATTCACTGAAGCTATCGATTTAGAAAACGATAATCAATTTGCTAGTTACGTTATAGCTAACGATAACAAGAATGGTGAGCAAGATGGTAGACTAGACGGTCTTGATGATTCAATCGATTCACTAGAGTCTGCATTATCTACTGAGGTTGATTCTATCGATGCTAGATTCGATGATGTATCACTTGATGTTGACAATTCAATCGATTCACTAGAATCTGCACTTTCAACTGAAATCGTTGCAACTAACGGTGATGTTGACGCTGCAAATGATTCAATCGATTCACTAGAGTCTGCACTTTCAACTGAACTAGTTGTAAGAGAAACTAAAGACAATGATGAGTTCGAAAGAGCTACTGGCGTTGAAGGTGAGCTTTCTCAAGAAATCGTTGATGAAAACGTAAGAGCAACTACTGCTGAAGGTCTTTTAGCTGATTCAGTAGACGCACTAGAGTCTTCGCTTTCAACTGAACTAGTTGTAAGAGAAACTAAAGACAATGATGAGTTCGAAAGAGCTACTGGTGTTGAAGGTGAGCTTTCTCAAGAAATCGTTGATGAAGCTACAAGAGCAACTACTGCTGAAGGTCTTTTAGCTGATTCTGTTGATTCACTAGAGTCTGCACTTTCTACAGAAGTTGATTCTATTGATGTTAGATTAGGTAATGTTTCAGGTGACTTAGTTGATTCTGTTGATTCACTAGAATCTGCACTTTCAACTGAAATTGTTGCAACTAATATTGATGTTAATAATATTAATCTTGACATAACTTCACTAGAGTTAGTTGATTCAGAAATTTCTACAGCTGTTGTTAACGCACAGTCATCTATTGATACTATCCTTGCAGGTTCTGCTGCTGACTTAGATCAGCTTTCAGAGATTATTTCATTCACTGAAGCTATCGACTTAGAAAACGATAATCTATTCGCTTCTTACGTTCTAGCTAACGATAACAAGAATGGCGAACAAGATGGTAGACTAGACGGTCTTGATGATTCAATCGATTCGCTAGAATCTGCACTTTCAACTGAAATCCTTGCAACTAACGATGACTTTGACGCTGCAAATGCTTCAATCGATTCACTAGAGTCTGCACTTTCAACTGAAATCGTTGATAGAATTGCTGATGTTAACCTTGAAGAAACAAGAGCTATTGCTGCTGAAACTTCGTTAACTGTTAGAGTTGCTGCTGAAGAAGCTGCAAGACTTGCAGGTGATACTTATGTTGATGAAACGATTGTTGGCCTAACAGCTTTATCTTTCACAACAGAAGCAAACTTTAACACAGGCTCATACGATACAGAAGTATACGTTAACGGTGTAAGAGTTGCATTCGAGCAAACAGGTGCTAACGCATTCACATTCGGTACATTAGGTTACTCTATCGAGGCTACTGATGTAATTAGAGTTGTTGGTGTAGGAACTGCTGCTTCTGCAGAATAATTTGATTATTCATTTGCTTTTAATTAAGTAATACAGTTTAGAGGGCCCTTCGGGGCCCTCTTTTTATTTACATGAATATATAAATAAATACAATAAAGAAATATAAAATAATTATGAATATAGGAATCACTTTAGGGATACAGAAAGAGTATGAATCAATGTGGGTTAATGGCATTAAGTTAAACGCAATACTTTTAGTTAATGCATTAAATCAAATATCAGGTGTAAATACATATATTTTAGACACTTCTAATAAAATAGAAGACCTCACTAAGGTAATGTGGGATTATACTAAATTTCCTGTTAAAAGATACCAAGATGCTTATAAAGATACAGACTTATTAATTACATTAGGTACATCTCTTCCGGTAGTAATGTTAGATGAATTTAGAAAAACAGGTAAGAATAAAAAAGTAGTAAAATATCAATGTGGTAATTCTTATGTTATTGATATGGAACGTTCAATATTTCCTAAAGACGGTCAAGAAGGTGTAAAAGCACCATGGGATGGCGGTGCGGACCAAGTGTGGTATGTACCACAACAGGGTTACCAGAATCATGATTATTATAAAGTAGTTTATGGAATAGAAGAAGTATATCCAGTTCCTTTTGTATGGGACCCTATGTTTTTAGATAGGACTGTTGAAGCATATAAAAGAAAAGGAAAAGCAATACCTAAATATATTCCTGGAAAAAGTAATAAAGATAAAAAGTTAAATGTATTTGAACCTAATATGAATGTTGTTAAATATTCTATGATTCCTATACTTATGGCAGAAGAGGCTTATAGGAGGGGAATAGAATATGATCAATTATTTGTATCTTCTGGTAACAGAATTTTAAAAAACGCATATTTTAAATCAGCCATAGGGTCACTATCGGGTGTTCTTGCAAAACCAAAACCAAAGTTTCAATTCACGAGTAGATATCCTATTACACATTATTTAGCAAATTCAGCAGATATTGTTTTATCACACCAGTGGGAAAACCCATTAAATTATGCATATCTAGATGTCATGTATTTTAATTATCCACTAGTACATAATGCAGATATGATTAAAGATGCTGGGTATTATTATCCTGACTTTGAAATTTTAAAAGGTGTAGAACAGTTAAAGTTTGCAATTGAAGAACATGATGATAATCTAGATGTATATAAAGAAAGAAATGAAAAAGTTTTAGATAGGTATACTATTAAAAATAAAGAAATGGTACAAACATATAAAAAGTTATTAGATAATCTTTTTGGATATGAAACCCATAAAATGTCATACGAATATGATTGGAAAACAAACTTATATAAGTAATGAAAAATATGATAGATGTACTTAATGCATTTAACAATACGACTAAAAAAGAAGTTAAAGAAGTTAAGCCAGTAACTGTAAATAAATCACAAAAAAAGACACAACAGGTTGTAAAAAAATCTAAAGTAACATTTGTTATGACTGCATGCGGCCGCCCTGATTTAATGGAGCGTACCTTAGATTCTTTTTTTAAATATAATTCTTATAAAATAGACAGGTATATTGTTACAGAAGATTCAATGGATCTTGATGTGTTTAATGAGTGTAAAAGACTTAATTCACAAAAATATAATAATAAAATTGAATTTATATTTAATGAAAAAAAGTTAGGTCAGGCAGCTTCTATTGATAAAGCATATTCCAAAGTAGAAACCGAATATGTATTTCATTGTGAAGAAGATTGGGAATTTTATTGCAGTGGGTTTGTAGAAAAATCTTTAAAGGTTTTACAAAACGATAAAAAAGTTTTACAAGCTTGGATTAGGCCTAAATCTGATAAAATATTAAATCGAATAGACGATAATGTGTATACCATCTCCGGCGTACCGGTAAGAGACGTTTTACCAGTTTCTTTTAAAGTATCAAATGCAAAGGGCCCTGGGAAACATCTTACTATAAATAATTATATGGGATTTAGTTGGAATCCAGGATTAAAAAGAATGTCAGATTATAAATTATTAAATAAAGGATATTCTGGTATTGTAGAAGAGCATATGATAGATGCTTTTTATAGAAGTCATGAAAATAAATTTAAAGTAGTAAGTATTTCATTAAATGATAAAGATGGTTTTGTAAAGCATATTGGATGGAATAGACGAGCTGACGATCCTACTGCATCATCTAACGGTAAATCACCTGAAGAATCAAGTAAAGCTATAGAAGAATCTAAAAAGAAAAGAGAAGATGATAAAAAAAGAGCTGAAGAATTACAAGCTATTAAAAATTCTGAAAGTGTTAAAAAGGCCGAAGAAAATAAGCCTAAAATTAAAATGCCGACAGTATCTATAGTTATGCAATGTTATTTAGGTGAATATCCCGGGGCTAGGAGTAATCCAATAAATAAATTTCATAGAGCTATTAATTCATTTCTTAGTCAACATTATACAAATTCTGAATTGATTATAGTTTCGGACGGTTGTGAAATAACGCATTCTGAATATAATAAAACTTATAAAGATAATCCTAGAATTAAATATGCATATATTTCTAAAGATGGGATTAATATGTATGACGAGGTACATGGTAAAAAACAATATAGAGGAGTTCCTAGAAGAGTAGGAGTATCTATTTCTGAAGGTGATATTATTACATATATGGATTCAGATGACTTATTACTTCCAGGATTTATTGCTAAAATAGCATCTTTATACATTAAACACCCTGATCGAAAATGGTTTATAAATAGAGAGTGGTATGATCATATAAATGCATTTCACCCTAATTGGGTTCAAGCCAATGGTGTTGGAATTTCAATAGAACATCATTCTAAAGAAGATATTATAAATTTACAATCTAGTTTAGGTGTTTCTATTGTAAAAACAAAAATGAAAGGTGATTATACAGTTTCTACACCATGGTTAGTTTCACATCATTCTGATTGTAATATTAAATGGGAAAATTCGGAATACCCTATTTCTGAAGACGTTGCATTTTCTAGAAAACTTAAAGATAAATACCCAATGGGTATGTATTATAATGATGCAACTTATTTAAGATGTCACTATAAAGGTGCGTGGGATTTTTAAAATAGTTTTTTGTATCCGTATTTTATACAATAATTATTAATTTTAAGTTTAAGTGATGGTTTTAGATTATTAACATCATCACTTAAGCTTTCCCATTTTTTATGACTTCTCCTGTTATATTTTTTATTTATATAATCTGAATTCCATAAAACTTTGTGGCCACCCTCCTTTAAAAAATTAAAAAGATTTTCAGATTGGTCTTCAATTCTATATATAAAATCAGGATTTCTTTTCATAATAATTTTATCAAATGCTAAAATAGATAATATTGCAGATTCAACCCTATTTTTAGTAAACTTAACACCTATCATTTTATTTCTAAACATAGTGGATTCCTCTACGACATCTTCAGTAAAAATAATTGAAGGTATAGAATCTTTAGGGTCTCTTACATTGTAAATTAAAGTTTTCCAAGAGTACACATCACCTTCTTTTACGGTATCAATAAAAGGCCATGGACCTTTTTTGTGCACAAGTTGCCATGCAATAATTCCATCTTTTTTCATTTCTTCATGACCTACATTTAGACCCCAAGATTGCATAATTTTATGAGTATATCCAGTACCTGTTCTAGGATGTCCTAAACCTAAAATGTTTTTCTTTATTTTATTAGTTTGCATAAGTATTTTTTCCATATGCTTTATGTAGTTTTCTAATATCGCATCCCTATTATCTTCTTCAGTGTGATACCAATTCCAAGCTATTGAATTTTGTATAGCTTCAATGTCTTTGCGTACTCGCTCGTTTTCTTCTTTTATTTTTTCTACATGTTCAATGTATTCATTTTCTAACTCAAGTTCAAGTTTTATAGCAACAATGATAAGAAGTGCCATATTATCTTCATCATTAGCTTGGTTGGCCATTTCATAAAATTCTAAACGATTAGCTTGTTCTTTTAAGGATAAGTCAGGGTCCATTCTATCTGGATGACATTTAACTACAATTTTGCGAAAAAGCTTTTTAAATAAGGGGTCCCTATCACTGCTTTCACTTTCTTCGGTTTCTTCTTCAGCTAATTCTTCAAGCTTTTTACTTTCAAATAAATCTTGTCTTTGTTTAGCAGCTAACGCACTATTAAATTCAGAATTTATTTCAGATGCCATCTCACGAAGATATTCTAAATCCTCTAGTGAAGATTCATAACTCTTAAGCATTCTCTTGAATTCTATCTTTTTTAATTTACTATTGTCCATAATATATAATATTCAATATATATCAAATATTAACTAAGGTCTATATAACAAATGTAATAAATGATACGTATTGACGCGTCTAAAAAAATATATTTTTATTTTATTCTTTAATAGTATAATAATAAGCTTTATAACAAACATTTGCAATAATAATCCGTATATATAATGAAGCGAGAAAACCTCGCATAAATAAACATGTTTAAATAAAATTAATTAATCAGTTATGTCTCAGATTAAAATCAAGCAAATCGAAGGCTTGCAGGATGTCTTAGATGCTATTATTGTATCGATTACTTCAGGTGCTCTGAAGTCTACCTTTACACAAGTAGCACATGGATTTTCAGCAGGTGTTGTTGTTGCGTTTGACGGTGGTCAGTGGGTATTAGCGGATTCTTCTAACGAAGATCAATTAGGTCGTATGGTGATTGAATCAATCACAGACACCGATAACTTCGTTGCAGTACAAGTCGGTACAGTTAATGTAAGCACTTGGGATCTTACCCCAGGTGCTTTTTACGTTGTATCCGATATTGGCGATGGAGTTCCGGTTCTATTTACAACCAATGACGCATTCGCATATTCCAACCCTGTTATGCAGGCTTTGACTAGCACATCAGCACACGTTCTACCATGGCGCCCTTCAGTTGGAGCACAAACAGCACTAGAACAAGGTGTAGCAGTGTACCAAAGGGATCTTACTCCATTAGCAACTAATGGAAATTACTCTTCTACTGGTATTACAATCGATTACACACCATTTGAAGATTCAGCAGTTGACGTTCTTGTCAACGGTTTAGGTCTTTCAGAAGCAAACGGCGATAGAGATGCCGCTGCAGTTTACTTCTCAAATGATGGTGGTTTAACAGCAAGAACTATTGCAAATATTGAAGCCGGTGATGAACTTTACTGGAACGCCGATATTGCAGGGTTCGAACTTACAACAGATGATACAATAGATATCATTTACGAAAGAGCTGAAGGCTTCTAAAAAAATAAAGTTTATATAAATGGCAACACCAATTATTAGATTAACCGGTTCATCGGGTACTTCGGGGTTAAACGGAACTTCAGGTATTGACGGAACATCAGGTTCATCAGGAACATCAGGAACTTCAGGCTCATCAGGTACTTCAGGTACATCTGGATCTTCAGGTACTTCGGGTAGTTCAGGCACGTCAGGTTCATCGGGAACATCGGGTTCATCAGGAACATCAGGTTCATCAGGAACGGCGGGTACATCAGGAACATCAGGTTCTTCGGGTACGTCTGGATCATCAGGAACATCAGGATCTTCAGGTACATCTGGGTCATCTGGTACGTCGGGTTCATCAGGGACATCTGGTACATCAGGTACTAGTGGTTCATCAGGAACAAGCGGTTCATCAGGAACTGCAGGAACATCAGGTTCATCGGGAACATCAGGTTCATCGGGAACATCAGGTTCATCGGGAACATCAGGCTCATCGGGAACTTCAGGAACATCAGGTTCATCTGGAACTTCAGGTTCATCAGGTACATCTGGTTCATCAGGTACAGCGGGTACTTCAGGTACAGCGGGTACTTCTGGTACTTCAGGTTCATCAGGCACATCGGGAACTTCAGGTTCATCGGGAACTTCAGGTTCATCGGGAACTTCAGGTTCATCAGGAACTTCAGGCTCATCAGGTACTGCAGGTACATCAGGTACATCAGGTTCATCTGGAACTTCAGGTTCATCAGGAACTTCAGGTTCATCAGGTACAGCGGGTACTTCAGGTACTTCGGGTTCATCAGGAACGGCAGGTACATCAGGTACTGCGGGTACATCAGGTACTTCGGGAACTTCAGGCTCATCGGGAACTTCAGGCTCATCGGGAACTTCAGGTTCATCGGGAACTTCAGGTTCATCGGGAACTTCAGGCTCATCAGGTACATCAGGTACTTCAGGTTATTCAGGAACTTCAGGTCTTGATGGTTCATCAGGAACTTCAGGCTCATCAGGTACTTCGGGTACTTCGGGTTCATCAGGTACTTCAGGTTCATCAGGCACATCGGGAACTTCAGGTTCATCAGGAACTTCAGGTTCTTCAGGAACATCAGGTTCATCGGGAACTTCAGGTTCATCGGGAACTTCAGGTTCTTCAGGTACTTCAGGTACATCGGGAACATCAGGTTCTTCGGGTACGTCAGGTTCTTCAGGTACGTCAGGTTCTTCAGGTACGTCAGGTTCTTCAGGTACGTCAGGTACATCGGGAACTTCAGGTTCTTCAGGTACTTCTGGTTCTTCAGGTACTTCTGGTTCTTCAGGTACATCAGGAACATCGGGTTCATCGGGAACTTCGGGTTCTTCAGGAACATCAGGTTCTTCGGGTACATCAGGTACTTCAGGTTCATCAGGTACTTCAGGTACTTCAGGAACAAGTGGTTCTTCAGGTACTTCTGGTAATGACGGTACATCAGGTTCTTCAGGAACTTCAGGTTCTTCAGGCACATCAGGTTCTTCAGGTACAGCAGGTACTTCAGGAACATCGGGAACATCGGGAACATCGGGAACATCAGGTTCTTCAGGTACTTCAGGTTCTTCAGGAACATCAGGTTCTTCAGGTACTTCGGGTTCATCTGGAACTTCAGGTTCATCAGGTACTTCGGGTTCATCAGGTACAGCGGGTACATCAGGTACTTCTGGTACAGCAGGTACTTCTGGTACGGCAGGTACTTCAGGTTCATCGGGTACTTCAGGAACTTCAGGTTCATCGGGAACTTCAGGTTCTTCAGGAACATCAGGTTCTTCGGGTACATCGGGTACTTCAGGTTCATCAGGTACTTCAGGTACTTCAGGTTCATCGGGTACTTCAGGCTCATCAGGTACATCAGGTTCTTCAGGAACTTCAGGTTCTTCAGGAACATCAGGTACTTCAGGTACTTCGGGTTCATCGGGTACTTCAGGCTCATCAGGTACATCAGGTTCTTCAGGAACTTCAGGTACATCGGGAACATCGGGGACTTCAGGTTCATCAGGAACTTCAGGTTCTTCAGGAACTTCAGGTTCATCAGGAACTTCTGGTTCTTCAGGAACTGCAGGTACATCGGGTTCTTCAGGAACTTCAGGTTCTTCGGGTACATCAGGCAATGACGGTACTTCAGGAACTTCAGGTTCATCAGGTACAGCGGGTACGTCTGGTACATCAGGTACTTCTGGCTCATCAGGTACATCTGGAACATCAGGTTCTTCAGGAACATCAGGTTCTTCAGGTACGAGTGGTTCATCAGGAACTTCTGGTTCATCGGGTACATCTGGTTCATCAGGTACTTCTGGATCGTCAGGTACGTCAGGTACTTCTGGTACGTCAGGTACGTCAGGTACTTCTGGTACATCGGGTACTTCAGGTTCTTCAGGAACTTCAGGTTCTTCAGGAACTTCAGGTTCATCGGGTACTTCAGGTTCTTCAGGAACTTCAGGTTCTTCGGGAACTGCAGGTACATCAGGTACTTCGGGAACTTCTGGTTCAGCGGGAACTTCTGGTTCATCGGGAACTTCTGGTTCATCGGGAACATCGGGTTCATCAGGAACTTCAGGTTCTTCAGGAACTTCAGGTTCTTCAGGTACTGCAGGTACTTCAGGCTCATCGGGAACATCAGGTTCATCAGGAACATCAGGTTCATCAGGAACATCAGGTTCATCAGGAACTTCAGGTTCATCAGGAACTTCAGGTTCATCAGGAACTTCTGGTTCATCAGGTACTGCAGGTGCTGATGGTGCTAAATCTGGATGTTACGGAGATCCTAACGATGATATCGTAGGTTCATTTGACGGACAATTATATTTTGATTGTGACGGTGCAATCTGGAAATGGGGTAATTACGGACCAGGTGGTCCAGCACCTTGTGATTCAGGTATGGATGTTGTATTCCTTGTTGACTATACAGGTTCAATGGGTGGTGCAATTAACAACGTTAAAAATCAAATATCAAATATTGCAAACACAATTGTTAGCGAATCAAACGGTGACTACAGATTAGGTCTTGCTATTTACGACGAATACTCGTACAATCAAGCACCTAGCTATGCTAATACTGGTTTATACACTGGCCTACCAGCATCAGCTAAGTATATCAACCAAAATCCAACAGCTAACAGATCTCAGCATATTACAGCACTGACTCAAATGTCAGACTCTAATATTACTGACTTTACAAGTACATTAAACGCACTTAACACGCCATCATTACCATTAGGTTCTGGTTACGGTCTTCCAGAACCAGCAGCGATGGGTCTTTCTAAAATTGTTAACAATTCTTTTGTTGGTGGTTTCAGAAATAACGTTGCTAAGTACGTTGTTCTTATTACAGACGCATCAGACGGCGGTGACGATGATGCATACACTTCGGCAGATATAGAATTTGCAGATACACTAAAAGTACAGGCATTCAATGCGAATACACAGGTACTTCTTATGACTACGTATTCTGCAACTTCTCTTGATGAAATTGCAACGTACTCAGGTGGTGCTGTTGTAAATTCACATGCTGCGGGTGCTGTTCAACAAATTATTGAAGATACGTGTACGGCTAATGAAAACAATCCAGAATCTCTAGGTTGGACACTTCATACAAATGCCGCTCAAGGAGAGCCAGGTGCTGATGGTACGTCAGGTACATCAGGTACATCAGGTACATCTGGTACTTCAGGAACTTCAGGTTCATCAGGAACTTCTGGTTCGTCAGGTACTTCTGGTTCGTCAGGTACTTCTGGTTCGTCAGGTACTTCTGGTTCGTCAGGTGTGAGTGGAACTTCTGGTTCTGCAGGTACTTCTGGTTCATCAGGTACTTCTGGCTCATCAGGTACTTCTGGCTCATCAGGTAACGACGGTACTTCAGGTACTTCTGGTTCATCAGGTACTTCAGGTTCATCTGGTATAAGCGGAACTTCAGGTTCAGCCGGTACTTCAGGTTCAGCCGGTACTTCAGGTTCATCTGGTATAAGCGGAACTTCAGGTTCATCTGGTACTTCAGGTTCATCGGGTACATCAGGTTCATCAGGTATAAGCGGAACTTCAGGTTCATCGGGTGACCATGGTACTTCAGGAACTTCTGGTTCATCGGGTACGTCAGGTTCATCAGGTAACGATGGTACTTCTGGAACTTCAGGTTCATCAGGTACATCAGGTTCATCAGGTAACGATGGTACTTCTGGAACTTCAGGTTCATCAGGTACATCAGGTACATCAGGTAACGACGGTTCATCGGGTACATCAGGTTCATCAGGTACTTCAGGTTCATCAGGTAATGATGGTACTTCAGGAACTTCAGGTTCATCTGGAACTTCTGGAACTTCAGGTTCATCTGGTTATTCTGGAACTTCAGGTTCATCAGGTACATCAGGCTCATCTGGTAATGATGGTACTTCAGGAACTTCTGGTTCATCAGGTACTTCAGGCTCATCAGGTAATGATGGTACTTCAGGAACTTCTGGTTCATCAGGTACTTCAGGTTCATCTGGTACTTCAGGTTCATCTGGAACTTCAGGTTCTTCTGGAACTTCAGGTTCATCAGGTACTTCAGGAACTTCAGGTTCATCTGGTAATGACGGTACTTCAGGAACTTCTGGTTCATCAGGTACTTCAGGCTCATCGGGTAATGATGGTACTTCTGGAACTTCAGGTTCATCAGGTACATCAGGTTCATCAGGTAATGATGGTACTTCAGGAACTTCTGGTTCATCAGGTACTTCTGGTTCATCAGGAACTTCAGGTTCATCAGGAACTTCTGGTTCATCTGGTACATCAGGTTCATCAGGTAAGGATGGTAACTCTGTTGCACAGGGACTATATGACGACCCTAACGCTGCCGCTTTAGTAGGTGACTTTACAGGTCAATTATTCTACGGACCTACTACAGTATGGATGTGGGATGGTACTGTTTGGGCATTTGTAAAACAAATCGCAGGTTCATCAGGTAATTCAGGTTCATCTGGTATTTCAGGAACTTCAGGTTCATCTGGTATTTCAGGTACATCTGGTTCATCAGGTACATCAGGTTCATCGGGTACATCAGGTTCATCGGGAACTTCTGGTTCATCGGGTGTTAAGGGTAATACTGGTAACACAGGTTCCCAAGGTGCTCAAGGTGCTCAAGGTGCTACAGGACCTACTCTAAATGTTACTAATAATACTAACAATCGCATTATTACAGCGACAGGTGGTACAACGGTAAATGGCGAGGCTGGACTTACGTTTAACGGTCAAACACTATCTTACCAGGGGAATAAGATTATGTTAGCACATACGCAAACTACTGGTAAGCCTTATTCTATTGATTATCATTTCAACATTGATGGAAATACAATTCTTCCGGATGCTCAAATGCAAGCACCGCTACCGATGATGTATGATATGATTGAAGGTGGTGTTGGTTTCCAAGCTTCTTCTTTAAGATTTAAGGAAAATGTTGTAAATCTAGACTTTGATACAGATTCATTCTTATCACTAGATGCAAGAACATTTGACTGGAAAGAATCAGGAAGAAACGATATCGGTTTCATCGCTGAAGAAGTTGGTGCGTTCGACGAGAGACTTGCAGTCTCAGACGGACAAGGTGGTTTCATCTCGATGCACTACGATAAAATGACAGTGTACCTATTTAAGGTTGTAAAAGATCTGCATGCGAAAGTAGCAGAACTAGAAAACAAGATAAATACACTAGAAAACAAGTAAATCAATTAGTTAGGGGCCAGTTTCGGCTGGTCCCTAATTTAATAAAAAAGAAACAATAAAAGAAATGGCTAGAATTTCATTAAAGGATTTAGCATCTTTACAATCAGCGTTAAAGTTAAAAGCAGTTGATGCTGCTACACTTAAGGCGAAGTTTAGAGATGATTCCAAAAGAACAGCTAATCCATCAATTTACGGCGCCAATGAAACCTATGTTCAAATTAACGAACTAGGTCCAGTTGTTGAAGATCTTGTTGATGGTGTAAAGGCCCTAGAAGAAGAAATGGAGCATATCCACGACTTCCTCGCAGGTCAGCTAGGTAGAGATGCAGATAAAACTGTACTTCCACCAACAGTTAAGTTTACAGATTCTAACGGCAACGAAAGAACAATTATCTCTTTCAATCCAGATACAGGCGTATCTGAGATTAACGTTGACGAATTATTTGTAGGTCCTAACTCTCTATATGTTAACGGTAAAAAAGTTATCCACGATGACGCTGATACTATTAACATTACTACAGACCCAAACCAAAACTTAGCGGTAAAAACTTCAGGTGCAGGTATTTTACAATTTGTAGCGGGTAGTGCGGGTATGAATTTCACAACAGAAGGCGGTGCTACATTTAACGCAGACGTTACTGTAAATTCAAACAATTCGATTTCAGGATCAAATGCAACAAACGGTCTACAGCTTGGCAAAGCTAAAGTTAACGGTCAACTTACAGTTGATGGTAACATTATTATGCCAGGTACACAGAAGATTGCTTTTGCATCTGATGCTACAAATACATTCATCGCTGCTAATTCAGATTCTCCAGAGGATTTAGAAATTCACGCAGACGGTGATTTATTCTTAAGACCAGACGGTGGTGTTTACGTAGGTAACACTAAAATCATGGATGCTAACGGTAGATGGGTTGGTCCTAACTCAGGTTTAGTAGGTGCTCAAGGTGCTAAAGGTGACACTGGTGCTCAAGGTGCTACAGGTGCTCAAGGTGCCGTAGGTGCTAAAGGTGATATAGGCGTTCAAGGTGCTCAGGGTGTACATGGTTCTTCAGGAACTTCTGGTTCATCTGGTGTTAACGGTGCTCAAGGTGCCGTAGGTGCTAAAGGTGATACAGGTACTCAAGGTGCTCAAGGAGCGCAAGGTGCTAGAGGACTTCAAGGTCTTACTGGTGATAGAGGATTACAAGGTGTTAAAGGTGCTACAGGTGCTCAAGGTGCACAAGGTGCTAAAGGTAATCAAGGTGCTCAAGGCCATCAAGGACCACAGGGTATCAAAGGTGCTACAGGCGCTAAAGGAGACCAAGGTGCTCAAGGTGATATTGGTGCTCAAGGTGCTCAAGGTGCTCAAGGTTATAAAGGTGATCGTGGTATTACAGGTGCTCAAGGACCTCAGGGTATAAAAGGTGCTACAGGTGCTCAAGGTGCTCAAGGTGCTAAAGGTGATACAGGTGCTCAAGGTGCTCAAGGTGCACATGGGTCATCTGGAACTTCTGGTTCATCAGGTATTTCAGGAACTTCAGGTTTAGACGGTACTGATGGTACGTCAGGTTCTTCAGGAACTTCAGGTTCAGCAGGTACTTCAGGTTCATCAGGTACTTCAGGTTCATCAGGTATTAACGGTGCTCAAGGTTATCAAGGTATCAAAGGTGCTACAGGTGCTAAAGGCGATACCGGCAACACAGGTGCTCAAGGTGCTCAAGGTGCTCAAGGTTACCAAGGTATCAAAGGTGCTACAGGCGCTAAAGGTAATCAAGGTGCTCAAGGCGCTCAAGGTGCTCACGGTACATCAGGAACTTCAGGTTCTTCAGGTACTTCAGGTTCATCTGGAACTTCAGGTTCTTCAGGTACTTCAGGTTCATCGGGTGTTAATGGTGCGCAAGGTGCACAAGGTGCTAGAGGACTACAGGGTATTAAAGGTGCTTTAGGTAATCAAGGTGCTCAAGGTGCTCAAGGTGCTCAAGGTTATAAAGGTAACACTGGTAATCAAGGTGCGCAAGGACCACAAGGTATTAAAGGTGCTACAGGTGCTCAAGGTGCTCAAGGTGCTGTAGGTACTAAAGGTAATACTGGTGCTCAAGGTGCTCACGGTACATCAGGAACTTCAGGTTCTTCAGGTACTTCAGGTTCATCTGGAACTTCAGGTTCTTCAGGTACTTCAGGTTCATCGGGTGTTAATGGTGTGCAAGGTAATCAAGGTGCTCAAGGTCCACAAGGTCCACAGGGTATCAAAGGTGCTACAGGTGCTCAAGGTGCTCAAGGTGCTAAAGGTAATACTGGTAACACAGGTGCTGTAGGTGCTCAAGGTGCTCAAGGTGCTCAAGGTTACCAAGGTATCAAAGGTGCTAAAGGTGACACTGGTAATCAAGGTGCTCAAGGTGCTCAAGGTGCTCAAGGTTATAAAGGTAACACTGGTAATCAAGGTGCACAAGGACCGCAAGGTATCAAAGGTGCTACAGGTGCTCAAGGTGCTCAAGGTGCTCAAGGTAATACGGGGTCTCAAGGTGCTGTAGGTACTAAAGGTAATCAAGGTGCTCAAGGTGCTGCGGGTATTGATGGTATTTCAGGTACTTCTGGTGTAAACGGTGCACAAGGTGCTACTGGACCACAAGGTGCTAAAGGTGCTACTGGTGCTCAAGGACCACAAGGTCCACAGGGTGTCAAAGGTGCTACAGGTGCTAAAGGTGACACTGGTAATCAAGGTGCTCAAGGTGCTCAAGGTGCTCAAGGTTATAAAGGTAACACTGGTAATCAAGGTGCGCAAGGACCGCAAGGTATCAAAGGTGCTACGGGTGCTCAAGGTGCTCAAGGTGCTCAAGGTGCTAAAGGTGATACTGGTGCTCAAGGTGCTCAAGGACCACAAGGTCCACAGGGTGTCAAAGGTGCTACAGGTGCTCAAGGTGCACAAGGTGCTAAAGGTAATACTGGTAACACAGGTGCTGTAGGTGCTCAAGGTGCTCAAGGTGCTCAAGGTATCAAAGGTGCTACAGGCGCTCAAGGTGCTCAAGGTGCTGTAGGTGCTAAAGGTAATACTGGTAATCAAGGTGGTATTGGTATCAAAGGTGCTACAGGTGCACAAGGTGCTCAAGGTGCTCAAGGTGCTAGAGGTGCTCAAGGTGCTACTGGTGCACAAGGTGCTACAGGTGGCGGCGGTGCTACAG
>Ga0209137_1002566_pt1 | contig 15858 bp, 21 predicted proteins | sample SaaInl5LU_22_DNA_FD_184642 | JGI IMG/M metagenome (GOLD analysis project Ga0209137, IMG submission 184642) | Marine microbial communities from expanding oxygen minimum zones in the Saanich Inlet - ESP_105LU_22_DNA (SPAdes) (version 2) | ecosystem: Environmental > Aquatic > Marine > Intertidal... | reverse complement strand
TGAGGCCTATAGCTGAGTTAAACTACAGAGGTCGACTTCCTGGCCTTTATCAATCTTTTACCCGGTAATGTCTTGCATACGTTTTGACAAGACAGCCCATTCCTTAAAGAACCTACATTTATCTTAAATCGATAGAATGTAGCACTCAAAGAGGATCTTTATTGCTCGTTTTCTCTTTCTGAACGTGTGTTGTTCACGTCTAGTCTTAAATCTTGAGCAAGACCCTTAATAGTTTGCATTGCTTTGCGTAGTCTTACGCCAGCTGCTTTGTTACCACTTTCGTAGAATTTGATAGCATCTTTTTCTGCTTCTTCTAGTACGGCTGTAATTTCGTTAAATATTTTCATGCGTCTGTATCTTTATTTGTATTATTATATAAGTTATTTGATCTTTGTTTCAACATCGTGTAATGCTTGTGCAATTACTTGATGCATATCGTAATATTTGTAAGTTCCAAGTCTTCCACCGAAATGTATCTTAGGAAAGTCCTTAGCCATCTCTTTATATTGATTATAGATCTTTGTGTTCTTCTCGTCATTAACTGGATAGAATGGTTCTACACCTCTTTTATACTCTTGTGGAAACTCCTTACTTACAAAGGTTGTCTTTTGCCCTTGATCATCAAAGTACTTGTGTTCAATAACTCGAGTGTGTTCAGTATCTGAATCCGTGTAGTTCATCACTGCGCAACCTTGATAGTTATCTTGGTCTAAGTGTTGATCTTCCCAACGAATTGATTTGTATTCAAGATCACCGAAACAGTAATCAAAGTACTTATCAATAGGTCCAGTGTAAATAACTTTATCTGCTAGAGTTTCCCACATCTCTTTATCTTCAAAGAAGTCAACGTTAAACTTAATGTTAACACCTTCTAATAACTTTTCAAAGATCTGAGTGTAACCACCAACTGGAATACCTTGATACTTATCGTTAAAGTAGTTGTTATCGTATGTAAACCTAACTGGAAGTCTCTTAATAATAGAAGCTGGTAGTTCTTTAGGATCTTTACGCCATTGTTTGGTTGTGTACCCTTTAATTAGCTTTTCATAAATGTCTTTACCTACAAGTGAAAGCGCTTGCTCTTCTAAGTTAGTTACCTTTCCAGTATAACGTTGCTCGTCGATCTTAGCTTTAGCTTCTTCAGGTGTACTTACACCCCACATTTGAGCAAAGGTCCACATTGAGAATGGTAATGAATAGATCTCGCCTTTGTAATTTGCAACTGGTGTATTCTTGTAGTTGCTAAACTCTGCAAACTGATTTACCCAATCCCAGATCTTCTTGTCATTAGTGTGAAAGATGTGAGGACCGTAATCATGAACATGAATACCTTCTAAGTTCCTTGTGTAGCAGTTTCCACCAATATGGTCTCTTTTTTCAAGGACTAATACTGATTTACCTGCTTTGACTAATTCGTGAGCGCAGATCGCTCCATAGAACCCTGCACCCACGATTATATAGTCGTATAAATTATTTTGTAACTCCGAAGACACCCGAAAGCAAGTTTGGATTAAAATCTGAAGATAATGTTTCTTGTTGATTTTCGTAATTTAAAATCTGATCTAAAACAAATTGAGGTATTTCAGAATGATATTTTTTAATTTCGCTTAACATATGTGATCCACCGTTCCCATTGTACTGAAGTGCTTTAGTATGCATCCACATTGGTAAAACACTAGTATCATAGTAAGATGAATTGTGCAATAAGAACGAATATTCAGGGAAAGGATTAGAACGATCCTTTTGTACTAACATTTTAGTCATTCTCAACATTTCTTCAAACTCTCTTTGATTTTCAAAGATTTCAGCCAATCTATAGATAGATTCATTACGTCTTGAATTAAATTCTAAAGAACGATTAAATGCATCTATCGCAGCATCTTTATCACCCATAAAGTCATATGCATTACCTATTAAATACAATGCATAATAAGCCATATCATCTTCCATCGCTGGCTTTTGTGTAATGTAATAATTATGCTTCTTATTTAAATACATGTTAAAGTAGAAAATAGCTCTACGTGCATATTCATCTGCATGGAATTTACCGAATGGTAATTCATCTGGATTACCGTAAGAATCTGAATAAGACTTAGCAATATACCATAAGTGGTAATCATCTTCTAAAACTAAATTAGAAGGTACTTTATCTTTTTCAAGTTCAAGTGCATCAGATAGGAATTTCATAGGAGCATCCCAAGTTTCACCATCATTTGTAATGATATGACGGAATCCTTTATCTAGCAATGCTCTTCCAAATTCTTCATCAACTTCTGGTAAGTGGATAGTTTCATGACGCTTATCATGTGTAAAATACCATTCTCTGTGTGCATTCCACAACCATGTTCTGAAATATAATGAATCTCCAGCATCTGCTGTAATATTAAATGAATCAATTGATAGATCTTCAAATGGTGACCAATCAAAATCATCAGCTACTGAAAGTTGCTCATCAGCATCCATTCTTAAAATCCAATCACAACCATGATCAGCTTTCAAACACTCTTGTAACGTGTGATCTCTGTTAAATCCAGGGAAGTTCCATGGAATATGGTAAGTAAACCCTGGTATATTATGCTCTGCAAAGAATGCATCAATAATCTCTTGAGTTTTGTCTTTACCATTACATTGAATTACATAGTAGTCTACATAACCGACTACTGATTTCAACATTCTTTCGATAGTAGCTTCTTCGCTACCTACCATGCCGTTAAGACATATTTTAATGTGACTTGGCTTTTTCATATTACTTTCTTGTTATCATATAGTCTCCTACAAATACTGCATAGAGACCGTGGTTTATCATTGTGTTCATTGCATTAAGTGGTGTTTCAACAATAGGTTCTTCAGGACCGTTAAAAGAAGTGTTTAACACTACTGGAATGCCTGTTTTATTGTAGAATGCACTTATTAGATTGTGGTATCTTGGATTATTATCTTGAGTTACCGATTGATATCTTGATGTGTAATCATGGTGTACAACTGCTGGAATCTTCTTTCTCCATTCTTCTTTTACAGTTGTAGTAACTAACATATATGGTGAATATGTGTCAAGATCAAAGATTTCACCTTGCTTTTCAAATAAGACTGAAGGCGCAAACGGACGATACCATTCTCTTTTCTTAACTTCAGAGTTAATAAAGTCCATCATCCATGGCGCTGAAGGATTAGCAAGAATAGATCTATTACCTAAAGCTCTTGGACCTGTTTCAGAACCACCTTGCATCCATGCAATAACTTTATTCTCTTGTAAGAACGAAGCAGCCGTATCATAGAGTGCGTCACCTTCTAATTTAGTAGCTACTAAATCCATTTCTTCAGCCGCAGATAAAATATCTTGCTCTTGATATGTTTTACCAGTGTATGGTGACATCCATTTACCAGTTCTAATTTCATTCATTAGATAAGCAGCGCCGGCATAAGCACAACCATGTGGAATACCTGAATCATCTGCAGGTGGCATAAAGTATTGATTCTCGAATAGACCTGAACGAATAATTAATTCGTTAGTATTACAGTTTAAGAAAGAACCACCAGCAACACAAACATTCTTAGAGTCTGAAAGTCTACTTGCCATTTCAACAAGGTGCATTGAATTCTTTTCTTGTTCTCTTTGATACAAACCAGCTACATTAGCTTTAGCTTGAAAATCAGAAGATTGCCAATTAACTTCATGTTCTTTTACTGGAAAAGCAGGAACTTGCAAATCATTTTCAGTTCTAATAGAAAAATCTTCAAACTGATTAACATAATTAGGATCAGCATAACTTGCAAGACCCATTAGTTTACCAGCTTGCCATGTATTTGTCTTAGGACTGTATACAAGTTGTTTAGAACCTACGCCATAAAAGTAACCAATAGAACCTTGATACTCTGGATCGAACGGATATCTAACCCATTTTTTATATAAAGGTTGCGGCGTAATGTTGCCATCTTTGAATTCATAGATTGAAAAACCTTCAGCCCATTCTTGACCTTCTTTTAAATCTGATTCGTCTAATTGATACCACTCTTTAATTGGTGTAACATCATTATAGACAGAACCCATTGCATCTGCAATAACTACAACACCATCTTTGTAACCTGATGCCGCAAATGTTGAATACGCATGAGCTATATGGTGTGGAATAAACTTAAGCTTATCTAAAGACTGCCCAGTATGAGCTTGAAACTCTTCTGGTACCTTGTTAACTTCTTCTGTAATATTATATACAAAAAGATCAATGTCATCATATGTAATACCTAAAGCATCAATACAATAATCCATTGATTCTACTGCGATAGATTCTGATCTATCATCTTTAATTCTAGTAAGCCTTTCATTTGCAATTGCAACTTTTAGCTCACCGTCCACTGTAATTGCAGCGCCTCTTGTGTGGCCAGCCGAAAGGCCCATTACTATTTTACTCATTATAAATATAATTTACGAAATTCTCTTTATCAAAATATTGTACTCTATCCATATCATTTTGGAATAGATTTGCTCTGCCATCGTTATCATTCCATTCCCAATCTTCAACGCCTAATTCAATGAATCTTTCATGAATTTGCTTGTCGTAATAGTCCTTAATAAGTCTTGACTTTCTATTAATGTCATTTCTATTATTATCAACTGTTGAATTACGATTATTATACTGGAAATACAACAGTTTGTTTATATGAATCATCTTTGTATTTAAGAAAGTTCTTACGATCAATTCATAATCATCTGCAACTGATACAAATTTATTGTGTCTTCCAATTGCAGTGTAAACATCTTTACGCCAAATTCTAGCGTGGTTTGGCATACCAATATTAAATCTAATTGTCTTTGGATTTATATTTGGATAAACATGTTCGATATACTCAATGCCTTGTATTGTGGTCATTCTATGTCCACCATAACCCCATACAAATGTATTTTTAGGATTTGCATACCAATCTTTTTTATCACCGATTGTATTTGTATACTTACGCATTTCTCCATCTTCAAATGGTTCGGCTGGATTTGTATAAATAAAACCAGCATCTGGATATTGCTTTGAAGCCTTAATACAATCCTCAAATAACGTATGTCCTAATGCATCGTCATGATCCATTTCAACTAACCACGTACCATTAGCTAAAGACGCAGCTCTGTTTTTAACCTCACCTATATTTCCACCTGAAATAGGAAAGATACGATGCGGCTTAACTCTATGATCTTTCTTAGAGAGTTCCTGTAAGATTTGCCAAGTTTCGTTATAGTCTTCAGGTGAATCATCGACAACTACCCATTCCCATGAAGGATATGTTTGATTTAACATTGAATTATAAGACCTATAAATACGGTCTCTATCTGTCTTATAAGCTCCTGTAAAAACTGAAAAGTATGGAAAGTCTTTATTACCATATACTTTAGGGTACGTATCACATGCCCAATTAGTAGCATATCTCGCAATGTCTCTACCTAAAGTTTCATCGTCATATTCTTTAGTGTAATGTACCCATTTAGAAGCTACTACAATGTCACTTGATTCTCTAGCGAGATATTCCCAAGAAGCTCTAGTTCCACCAATAGTTATAATTATATCTGGTGAAAGTTCTGCTAGATGTTCTCTAAAGTTTTTAGAATTGTTTCTAAAATAAACTATAACGTCTTCTTGTAAACCTTCTTCCCAGTAAAGAGTACTTAATACTTTTTGGTCACCTTCAGGTTTAGAAGATCCATAAATTAAAGCTGATGGTAATCCTACCTTGATCATTAATGTTCTGTATTAAAGAAGAATGTTTGGAATAAACGACCGTCTTCTAGGTCGCGACCGAAATAATCTAATGAAGTGTGGAATATATCACCGCGGTAAATAATTAGTCTATTGTAAACATTACCAATAAAGTTTGTCATTTCCCACTTTGTCATATCTTGAGAGTCTTTATAGATCTCTGACATTGTAGCTTCATCATATGAACCGTCTGCTAACCTAGGTGCCATTTCAAGACCAGTTTCTTTGTGTCTGAACAAGCCAGTTCCACCTGAAAGAGGTGCATCTGGTGTTAGGTATAAGACTCCAGCCCATGTTGTTGTTTGATCAGCGTGAACCCAAGAGCGATCTCTCTGAGTTGTGTACTGAAAAGACCCAGTATATTCTGATTCCCACATTGTGATTTCACCAGCATATGGTCTAATAATACCGTTGATCAAATCTTTAACTCCTTGGTTAAAAACAGGTTCAGTTCTTTGTCCTGGATAGTTTCCACGAACTCCAAACTCCATGCCAAGTGCCATTTTTCTTACTTCGTCGACATCATTATAAAAATCATCGACACAAATTGCATTTACATTCATAATAATGATTTTATTATTTATCCTCTTCCGTAGATGTCGCTAATTCTAACGATATCATCTTCTCCGAAATAAGTTCCGCGTTGTACCTCAATAAACGTTAGGGGTTCTGCGCTTACATTCTCGATCATATGCTTAGCTAGTCTTGGAATCACTAGAGTATCACCAGGAACGCAAATAGTATTGATACCATCTAAGGTAAACATACCAGTTCCTTCTATAATAGTCCAAACTTCATTACGTCTATGATGGTATTGATAAGAAAGTTTACCTCCTGGATTTACAATGATCTTTTTAACCTTACATGCTTCTTCTTCGTGGATGATGTGATATTCACCCCAAGGTCTGATGTTTTCAGGAGTACCGTATTGTACTACTGGTTCTTCTTTTACTTTTGAATCTGCAGCGTTTGGGTGGTTTTCCCAACGATCGCCGAATGGATCATTTTCATTAACTGTCCAAAGTGTTTTGTCGTCTATACTTTTACCTGGCATATCTTTTACTTTTATATTATTTTATATGGTGATTTATAAACTAAGTTTCTTTCTTTATAGTTTAATACTTGTTTATCCATAGGCTGTTGAAATGTTAATACAAATAAATCATCTCTCCAATAACCATCATAATTAACTATTTTACCGTTACATTTTATCTTATCATATAGGATTGCATGTGAATAAATTTCAGCTAATTCAGTATCGCCCATTGTCCATTCTTGAAAATCAAATATTTTACTTTCAAATTGGTATCTAACGTCTATTGTGAATTTCTCTTCAAAGCTTATTTCTGTAATCTTAGTTAAGATATCTCTAACCCTTGTATTATCGTAAGGTCCAACAAATATCATATCAAGATCTCTAGTTTCCCAGTCTTCTAAAATACCACCGTATACATAAAAGCTATAACCTTCGACATCTACTTCTTCTTTAATCCTATTTAAAATAGTTTGAACAATTTTATCTTCAAGCGTGTTTGCCTTATACCATGTTGAATTTGTATAAGGTCCATACTCTACATGTTCAAATTCTAAACTCATACCTCTACTGTTTCTTCTACTGGTAGTTTATATAAAACCGTTAAGGTTTGTTTCGTTTTAGGGTCTAACTCTTCGATAAGTTCCCATTCAATTCTAGAAACTCTACGCTCATTATAAAGTGTTAATGCTTGATTTCCTGCTTCTTTAGCATTCTCAATCGAAGTACTTCTGATTTCAAAGATTGCATGTTTGTTCTTGCCGTATGGCGTTGAAGTAAAACGATACAGTCTTTCATCCTTTTGAGTTGTATATGCCATTGCAACCATTGCAATCACTGCGACTAAAATTCCTATGAATGGTAACATAATTATCTGTTGTGTACGTCGTTAATAAATTCTGGTGTAATTGACTTAAGAGTTTCTACGAATAGGTCAATACAGTTGTTTACGTCATCTTTGTGTGCCATCTCAACCGTTGAGTGCATGTACTTTAGAGGAGTCGCTGCAATTGCCGTCGGTGTATTCTCTAAGAAGAATGCCATTGTATCATTTCCGTATGAACCTACGTGGCGTTGGAATGGAATGTCATTGACCTTAGCAACATCGATAAACTTCTTAATAATCTTACGGTGATTCTGTGCAGTGTATTCTAGAGCAGGTCCTCTACCACCTTTAACATCGCCATCTTTAGCTTTGTTCATCTTAGGGTGGTTTGTATTATGACATACATCATGAACTAATGCAAGGTCTGCTTGAAGACGCTTAGCGATCATCTTAGCTCCATATAGACCAACCTCTTCTTGTACTGAATTGACAACGTAAAGATCGAACGGTAGTTTAACGCCTTCTTCAAAGATTCTACGTATAGCCTCTGCGATAATGTATCCACCAATCTTGTTATCTAATGAGCGGCCGACATAGTAGTCTCCCATCTCTTTCAACTGATCGTCGAATGTAATTAGGTTTCCTGGGTAAATACCTAGAGCCTCAACTCCTTCAGCTGAATCTGCGCCCACATCAACCCATAACTCGTGGTACTCGTAACTTTTCTCAGCCGCTGCCTTTCTTGTGTGAATTGCAGGCCAACCGAAAACACCTGGTATTTTCTCGCCTTTATCATTATGCACTACAACTGTCATTGAAGGTGCAATCATATTATCACTTCCACCATGACGCATTACGCGAATGTAACCGTCTGATTCAATATGTGTAATAATCCATGCAATCTCATCACAGTGTGCTTCAATAACAACTTTAGGTAAGTTTGTTCCATCACCATGACGAATGCCATATGCAGTTCCATAAGGATCTGTATACATTGAATCTACGAATGGCAGTACATAATCTTTCCAGATCTTTTGGCCTTCGTTTTCTTCTGCAACTGGTGCAAATGCGTTTAGGTAACTATGTAAAAATGTATTTGATTTGCTCATTTATTAATCGTTTTCTATTATATGTAAAATTATTGAATTGTTTTAATTCTGTCGGTAAAAGATGGTGGAAAGAAGTCTTTTTTATACAAAAGATTAGAAAACGAAGCATCAATAATATATGTAATTGCCCAGTCGTCTTTACTTCTTACTGATCTACCAACACCTTGTAGAATATGTACTCCAGTTTTCCAGTCATACCATGAGCTTGAACTCTGTAGTTTGGCTTTAATTAATGGATCACCTAAATTTGGATATGGTACCTTAAAGAAGACTTGAAAGCGACTAACATCGTCCTTTAAATCTAAACCCTCAAGAATAGAAGGTCCAACTAAAATAGAATCTTTTTCTTCTAAAAATTGTTTTAAGGTTTCTTTCTTTTCTTTACTACCTTGATAGTTTAATAGTCTGAAATCATTCTTAGAATGTTCCATGATATATTGCGTAAACTGATATGAACCTGAATGAATAATACCACGTTGGCCGACATGTTTATCCATGATTTTGTTTAAGATATCCATGACTTTTGGTAAGTTTTGCTCTTTGGTCTTAAAGGTTAATTTGTGACGATTAACAAAAACAACTGGAGATTTATCATAGTTAAATTCATTGTCAATTCTAATAAATCTGGCATTCTCAATACCCATGATTTCGATAAATGCTCTTGGATCACCGATAGTTGCACTCATAAAGACTTTAAAACCTGCCTTTTCATGTAAGTGTTTCTTGATCAACTCAGCCTCTTTAATACACATGAATTTGGCTTCATCTTCACGTTGATCAATGACCATTGATTCAATGCCATTATTCTTAATGATTTCAATGTAATCATCAAATTTACAATAGATATCTTTTAAATAATCTAATGTAGTGCCAGCTGAAGTCCAATCTGCTGGAATCTTATCATTATAACGAGTCTTTATAGTTGACTTAAATCTGTTTTGTGCTTTTTTATACAACTTAGCAACTTCTTCAAAATCTTCCATGATTTTGAATAGTTCAGCTTTATCCTCAACTGTCATTAATCCATGGACCAACTCAGATACTCTACTCTTTGATGCAGTTTCAACATGAATATTCTTTCTTTCAAAGAATCTATTGATGTAAGTCATTTTATCAATTACGCCTTCATCGATTCTTGGTGAAAAGTGACTCTGTACAATATCATCTACCTTATGTGCTTCGTCAAAGAATGTGAAGTTTCTTTGACCAAATGGAGCTTCAGCATTTCTTTCAGTCATTTTATCTTCAACATAATTACGTTGAATTAACCAATATGAGTAATTAAAGACCGCAACAGGTGCATTGATGGCCTTTTTTCTAAGTTGTAGATAATCACATGTTTGAAAACATCTTAGCTTTTCAGCTTGTTCGTAGCCCATGCCTTTAAGCTTGCAATCACCTAAGCTAAATTTAAGGCCATTTATATCACATTCGTAGTTATCAACTCCCTTAAGACTTGGCCATGAAAGCTTTAACCTTTTTAAGTCCTTCTCATATTGATCCTGGAGCGTCAGGTCACTAGTCACTAAGTAACCATTATTACCTAATTCTTTTAGGACATACGAGCTCCACATAGCTATGAGTGATTTACCCGAGCCGGTTGGTGCGTCAATGATTATAGTTGCGTTTGGATCTTCAAGATATGTGTTACAAATATTCTCAACAGCTTCACGTTGATGCTTTCTAAATTTGAAGTCTTGACCGAATACATTTGTTTTAAGCGCTGCGTCTATAATTTCTGAGACTTCTAATTTGACCATGTTATTTGTTTCTATTCTTGAATAAGTAAACTAAGAACCCGACTTGGGCTATTGCTGATGTGCATGAAAATATAATCAATGCAATTGCTAATAATTCCATTAATCCCACCATTGATCTATATTTTTGTGAATGTAATCCCAAGCTAACTTTTTAGCTCTGTCTGACTTAAAATAAGCAGCTCCCATTGCAGCTGAATGATACTCTTGAATTTCTTTATTATGATCTTCATCTACTGCGATTGGCCACCATATCTGCATATCAAAGTTTCCTTCTGGAGTTTCGTTAAAGATAACCTCTGACTCTCCGTATTGACGTTCAAATTGAGCTTCAGCTTCGTTAACGTATTTATAATTATATCCAGCATCTAATAAATCACAAGCAGTTCTGATCTTAAGAGCTACTACCTTAGAGTTTTCGATATAGTCATTCTCTTCAATACAATCTGCAGTACGACGCAACTGGTATTGAAATAGTTGAATGCTATAGCCGTAATCAAAATCATCAGTTTTCCAGATCATTGGAATATACTGAAGTAGACGCTTTAGTCTTCTGAAGAATCTTTTAACTTTATACATCATGCGAAAATAGCCATTAGTATCAGTGCCGCTGCTAACATGGCAATGATAGTGTTATTAATTTTATAAGCTCCGGCAACTTGTTGCTTAGAGCGACCTTGATAGTCTCTTGGATTCCAATCTTGCATGATTATTATATGTAAAATTCTATTTTTGTTTATTACTTTGTAATGACCATATGTCTAAAGAAGTAATACCAACCATAATTAAACATATTACCTGCAACTTGGTCTAAAACTGGTTGATGGTCTTTAATAAACTCATCAGCCATTGTTTCAACATTATGCTTAACTTCTTCTACGTGGTTGTAAATAGTAACCCTTTCAAAGTCTTTAAGCTTTGCAAGCATTTCCGCTCTCTTACCGTGGCTTAATTCATTCCATGGAATTACAGCATTAGGACAACTATAGTCGTTTAATAAGATTGTCTTGTCTGGGTAAATCGTTCTGATCTTAACCATATCAGCTACACTAATATCTGCAATAAGCGTAAGTGTATCAACACTATCTAAGAACTTACATGCTGAAAGCGCTGAAGTGTAATTATATAAATGGTCGTACAATTCAACATGGCCAGTTGGTTCCATGTTCTCGTACTTGTTTATATAGTACTTTGCATTTGTGTTAAACGTTGCATGCTCTTCAGCTGGCATCCAACCTGAATCAGATCCATCTCTACGAACATAAGTGTAAAGTCTTCTTGGAATATGAATATGTTTACCTCTTGTTAGATTATAGAATGTGAACAGTGTATCTGTTGATGTTCTTGTGTTCTTAACCATATGCATTGCCTTTTCATCAGGGCGGCGCATACATCTTGCATGACCATACATATTGTAAGAAGAACGGTCTTTCCATAAATGGTTAACATCACTTGTAGATCTATAGTTAAACTCTGCAAGATAATCTTGAGGTGGCTTAACAAAGAAGTATTGTTGAAGTTGCCCTTCTACATTTGTCATCGTAGAGTCACTAAAGACACTCATTACTTCAGGATACATCTCAAAGTGGTTATGATACGTCTGAAGTATATTCGGGTCTATAATGTCATCAGAATCTAGATCAAAGTAATAGTCATAGTCTAAGTGCTGAAAGAAGTTCTGATAAAGATACAACTCTCTTTTAAACTTAACGTCATAATAAATAATTCTAGGATCATTGAGAGCCTCTATCTCATTCTTAAGCCATTGTCTGTATTCTGGATCTGCGCTAAAATCATCACCAATGATCAACATCCAGTTCTTATACGTCTGACTTAGAACATTCTTAAATGTAAGCTCTAGGTGTTCTTTCGGATTATTATAGAAAGATGTAACTAGTAGAAATTTCTTATCTTGATTCATTTACCGTCTCTAGTATTTTCATTAACATTTGGTCTGGCGACGGTTGACACTTAAACTCTTTAAATCCTTCTGCACATTCTGGTACATAGTGGATCGAGTTAATAGTTCCCCATTCCTTGACTGAGTATTTTGGATTCGATGCACAGAAGATCTTACACTCTCCACCAACAAAGTGAAACTTGTAATCTTGACTTGAATTTCTCCAAGGTGCAATCTTTTCTGGGCGAATCGATGAACCTATTGTAAAGATCTCTGAGTCTGTTGTTCCTGCAATGTGCATTGGACCAGCATCAAAAGTAACTAAACCATATGAGTTATTGATCATATGCCAAAGTTCACTAATTGGACTATCATCTAAGTCACAGTAATCTAAATCGATGTTCTCTAACTTAATAGTCTTCTTCTCTAAGCTTCCATTAAACGTTGGTTCTTTGTGGCTCATTCCGATTGTAGCGATCTTGAAATCAGTGTGCTCTTTGATAAGGTCTACCATTCTTTGCCACTTCTGAATAGACCAAGTTCTAGAAGGCCAGTTTTCAGTAACATGAAATATAAGGTAGTTCTTATCAATGGTCTTAGCTCGATCTGTGATTGGATCTGGGATAAAGTCACAAGTTAACTCTTCAGGGTATAAATGCATACCGACTCCCATTGCATGTAACTGACGAGCTTCAAAGTTATGTAACTTCACTTCCATCGGTTGATTGTAGAAGTTGTTATTAGACTGATTAGCATTCATCTTAACCCATTGGTTATAGGTCTCAAATACCTCTTTGTAGTCTTCTGGAAACTCTTCGTTAAATGGAATGATGTTGTCTACGTATGGATTGTTCTTGAAGATTTCATGACGGTGTGTCATTACATCAACTTTATGACCATATGAAAGTGCAACCTTCTTAACTGTTGGTGTAGCACAAAGCGTATCACCGAGTGCTGGGCAACTGATCTTAATTAAGATCTTTTTATTATTAGGTCCTAAGTCTTGCATTAGATATAGTCTTCGATCTCTGTCATGTCAAGATCTACAGGACCATCTGCAGAGCCACCTAATTCTTCAGGATTACCCCATGCTTGAATAGTTCCCCAAAGAAGTCTGTGATTCATAGGACCGTCTTCACTAAGATCAGCGTCTTCCCATCCGTTGTCGGTAAGAATAAACATCTCAATTCCATTATCATCTTCAGAGTATCGGTAACAGATCGCCTCTCCGTTAATTTCAACCTCACCTTGCCACGTAGTTAGACTATACTTTACGTAAGCTTCGTCTAATACTGTAAGTGTATTTGTCATCATCTATTGTTTAGTTATTATATGAATGATTTAAGATTTGTTTCTGTTTGTTTAGCTATCATTTTAAGACGACTTGCTAAATATTCTTTAGCATACTCATCCATAATAGTACTTAACATTGTATGATGTGCAAAGAGCTCGCTATCAACATAAGTCTCTGACCAATTGTTCTTTTCAAGCCACTCTTTAGCTTTCACGTCTGATATCTTTTTGAATGTCCTTAGAAACTCTACTCAAATATTTTGCACGAACCTCATCAGATACAAACGGCACTGACCAGAATTGCTTTGTCTTCAACCATCTGTTTATATTCCACCCAAAGACGAACGTATAAACTCCCATAACTAAACGAAGCTTAACTGCATTCAAGTATAATGTTACAACCGGAAGTGATGGAGCGCCATGTGTAATATAAGTTCTAACCTTCTTATCTTTTAAGAACGGCTTCGGGTAAGCATACTTGCCAATGATCGGCACAAACTTATATGCGAACCCTGGGACAAATACCTCATCAAAAAAGACTTCCATCCTTGGAGTTAATCTAAACCACCAAACTGGTGATACAAAATAAATGCGATCAGCCCAAGTAACATCTTCTTTGTAACGATCGATTACATCTGTTCTTGGTCTTGCAAAACTATCAGCATATAGATCAGCCACTCTCGTCTCTTGACCTTCTACGTCTAATTCTTGCATAATGGTCTTGTAGATGCCATTATAGCAAAAAGACTTTTGGTCTGGGTGACCGATTACTACTAAGTTTTTCATTATTATTTGTTTAAAGATAATTCTTAGACCAATGTTCTGGGAGAACTGGATTCTCTTCTAGATATTGTTCTTCTGTTTCGTATTCGAAAATTGCTGCTGATATACACATAATACTTATACGTTTAATCTTCTAAAAGTTTCATTGGAGTCAATTGACCGTTTTCATAAACAACATATCCACCATGTGGCATTGCGTCAACTAAATAGTATCTACCGCCCATTGCTTTTTCTGTTGCTTTGAAGCTTTCGAAAATATCAGTTACTTGCGTATGTCCAACTACTTGAATAAAACGCTTCTTTAATCCACCATCTCCCTTGTTTGACTTCATCAAAGAACTTGGTCTAATCCACAGAGGACCTTGTTCAACTGAGTCACCACTTGGATCCCAACCTAAATGTGAAAAGTTAAATAGAGCAGGTTTAAATTTATAAAGTTCATTAAGGTCTTCTACGAGCGTTGATTTCGACCAACCCATAGGGGCATATGTGGTATCCATCCAAACTTGACTAATACCCGCATGGCTAAATAAAATATCGTCAAGCTTGTAAGCTATTTGAAGATGATGCATATTCTCTTTCAACACTAAGTTAAAATCAAACTGCATCCCTGGTTGATACCCACTGTAAGTCTCACCGACATTCATATAATGGTGGTCATGATTACCAATCAACATAATAACCTCTTTGTCGGTCTCCTCTTTAAATCGAATGATCTCGTTAAAGTTATAGAGTTGTTCAACGCCTGAAAGGTCAAATGAATCAAAGTAGTCACCCATAAAGATAACTCTACCAGCATCTGGATGTTGTTCTAAAACTCTTTTCCAGGTGCTAAGTCCATGTGTATCTCCAAGTATTAAGGTTTTCATTTTAATCGTCTAAGTTAAAAAACTCTGGCATGTCCTGATTGTATTGTTCAGGATTTTGTTCACGATGCCAGAAATCGTATTCTCGACTGAATTCACCAACAGCTTTTTGAAACGGCATTGCACATTCAATATCATTATGATTACACTGCCAAATTTCAGCTTTCTTAATGCCCATTCCAAACCATTCCCATGCTTGAAACTTTTCAGGATTGGTCTCTTGCCAATCTTTTACTGCTTGTACTGCTTCTTTGTAATTCATCTCTCTTTGGTGTTAAACCATTCGTTTATTGTTCCATCAGCATATCCAACACCGTGAGCAATCTTTCTCACTAATCCCATAAACTCGTTGAAGTCAAGGTCATCGTTTTCTCTTTCGATAGAAACCTTTTCATCGTAATGCTCAACTGTTATTTTCATTTATCTTTGGTGTTAAAATTTTCAATTAGATTATACGCTTCAGTTAATCCATCCGCTACGCCATTCCAATATTCTCTTTCCTCTTTGGTAGAGGATGAAGAGATATCTTCTCGTTTCAGTATTGTTGCTT
>Ga0209137_1002565_pt1 | contig 15860 bp, 17 predicted proteins | sample SaaInl5LU_22_DNA_FD_184642 | JGI IMG/M metagenome (GOLD analysis project Ga0209137, IMG submission 184642) | Marine microbial communities from expanding oxygen minimum zones in the Saanich Inlet - ESP_105LU_22_DNA (SPAdes) (version 2) | ecosystem: Environmental > Aquatic > Marine > Intertidal... | reverse complement strand
AGGTGTCTAGAAAACTAGGGGCACCTCAAGACTCCAATTCCGAGTTAGCTTCACGGAGGCGCAAAATCTCCTCCTTCGCACAAAGTAAGAGTTCTCTCTGCGCAAGCACCTCTTCCCTGAGTTCAACTTCGCCAAGGTCTTTGGTTAGCTTTTGCAATCGGGTGATGCCGTTGGCGATTTGTGAAAGAGAAAACGTCATATTTTCACCGTTAAGCTACGAACTAAACATGAACATGACAAATGCGCAGGAAATTGCAAGATGGTGACCTTATTCACAGCGCACACACGACTATAAATTTAGTGAAACGCACCGTCCTCCATTGCGATCCGTACCGCACCCAGCCCACCATCTTGCCCCCACCCCGCCAAACGGCACAGGCTGTGCTCATCCCAAGCCGGAGTAATGCATGCGCGCCCTGCCCATTGGTCTTTGCCGAACCCTCGCCGCTCTTCCCGCGGGATGTCACTGCATCGGGCGCACAGCACGCTTTATGCAAACCACATCCCGCCCCGTGCTGCGCTAGGCACCATGCCCCACCAATGCGCAGGCCCCTTGCTGAGTGCCCGACAACACCTTACCTTCCCATAAGGGTGCGGTCATAACCCGCCCCCCTCACCGGACATCATCGCCCTGCGACAGCAGGCAACCCTGATCGCCCCGCGAGCCTCTGCCCCGTGCGTGGCATCGTGCCCCGTGCGGACCATCATGCCGGAGCATCCCCATGTCCAAGGAAAAGAACAAAGGTAACCGCGAGACCAAGAAGCCGAAAAAGGAAAAGCCCAAGGTCTTGGCCACCGCCAATTCCAACGCGGGCAAGCCGCTTGATATCGGTGGCAACAAAAAGGGCAAATAGGCGCAAAGCCGCCCCCTTCCCCAGCGCAACCAGATGGTGGTCGGGCCATGCGCCCGACCACCCCGCTTGACCAAGATCAAGGCGCGCATCGCCCGGCGCTGCCATGTTCGGCCCATTCCCAGCCGGAGTGATGCCGATGCGCCCCCTGCCCCTTGCCCTGACACTCGCCCTGCTTTGTCCGCCCGCCGTGGCGCAGGACATTGACGCAGGTGCCGTGCTTTACCGCGATTTCTGTGCCGCCTGTCACGGGGCCACGGCCAAGGGCGATGGCACCATGGCCGATCTTTTGCGCAGCCCCCCAAGCGATCTGACCAAGCTGGCGCAGGCGGGGGAATTCCCCATTCTTTCCGTGGCCGAACAGATCGACGGCCGCCGCCCGCGCGCGGCGCATGGGGGCGACATGCCGCTTTTCGGGCGCTGGTTCGAAGGGGTGGGTGCCGATGTCGCGATGGCGGGTGCCGATGGCCAGCCGATCTTGATGAGCCGCCCTGTCGCCGATCTGATCGCCTATCTGATCAGTGTGCAGGATTAGCCCGCGCTTTCGGCTTTTTCTTCCAGCATCAGCCATTCTTCCTCGGCGGCGGCAAGCTTGGCTTGGCGTTCATCCAGCGCCTCGGTCGCTTTGCGGAATTTCACCGGCTCACGGGCAAAAAGATCAGGATCGGCCATCAAATCCAACAGCTTGGCGATCTCGGCCTCCAGCCGCGCGATCTCACCGGGCAGCGCCTTGAGGCGGTGGCTTTCGGTAAAGCTGAGCGATGATTTCGCGGGGGGCGCGGGTTTCGCCGACGGGGCCACAGCAGGTGCGGCTTTGGCTTTGGCCGCTTTGCTGGCCTCTTTGGGCGGTTGCGCATTGGCGCGTTGGTTTAGCATATCCGACCAGCCACCCGCATAGGCCACAGCGCGGCCCTCGCCCTCGAGCATGATGGTCGCGCCTGCGACACGGTCGATGAAATCGCGGTCGTGGCTGACCAACAGCACCGTGCCCGCGTAGTCACCCAAGAGATCTTGCAACAGATCCAGCGTCTCGATGTCGAGGTCGTTGGTCGGCTCGTCCAACACCAAAAGGTTGGAATTGCGCGCCATGATCCGCGCCAGCAACAGACGTGCCTTTTCACCGCCCGAGAGCGAGCGGACAGGCGCGCGCGCCTGCGCCTCGTCAAAGAGGAAATCCTTGAGATAGCCCACCACATGGCGCGGCTCGCCCCGCACCAAGACCTGATCCGAATGGCCACTGACGCGTGCGGCCGGGTCTTGGGTCAAGCTGTCCCAGAGCGTCTGCTCAGGGTCGAGTTGCGCGCGGGTCTGGTCGAACACCGCCATCTCGATCCCGGTGCCAAGGGTGACGGTCCCGGTATCGGGTGCGGTCTGACCTGTCAGGATATTGAGAAGGGTCGTTTTTCCCGCCCCGTTGGGGCCGACAAAGGCCACCCGGTCGCCGCGCAAGATGCGCAGATCGAAGGGCTGCAAGATCACCCTGTCGCCGAAGCTTTTGGCAATGCCCGTGGCCTCGATCACCCGCTTGCCCGAGGCTTGGCCCGCATCAAGCACCATTTCGGCCGCCCCTTGGCGGCGGATCATATTGGCCCGTTCGGCGCGCAGATCCTGCAGCGCGCGCACGCGGCCTTGGTTGCGCTTGCGCCGGGCGCTGATCCCTTCGACAGCCCAGCGGGCCTCGGCCTTGATCTTGCGATCCAGCTTGTGGCGGGCCTGATCCTCATCATCCCATGTCTTGTCGCGCCAAGCCTCGAAATCGGCAAAACAGCGGTCTTGGCGGCGCACCACACCCCGGTCGAGCCAGAGTGTGCCGCGCGCCAAGGCGGTCAGAAAGGCGCGGTCGTGGCTGATCAGCACGAAAGCGGTGCGCGATTGCGAAAGCTCGCGCTCAAGCCAGCCGATCGCCTCGATATCGAGGTGGTTGGTCGGCTCATCGAGCAGCATCAATTCGGGTGCCTCGGCCAATAGCCGGGCAAGTGCGGCGCGGCGGCGTTCACCACCCGATGCGCGCGCAGGATCGGCATCAAGCTTGAGCTTCAGCCCTTCGGCCACGGCCTCGACCCGCCATTCCTCACCCATCTCCAGATTGGCGGCGGCATAGTCGCCCAAGGTCGCAAAGCCCGCAAAATCAGGCTCTTGCTCCATATAGCCCACGCGCACGCCATCGGGGGTGATCACGCTACCGGTGTCCGGCTGCACAAGGCGGGCCATCACCTTCATCAAGGTGGATTTGCCCGAACCATTGCGCCCGACAAGCGCAAGGCGGTCGCCCTCCTGCACCACGAGCGAGAGGTCGGAAAACACCGGGTTCCCGCCGAAGGTCAGCGAGATATCGGTCAATTGCAAAAGGGGTGCGCGCGCCATGACGGGCAGCTAGTGGGCCGCGCGGGTGGCGTCAAGCGGCAAGCGAAAAGGCCGCCCCTTGGGGCGGCCTTTCGGTGTCTTCTGTCGCTTAAAAGATCAACGCTTGGAGAACTGGAAGCTCTTGCGGGCCTTGGCCTTGCCGTACTTCTTGCGTTCCACCACGCGGCTGTCGCGGGTCAGGAAACCTGCCGCTTTCAGCGCGCCGCGCAAGCTGGGCTCATAAAGCTGCAGCGCCTTGGAGATGCCATGCTTTACCGCGCCGGCCTGACCCGACAGGCCACCGCCCTTGACGGTCGCCATCACGTCGAACTCGTTCTCGACGCCGGCCACGGTGAAGGGCTGGCGCAGGATCATCTGCAGCACGGGACGGGCGAAATAGGCCGACATGTCCTTGCCATTGACGAAGACCTTGCCGGAGCCGGGCTTGATCCAGACGCGGGCGACCGCATCCTTGCGCTTGCCGGTGGCATAGGCACGACCCAGCGCATCACGCACGGGTGTGCGGGGTGCATCGTCGAAGGAGAGCGCAGCGGGCGCGCTTGCATCAACTGCGCCTTTCAGCGCGTCGAGCGAAGAGAGTGTCTCGGCCATGGTCATGCGCTCCGGGTATTCTTGGGGTTCATCGACTTGACGTCGAGAACGGTGGGCTGTTGGGCATCATGGGGATGCTCGGCCCCTGCATAGACGCGCAGGTTGGTCATCTGCTGACGGCTCAACTTGCCGCCGGGCAGCATGCGCTTGACGGCTTGCGTCACCACGCGCTCGGGGTGATCGCCCTCGAGGATCTGGCCGGTCGTGCGCGACTTGATCCCGCCCGGAAATCCGGTGTGCCAGTAGTTTTCCTTGTTGCGCTTGTTGCCCGTCACCTGCACCTTTTCGGCATTGATGACGATAACATTGTCGCCCATGTCCATCGAGGGGGTGAAGGTCGGCTTGTGCTTGCCGCGCAGCCGCATGGCGATGATCGAGGCAAGGCGGCCCAGAACAACGCCTTCGGCGTCGATCAAGATCCACTGCTTGTCGATATCCGCCGGGGTGGCAGAAAAGGTTTTCATTTCCATCGGTCCTTTCGGGGGCGGGTAGGATCACCCGACCAGAATGACATTTGCGGTCACAGACCGCGTTGTGATGGCGTGTTCTACCCGAATCTACGCCGCCGTCAATGGCCCGTAATCTTGCAAAATGCAGCAAAAACAGTTGCTTATATTTGGGGTATTATTTTACCCCAAATTTCTCAAGCGCGAGTTTCACCCATGAGGCCGCATTATGCCTTGATCTTGCACGGCGCAACGCATAGCTACCGCCGTTCAAGATGGGACCGATCCCAACTTCGAGGGACACCTCGGGGGGGCGCTAAGGAACCACCACATCACTCTGCTGGAAAGAAGGGGGAGCGCCCATGACCCGCGCCAACCTCTTCCAACTGGGGACTGGTCTGGAGACAGGCGCCCATGCGGAAGACACTCACGGCATTCGTGCCGCCGATACATTGTTCGACGATCCCACTGCATCTTGCAATCTGCTCGACCCCGCACGCGATGATCACTTCATCCGCCGTGACGGTGTCGTCTTCGCAGGCACCCATCTGATCATCGAGGTCGAGAACGGCCATGGTCTGGACGAGGAAGCCCGGATTCAAGACGCGTTTCGCGATTGCGTGACCGCCTGTGGCGCAACGCTTTTGCATATTCACACCCACAAGTTCAGCCCACAGGGCGTCTCGGGTGTGGCGGTGTTGGCCGAAAGTCATATCTCGGTGCATACTTGGCCCGAGATCGGCTATGGTGCCTTTGATGTCTTCATGTGCGGCGATGCCGATCCGTGGAAGGCCGTGGGCGTGCTGAAGCGCGCCTTTGCCACCGACAAGGTGCATGTCAAAGAACTGCGCCGCGGCGAAGGCCTGGTGCGCGACATCGTCGCCGCCTAAGCACCAAACCACCCAACTGCCGGAGAGTGCCATGACCGATCGCGAAAGCTGGCCCCGCGACTGGAGCGTAGAGCAACTGCATGCCGACCACGCCCAAGCGCTGCGCATCACCGCCGAATTCTACGACAGTGCCACCGCACATCAACGCCTGCGCGTCTTTGAGAACCCGACCTTTGGCCGGGTGATGACGCTGGACGGTGTCGTGCAGGTGACCGAGGCCGATAATTTCATCTACCACGAGATGCTGACACATGTGCCGATCTTGGCGCATGGCGCGGCAAGGCGGGTGCTGATCGTGGGTGGCGGCGATGGTGGCATGGCGCGCGAGGTGCTCAAGCATCAAGGTGTCGCGCAACTCACCATGGTCGAGATCGATGGCACTGTGGTGGATTTCTGCAAATCCCATCTGCCCAGTATTTCAGAGGGTGCTTTCGACGATCCGCGCCTTGATCTGGTGATCGCGGATGGCGCGGATTTCATGCGGATGAACGCGGACCTTTACGATGTCATCATCATCGACAGCACCGATCCCGTCGGCCCCGGCGAGGTGCTGTTCACCAACAGCTTCTATGGCCACGCCAAGGCCCGGCTTGCCCCCGGTGGCGTTTTGGTGACGCAAAACGGCGTGCCCTTCATGCAAGGGGCGGAGTTGTCCAATACGATGCGCGCCTTTCGCGCGCTTTTCGCGGATGCGACCTGTTACCTCGCCACGGTGCCAAGCTATGCCGGCGGGGCCATGGCCTTTGGCTGGGGCACGGATGGGCGCGCCCGCGATGTGGATCTGGCCACCCTGCAAAGCCGCTTTGCTGCATCCGCGATCATGACGGATTACTACACCCCCGCCGTGCATCTGGGCGCATTCGCTCTACCGCCTTATGTCGCGCGGCTGATTGGCTAGGATGACGATGGCCGCCCCGTCACTCGGGGCGGCAAATCTCATCGCGCAAGATGGCAAGGCCTGTCCGCCACAAAAGCCCCAGCACCACCAGCGAGAGCGTCACCAGCACAAGCACCCCGATCACCAAATGGGCGCTGCTGTCTTGCGCGCGCCCATAGACGAAGCTTGCCACTGTCAGCGCGGCAAGCGGAAAGCTGAGCGCCCACCAGCTCAGCGCAAAGGGCAGCCGCATCAGCTTGGGCACTTGCACCAAGACCAGAATGGCAAAGACATAGGCCCCGCTGAGAAGCATATGCGCAAAGGCATCGACCCCGCCCACCAGCCGCACATATGAGACAAAGGCCACAGCAGGCGGCGCGATCAAGATGACCAAGGTGGGAAACAACCGCGCCGGGATCGGCGCGTGAAAGATCAGGCGGTTGAAGACCAGCACCAGCAAGATGAGCCAAAAGATCATGCCAGCCGAGAAGAATAGCCAGCTGATCTCGACCCAGCCGAGCGAGACACCCGCCAAGGGCACAATCACATTACCGACCGCCGGGATGAACCACGCAGGCGTCAGATGCCCAACCTCGAAGGCGCGGTGGCTGATCCAGCCCGAGATCACGGCGACCGTCAGCACGCCTTGGCCCGCAACCCCAACCAGCCAGATGGGCAATGCCAGATCGGGGCGGTAGCCATGGATCGCGGTTGCCATCAGCAAAAGCGAAATGGTGATGGTGGGAAAAAACGCGAGCCTTACGGGGTGGTGCCATTCGGCGCTGACCGCGGCAGGGTGGCGGATTAGCTTGCCCAGGTAGACCGCCGATATGACCGCGAAACATCCAAGCCCCAACCAAAGCACCGCGCGTGCGGCGATTTCCGCAATCGCAAAGCTGTCGGCTGCGGCATGCAGCGCCAAGGCCAAGCCGAACAGCCCCATCAGCACCGCGAAGAACGTCACCGGGAAATGCGCCAAACGGCTGAATTCCTGCGCGGTGTCTGGCGGGGTTTGGGTCATGCGCTGCCTCGGTCTGAATTGTCACCGTCAATGATAACGTGCGCCCCACGCAGGCGACAGGGCGCAAAAGGCGCTGCGGCGATATCACCTTGTCGGCCCAAGACGCTGCCGCCTGTCTTTGCCCAATGGTCGCATGCGATCCTTTCGCCGACCGCCGTGATCGCTATACTGGGCGAAAGGCGCGCTTGGATCGCCGATATTGAAGGGGGCAAGCCATGTCCGATGAGCTGGTGCTGCGTGCCGATCACGGTGTGGTCACATATCTGACGCTGAACTTGCCCGCGCGGCTCAATGCCCTGTCCGATGCGATGCTGGCCGCGATTTGCGCGCGCTTCGACGAGATGATGGATGCACCAAGCCAGCGGGTGATCGTGCTGCGCGGTGCGGGCAAGGCGTTTTGCGCGGGCCATGACCTGAACGAGATGCGCGACAAGCGCGCAGGCCCCGATCAGGGCGCGGATGCGCTGCATGATCTGTTCACCCGCTGCGGCGCGATGATGCAGATGATCCCCCGCCTGCCCCAACCCGTGATCGCCGAGGTGCATGGCATCGCCACGGCGGCGGGCTGTCAGCTGGTGGCCAGCTGCGATCTGGCGATCGCCGCCGAGGATTGCCGCTTTGGCGTGAACGGGGTGAATATCGGGCTGTTTTGCTCGACGCCCATGGTGGCCCTGTCGCGCAATGTGTCACGCAAGCAAGCCTTCGAGATGCTGGTGACAGGCGATTTCATCACCGCTGCGCGTGCGCGCGACCTGGGTCTGGTCAACCGCGTGGTGCCACCCGCTGATTTGACCGACGCAACAACGGCGCTGGCCGAACAGATCGCGGGCAAGCTGGGTGTCGCGGTGCGCATCGGCAAGCGCGCCTTTTACGACCAACTCGGCCTGCCGCTCGATCAAGCCTATGCGATGACAGGGGCGGCCATGGTCGAGAATATGCGCGCACCCGACACCGCCGAAGGGGTCGCGGCGTTCTTGGAAAAGCGCAAGCCCGATTGGCGGCAATAACGCGCCTTTTGCCTAAAGCCCCGGCATGATCAGCACATTGCGCCTTGCCTGTCCGGCGTTGGTGTCGGCAATGGCGTCATTGATCTGATCGAAATCCCAGCGCCGCGAGATCAACTCGTCGAGCTTGAGCCGCCCTTGGCCATAAAGATCGACCATCCACGGAATATCGCGGGCCAAGACCACATCGCCCATCTTGGTGCCGCGCATCCCTTGGCCCATGAAGGCCATGATCACCGGCTCATAACGCGCCTTGTCGCCGGAATGAGGCATGCCCACGGCATAGAGCGTGCCGCCCCAGCCGATCAGGCGCGGGGCCACATCATAGGCGGGAATGGCCCCGACACTGACAAAGACATGCTGCGCCAAGCGCCCGCCTGTCATGGCCGACAAGGCGCGCCAAGGCTCGGGCGTGCTGGCCAGGATCGTGTCTGTCGCGCCAAAGGCGCGCGCATCATCAAGCTTGGCCGCTGAAAGATCCATCGCGACGATCCGCGCTGCCCCTGCGAGGCGCGCGCCCTGAACGACATTCAGCCCCACACCGCCCGCGCCGATCACCACCACTGTCTCGCCGGGCCGCACATTCGCGGTATTGACCACCGCCCCCACACCCGTCGGCACACCGCAGGCCAAAAGACAGGCCGCCTCGGGCGCGATGGCTTCGCCCAAAGGGGCGATCTGGGTTTGATCGACGATGAGTTTTTCGGCAAATGCCCCACATTCCATCGCCGCTTGCACCGGGGTGCCGTCAGCATCGGTCAGCTTGGGCGCGCGTGCCTCATTGCCGACGCAATAGACGGGCTTGCCGCCCGCGCAACTTGGGCAGGTGCCGCAAGCGCGGATCAGCGTGACCAAGACCCGATCACCGAGGCGCAGATGATCGACCCCTGCCCCCAAGCCTGTGACCCGCCCTGCTGCCTCATGGCCGTAAACCGCAGGAAGCGCCCCACCCCAAGCCCCTTCGATAAAGGAGATGTCGGAATGACAGATCGCAACCGCCTCGACCGCGACCTCCACCTCTCCGGGGCCGGGATCGCGCAGCTGCAAAGTTTCGATCACAAGCGGTTGGCCAAAGGCACGGCAGACGGCGGCACGGATGGTCGATGGCATATTCTGTCTCCCGGTCTCGGATCGCCCCGCCATCCTTGCACAGACGCAGGCCACGGCAACCCCTAACCGCGCCGCGACAAAGACTTGCGCGCCGTGGCAGGGTGGCGCAAAACCGCACAAGGGCGCGCACGCGGGAGGAAATGATGGATAGTCTCGATCTGGGCGATGTGGTGCTGCACTACGCCGACACAGGGCCGCGCGATGCGCCGGCTGTCGTCTTTGCCAATTCGCTTGGCACCGATTTTCGGCTTTGGGACGCCATCGTGCCGCATCTGCCCGCAGGGCTGCGAGTGATCCGCTACGACAAGCGCGGTCATGGGCTGTCGACCTGCCCGCCCGCGCCCTACACGATGGGCGCGCTGATCCATGATGCCGAGCGGCTGCTTGAAGCTTTGGGCGTGCGCGATTGCGTCTTTGTGGGGCTGTCCATTGGCGGGATGATCGCACAAGGGCTGGCCGCCAAGCGGCTCGATCTGGTGCGCGCGGTCGTGCTGTCGAACACCGCCCCCAAGATCGGCACGCGCGCGATGTGGGAAGAACGGATCGCCATGGTCGAAAGCCAAGGTCTCAGCGCCATGTCGGATACGATCATGACGCGCTGGTTTTCCAAGGATTTCCGCGAAAGCCCGCAGGTCGCGCCGTGGAAACGGATGGTCGAAACCACGCCACCCGCGGGCTATGCGGGCTGTTCGGCGGCAATTGCGGGCAGCGATTTCTACGCCAGCACCGCCAAGCTGCGCCTGCCCGCGCTGGTGATCGCGGGGTCCGAGGATGGATCGACCCCGCCCGATCTGGTGCAGGAATTGGCAGGCCTCATCCCCGGCGCGCATTACGCGCTGATCCGAGGCGCGGGCCATCTGCCTTGCGTCGAAAAACCCGCCGAATTCGCCGGGCATCTGAATGATTTCCTGCGTGCCATCGGCCATTTGGATGCAAAGCCATGAGCGCCAGCCCCTTTGACAGCCTGATCCACACCCGACTTTTCGGCGATGCCGAGATTGCGCGGCTGTTTTCCGATACCGCCGAAATCCGCGCGATGATGCTGGTTCTGGGGGCCTTGGCTAAGGTGCAGGGGCAAGCGGGCGTGATCCCCGAAACATCAGGTGCGTTCTTGCATCGGGCCACGATGGAAATTCAGATCGACCCAGGCGGTCTTGCCCAAAGCGTGGGCGAGAATGGCGTGAGCGTGCCGGGGCTGGTCACCGCGATGCGCAAGGCGCTGGAGGCACCAGAACATGCCGCCTATCTGCACTGGGGGGCGACAAGCCAAGATATCCAAGACAGCGCGCTGATGCTGCGCGCGCGTCAGGCGCTGGCGTTGATCGCGGGGCGGCTCAAGGCGGCGATCCTTACGCTGGCCGATCTGGCCGAGGCGGAGGCGGAAACGCCGATGGCCGCGCGGACCTATGGTCAGGTGGCGGTGCCGTCGTCCTTTGGGGCGCTGGTGGCCGTCTGGGGCTGGCCCGTGATCGCGGCGTTGGAGCGGTTGGCCGCGCTGTCGCCGAAACTTGCGGTCTCGCTTTCAGGGGCGGGCGGCACGGGTACGATGCTGGGCCCCGATCCCGGCATGATCCGCGCGGCGCTGGCCAAGGCGCTCGGGCTGGCCGATCCGGGCCGCAGCTGGCATGCCGAACGCGGGCTGATCACGGAGATTGCCCAATGCTGTCAGGCGGTGACGGCGGCCGCGGCCAAGCCGGGCGAGGATCTGTTGATCCTGACCCGCTCGGATGTGGGCGAGTTGCGCCTGTCGGGCGGTGGTGCCTCCTCGACCATGCCGCAAAAGGAAAACCCGGTGGCCCCAAGCGTGCTGGTTGCGCTGGCGCGTTTCGGCGCGGCGCAAGCGGGCGCGCTGCAAACCCCCGCCCACCGCGAGGCGCGCGACGGGGCGGCATGGTTCACCGAATGGCTGATGCTGCCGGGGCTGGTGATGGCCGCGGGCAAATCGGCGGCAGTGCTGGCCGAAACCATCGGACAGATTACCCCCGACAAACCGGCGATGGCCGCGCGGCTGGCCGACCCCTTGGGGCTGATCCATGCCGAAGCCTTGAGCTTCGCCTTGGCAGGGATCATGCCCCGCCCAGACGCGCAGGCCGAGGTGAAGCGGCTGGCCCTTGCTGCCAAGGCGAGCGCAACCCCCCTGCCCGATCTGGTGATAGCCGCCCATCCTAAGCTTGCCATGCCACCCCTGTCCGGGCGCGCGACCCTTGGCACAGCCCCGGATGAGGCACGCGCCTTTGCCAAGGCCGCCCGCGCGATCGCGGATGGACAAGGGTAAAGTGTCAATCTAGATTGACACCTGCCCTGCCTTGCGAAAGACCATCATGGCCCCCCGGCGTCTGCCTGTCCTTTTCATCCTGATCACTGTCACCATCGATGCGATGGGGATCGGCCTGATCCTGCCGGTGATGCCCGATCTGATCCGCGAGGTGCGCGGTGCCTCGCTTGCCGATGCAGCGCTTTGGGGCGGCATGCTCTCAGCTGTTTATGCGGTGATGCAGTTCGGCTTTTCGCCATTGATCGGGAGTCTTTCCGACCGCTTTGGGCGGCGGCCCATCTTGCTCATCTCGATGGGGGTGCTGGCGCTTGATTATGTCGTGATGGCGGTGGCCGGTACGATCTGGCTGTTGTTTGCAGGCCGCATTGTGGCGGGGATTGCGGCGGCGACCCATTCCACGGCGCTGGCCTATATGGCCGACATCACAGACAGCAGCAAACGCGCGCAGAATTTCGGCCTGATTTCAGCAGGGTTCGGGATGGGCTTCATCTTTGGGCCAGTGATCGGGGGGCTGTTGGGTGGGCTTGATCCGCGCGCGCCCTTTATTGCCGCCGCCTGTTTGGCGGCGGCCAATTTCGCCTTTGGCTGGTTCGTGCTGCCCGAAAGCCTGCCGCCTGAGCGCCGCCGCGCCTTTGACTGGTCCCGCGCGAACCCGGCGGGCGCACTCAAATCCATGCGCAAGCTGCCCGGTGTGGGCGCGCTTTTGGCGGTGATGCTGGCCTATCAGATCGCCAATTTCACCTATCCGGCGGTCTGGGCCTATTACATCCAAGGGGCCTTTGGTTGGGACGCGCGGATGGTTGGGCTGTCCTTGGCCGCTTACGGCGTGGCCATCGCCGTGGTGCAAGGGGGGCTGATCCGCGCCATCCTGCCCCGTCTGGGCGAAGGGCGCGCGGTGTTTTGGGGGCTGATCCTGAACACGGGCTGTCTTTTGGCCTATGGGGTGGCAACGCAAGGCTGGATGATCTGGATCTTGATCCCGATCTCGGCTGTGGGCGCGATCGTGGCACCCGCCATGCAAGGCGTGATGAGCCGCGCGGCAGGCGAGCGCCAACAGGGCGAATTGCAGGGCGTGCTCAGCTCGATTTCGGCACTGTCGATGATCCTGTCGCCCTTGATGATGACGCAGGCGTTTTTTTGGTTCACCCGCGAGGAAGCAACGCTGCGCCTACCCGGCGCGCCCTTCTTGCTGGGTGCGGTGCTGATGGCGGGCGCGCTGGCGATCTATATGGGCACCCGCCCACGCGCGGCGACAACACCGGTGGTGTGATCCCCCGGTGTTGGGTGCGGTGCTAGCCTGACGCCAAGATCGCGGCATAAGCCCCCGGATCGGCATTACCGCCCGAGAGCGTGCAGATCACCGGACCATCGCCCAAACCATCCCCATGGAAAAGGGCGGCGGCCAGCGCCACGGCGCCGCCGGGTTCCACCACCAGCTTGAGGCGGGAGGCGGCAAGCCGCATGGCTTCACGCACCTCATCTTCGCTCACCACGATACCCGGCCCGCAAAGACGCTTGAGGATCGGAAAGGTCAAAACCCCCGGCATCGGCGTCAGGATCGCGTCGCAAAACCCGGCTTCGGGGCGGCCATGGCCGGTGCGTTCGCCTGCTGCCAAGGATTTTGCGGTGTCGTCAAACCCTTCCGGCTCGACCGGCCGCACGCGCAGGCCCGGGCCATGCGCTTCAAGTGCCAGTGCGATGCCGGCGGTCAAGCCACCACCGCCGCAACAGGTCAGCACGCTGCCTTGGGCAATACCAAGCGCCTTCGCCTGTGCCGCGATTTCCAGACCACAGGTGCCTTGGCCCGCGATCACCTGCACATCATCGAAGGGTTTGATCAGCGTCATGCCGCGTTCGGCCTGCACGCGCGCGCCGATCTCTTCGCGCTTTTCGCCACCTGCGCGGTCGTAAAGGATGACCTCAGCGCCCAGCGCGCGGGTATTCTCGATCTTCAGCGCGGGCGCGTCGCGCGGCATGATGATGATGGACGGCACGCCATGGAGCGCGGCCGCATAAGCCACGCCTTGGGCATGGTTGCCCGAGGAAAACGCCAAGACACCCTTAGCGCGTTCTTCAGGCGCAAGGGCCGAGACCGCCGACCAGCCGCCGCGAAATTTGAAGCTGCCTGTGTGCTGCAACACCTCGGCCTTGGCATAGACCGGGCGGCCCGCGATCTCGTCAAGGAAAGGTGACGAGAGCAAGGGCGTCTCGCGCACCACCCCCTTGGCACGGGTTTGGGCAGCTTCGATCAGGGCGATATCGGTCATTGGGCGCGCTCCAGCACGGTTTCGATCACGGCCAAGGCCGGGGGTTCATCCAAGAAAGGCACATGGCCACGATCAGCCAATTCGGCATAGGCCATGTCGGGGCGGCGCAAGCGCATCTCGCCCGCTGTTTCTGCCGACAAGATATTGGACCCCGCGCCCCGGATCAGGCCAAGGGGCGCGCCCGCAAGCGCATCGAAAAGCGGCCAGAGGTCAGGGGCCACGGCATCTGGTGCAAAGGCGGGGGCGACCGGCTCGCGCAGGCGCGGGTCATAGCGGTTGACCAACTGCCCCCCCTCTTCGCGGTAGATCCGGCGGGCAAGGGCGTGCCAATTCTCTGCAGGCACATCGCGAAATGCAGGCGCGTAATGGTGCGGCAGGGCGGCGGCCGCCTCGGCCAATGTGCGGAACTTGGGCGGTTTGCCCAAGTAATCCATGATATAAGACAGGCCTTCCGGCATGATCTCAGGGCCGATATCGTTGAAGATCACACCCGCGATGCGGTCCCGCGCGATGGCCGCCAGCACGAGCGCGACCAGACCACCGCGCGAGGTGCCGAGGATCGTGACGCGGTCCAAGTCCAAATGATCGAGGAGCGCCACCACATCGCCCGCTTCGACCGGTACTTGGTAGCTGGCCGGATCGCCCCAGTCGGAAGCGCCGCGCCCGCGAAAATCCATGCGGATGACCTGCGCGCGATGGGCAAAGGCCTCACAGATCGGCTCGAAATCCTCCATGTTGCGGGTCAGCCCCGGCAGGCACAAAAGGGCCGCGCCCTGCCCCGTGACATCATAGGCAAGCCGCAAGCCATCGGCGCTGGTAACATATGCCATCTCAAAGCCCCAATTGTTCGGCCACGGCGGTCAGATCGCGCCCAATAGCGGCGGGTTGGCCCGGCATGCGGTCGACCGGATCGCCCGCGCGATTGATCCAGACAGTCGCAAACCCATAGGCCGCCGCCCCCGCGATATCCCAGCCGTTTGAGGAAACAAACAGCACCCTTTCGGGGCTTGTGCCAAAGCGCGCGCCGACAAGGTCATAGACCGCGGGATGCGGTTTGAAACGGCCCACATCCTCGACACTCAGCACATCGTCGAGCAAGCCACCGATCCCGGCCGAAGTGACGGCAGCATCCAGCATATCGGGGCTGCCATTGGACAGGATCGCGCGCGCGATACCCGCTTGTTTCCCAGCCGCCAACACGCCCATCGCTTCGGGATAGGCGGGCAGATGGCGGTAAAGGTCCAAAAGCCGGGTGCGCAAGGCGGGGTCTTGGTGGCCCGCGCGTTCCAGCGCCCAATCAAGCCCGTCTTGCGTGATCTGCCAGAAATCGCAATGCGCCCCCGTCAGCGTGCGCAGCCATGTGTATTGCAACTGCTTGGCGCGCCAATCGGCGGCCACCTGTTGCCAGATCGCGGCAAAGCCCGCCTGCCCCGGCATTTCGGCCACGGCGCGGGCGGCGGCGTTGACATCGAAGAGCGTGCCATAGGCATCGAAGATACAGGTGTTGATCTGGCCCATGTGATCCCCCAATCGCTTGGGCGCGACACTGGCACGGCTGGGCGGCGGCGGCAATTGCAACCCGCGCGGGTTTCATCCCTGGCCCGCCTGCCCTAAGGTGCGGCATGAGCCGCGGCCATGCCAGCCATGCCGCAAGACCCGCTTTATGACACGAAGGCCAAGACAATGACCCAAGCAACCGCAGGCTGCACCGTCTCGATCCATTACACCGGCACACTCGATGACGGCAGCACATTCGATAGCTCCGAGGGGCGTGATCCTTTGACCTTCCAGATGGGCGAAGGGCAAATCATCCAAGGGCTGGAGGCCGCTTTGGAGGGCATGTCCGTGGGTGAGAAAAAGACCGTGACCATCCCGGCCGAACAAGCCTATGGCCCGCGCCATGCGGAAGCGGTCCAAGATGTGCCGCGCGACATGATCCCCGATCACATCCCCCTCGATCCCGGCACGGCGCTGCAGATGCAGACGCCCAATGGCTCGATGATGCCGGTCACGGTCACGGCAGTCACCGACGAAACCGTGACGCTTGACGCCAACCACCCGCTGGCAGGCCAAGCCCTGACCTTTGCGGTCGAGGTGGTGACTGTCGCCTGAAAGGCGGACGTCGCGCCAAGTGCCGGGCGGAAAGTGCCGGGCGGAAGCCCGG
>Ga0209137_1002564_pt1 | contig 15864 bp, 35 predicted proteins | sample SaaInl5LU_22_DNA_FD_184642 | JGI IMG/M metagenome (GOLD analysis project Ga0209137, IMG submission 184642) | Marine microbial communities from expanding oxygen minimum zones in the Saanich Inlet - ESP_105LU_22_DNA (SPAdes) (version 2) | ecosystem: Environmental > Aquatic > Marine > Intertidal... | reverse complement strand
AATCAGAGTACGAAGCAAAAGTAAATGACCCATGGGATTGGGTGACTCATTTTGAAAACGCGGTAGCAAGATATACTGGTGCAAAACATGCTATTGCATGTGATTCTGCATCTAATGGTATGAAATTATGTCTTAATTATATTAAAGATGCAAAAGCAATAAAAATACCTAAAAAAACAAAAATATCCATACCATCAAATACATATGTTTCTGTCCCAAATCAAATTATATTAGAGGGATTTATTCCTGTGTTTGAGGAGAAAGAGTGGGAAAACCACTATATGTTAGGAGCAACTGGTATTATAGATGCTGCTGTTTCTTTCTATGAAGGAATGTTTTCAAACACATTACCAAACGATCCATATTTTGATATTTTTATGAATTTATCATTTCATCACCGAAAAATATTGAATATTGGTAGAGGTGGTATGATATTAACTAATTCTGATTCTTTCAACGAATGGGCAAGACCTATGATTTATGATGGGAGAAAAAAATACATGAATTATGAAATTGATGAATTTGAATGTGTGGGTTGGCATATGTATATGACACCTGAAGATGCACAAAAAGGTTTAGAAATATTTCACGATGAGAGAATACAATCCAAAAATGAATCGGTGGGTAGTTGGAAAACCTATAAAGATTTAACTAAACAAAAAATATTTAGAAAATATGATTACAGCAAATCCATAATAAAATATAATCAAAATAATGATGTAATTTTAAATAATTTAAAAATAGAAAAGTATAGTATTGCAGATTATATTTTTAACTTACAACATTATAAAAAATCACAATCTACCTTAGATATCAATCCTTCAAAATGGCATGAAGCTTTTGCTACACTTGACTTAAAAAGTTTTAATGAAAATGTTAATTTTATATTATATGATGATATCGAATCTTTTAAAGATTATGATACCCATCCGATTATAAGTTTATTAAAATTTATTTTCAAAAATCATGGCATGTCAGATAGGTTAAAATTTTATGGAAATAATTTATCTCATTTACCAAAAAATACAAATTATACACCTATACCATTTTTTATTGGAGATAGTTCTTGGCAGGCAAAACCAATAACCACTCGTAAATTTTCCAAGAAGTTTTTATTTTTAGCAGGCGTACCTAAAATGGTACGATGCCAAATTTTATTATTTTTAGATGAAAATAATCTTTTGAAAGATACGTACTGGTCTTGGAACGTTAACAATAAACCAATTCCACCTGGATTTCAAAAATATTACTTACTAAACTCGTCTAAGACATTAGATACACAGTTAAATGAACTACATGTGAGTAAAATGCATCAGATTATACCAGAATATTATGATTCTTTTGTTAACATAATATCAGAAACATTTTTTTATCAAGGTACACATGATGATATGCATCCAACTGAAAAACCAATTTTTTTAACTGAAAAAACGGATAAATGTTTTACTGCAGCTCAACCCTTTATTGTATTCTCTATTCCAAATTATTTAAAACATTTAAAAGAACTTGGTTTTAAAACATTTGATAAGTGGTGGGATGAATCTTATGATACGGAAGTAAATGAGAATAAAAGATTACAGATGTTATACGATATAATTTTAGAAATAAATTCCTGGTCTTATGAAAAATGTACAGAAGTATATGATGAAATGCGAGAAGTATTACACCATAACCAAGTATTAGCATATGAATTGGATTCAAAACATAAAAAAATAAAACTTACACGAGATGTCTATTTGCCGTATATATCTAGAAAGGTTCCTCATTTGATTGATTTTATAAATAAACGAGATAAAAATTATTTAATCTAAATGACTCCTTTTGTAAATTCTTACGGATATGTACTTTTAACAGATATAATCATTCCTCATCAAAATACATCATTGGGTGCATTGATTTTTTACGATATACACGAACCACATTCATTTAGTTATAACACGGAATTAGAATCATATCTAAGTGATGTATTAGAATTTTATATAAAAAATAAAGATAAATATAAATTTTTATTATACGAAAGACATGAATGTGACGATATTACAATAAATCCTCGTTTAAAATTATTTATTGATTGGTGTAGACGAGTTGGTATTTATGATAAATTATATATTAGTACTTCCTATTATAATTTAAGATGTGATTTTAATTTTTTATATCTACCCTGGTTTCTTGGTTGGAGTGTGATTGATAATTATAAAATAACAGATAGAAGTGTAACTAAGAAATTTTTATTTTTAAACACAAGACCAAGAAAGCATCGTAGAATTTTTTATGATTTTTTTAAAGATAATAATCTACTAGAAGATTCTCATTGGACATTTGGAACCCATGAGTTATATAATCCTTATGTATGGGATTCTACAAAATATCCTATAAAAAATTTTAATAATAATGAGGAAATACCTGTTAGTGAGATGCATCATTTAATTCCTCAATATAGAGATTCATTTGTAAGTGTTGTAACTGAAACTTTTTTCTTTAACAAAGATGAGATAGATACACCATGGAATGATATACAGCCAATACCTGCATTCGTTACAGAAAAGACAGAAAAGTGTTTTAGTGCATTACATCCATTTATTATAATATCTACTCCGTATTTTTTAAAATATTTAAAAGAACTTGGTTTTAAAACATTTGATAAGTGGTGGGATGAGTCATATGATAATGAATTGGATGATACCATTAGACTTCACAAAATTCAAGAAATTTTATTAGAAATATCCAAATGGGATAATTATAAATGTATGGAAGTTTTGTACGAAATGCAAGATACATTAGAATGGAATCAGAGAATAAATTCTGAATATGAATTGGTTAACAAAAAAATGATTGGTTTAGAGTAATATGACACCTGAAGAATTCTACTGGAAGGATAAAATACAGAATTTAGATTTAACTGAAGTTAGATTGAATTCTCTTGGATGGGTCTTGGATTGTTATAATCGCGGTACCATTCGAAAACGAACTATAAAACAATTGATACCAAAGGGGTCATTGGAAAATCTTCTAATTCAAATGGAAGATTTGGAACGATATGAAGATTGTATTACTATAAAAGAATTATTAGATATTATATACACCCCACTTAATTAAAATCAGTTATGAGTAAAAAAAGACAAAAGGAAATTATTCAATTATTAGAGGCAACTTTACACGATGAATCCCTCAAAGTAAATGGAGGTAATTCAGAAATTGTAGAACAACTAAAAAGAAAACTTGAGAAAGTTAAAATGTGGGAGAAAAAGAAAGATGAGTAAAAAATTACAAAGATATCCACAAAAAGGATACATTGGTGGAGTTTGTCATGGATTGGGTGAACACACAGGAATAGACCCAATACTATGGAGAACTCTAATGTTTTTCTTTTTAGGTGGGATAGTTTATTTAGCCCTTTGGGTAGTATTAAAAAAAGGAGAATAATATGAGTAGTAAATTTTTTGGAAACAGAACGCAAACAAATCAACAAAAGGATACCACAAAATCCTCACCAGGTAACAGACAGAACGTAAAAAAACAATCTCAAGTTAAGAAAGCAGGTCGTGGTAAATAGTGATAGAGAATGGGATTGGATGTCTGATACTGGGGGTGATGGTGATTGGTCTGATATACGAACCAATACATCCGATAAAACAACTCTTATAGAAGATTAAGCATGAATAAAGTATGGTCATTTGGTGATAGTTTCGCAGAAGGTAGGTGCTCTGATGTTATCAATAATAGTGGTGATAATCTGTTAGAAAAAACCTACGCACACTATTTTTCAAAAAAACATGATATTGCCGATATTGAAATTAGTGCATCTGGTGGTGCTAGTAGGTTAGATATTGCAGGTAGAATTTTAAACAAAATCGGTAAGATACGAGAGAATGATTATGTTTTTATTTCAAAAACAGATTCGATGAGGTTAACTATATTACCTACCCAAATTGGATTGGGTGATGGTATTATAAAAATGAACTCTGATAATTCAATTTCATCTCAACGAGATTATTTATTTACTATTAATGCAGGTAGTGATTTTATATTAAAACCCCAAAATGTAAAATTTAATAAAAATGATGATACAGAAATTCTATCATCCGATGAACTGAATACAATGCGAGATTTTTTTCTTAAAATCTTTTTAAAATATAGAAAAAATTTCACAAACTACTCTGACGATTTTTTAGATTCAGCAATAAATTCTCTATTAGATATTACACCAAATGTATGTGTAGTTGATTCTAGTATTTGGTTTAATAAGTTGGATTATATGGCTATAGAATATTATGGAACTGATTCTGATTTATATTGTAAATGTGGACATTGGACAGAAAAATTACATAAAATTGTTGCAATATTGGTAGATACTGCAATAGAAAACAATGAATTATATATCAATGATAAAACTTGTAATAACTTATGGGAATTATCAAAGGAAAGGTTGGGAATTTGAAAAAGAAACTTTTAATAACAATGGGTTGTTCTCATACAGAAGGTTTGGGATGTTGGGATATGACTTTAAATTATCCTCCACGTATGACAGCACAACATCCATCGTTTGGAGAATGGATTCATGTAAATAAAAATAGGTTTCATAAATTAGGTTGGCCCAACCGCTTGGGTAAAAAACTTGGTTATGATAAAGTTATGAATTTAGGATTTGCCGGTTCAGCAACCTCAGCTCAGATGAAAACGTTTTTATTAAAGTTTAAAGATGCATCATTATCGGAATATGATGTTACTATTGTCTGGTTATTTACCGATTCACTCAGAACTTCATATTTTAGAAATGGTATAATTGAATCACTACTACCAAGTAATCATACATTGGACAAGGATATTATGTTTCAGGATGTTTATAAATTTATTTCAAAAAAGGGTGAACGTAGTGATGTGGACACTATGTTAGATTATATACGTGAAGAATACATCAATAGAAGTGTAGTAAAAACTATTTCAGAACTTAAAAATTGGAATTTTATTTCATTTCACACAAGAACTCATCATTATGGAAACGAAATTAATAAAATATACGGAAATGATAATACTCACTTTTTTGGTGATGTTGGATTTTCGAGAGAAAATGATGAAGAATTAATTTCTAAGATGTGTGGTCATTTTAACGAAAAGGGGTATGAAATGATAGCAAATAATATGTATCAATTTATAAATAATAATCACCCAAATTTAATGGGAAAAACTCCTAAAAATGAAATAGAATCAACCTGGATTGGCGAGAGCTCATTTGATTTAATCACAAAATATTGATATGAAAAAGAAATTACTAATAACATTGGGTTGTTCTTTCACCGAAGGTGTCGGGTGTTGGGATGTGGAATCTCTACCAAAAAACTTTTCAAACGATAGTAGTGTTAACTATGGTATGGTAAAAGAAAAGAACAGACCAAGATTTCATAAACTTGGTTGGCCCAACCGCTTGGGTAAAAAACTTGGTTATGATAAAGTTATAAATTTGGGACTAGGTGGTTCTTCAACCTCTGGTCAGGCTAAGTGGTTTTTTACTCAATACTTAAATAAAGATTTCTCAGACTGGGATGTATTAGTTGTTTGGTTGTTATCCGAACCAAGTAGAATTTCATTTTACAAAAATACTGAAATTGTAAATCAAATGAGTAATCCTGCAAATTCTGAAAATTATGCATTTGATGGTTATATAAAATTTCTATCAGATTCCAATACGTTTAGAGAAGATTTGGTACTTGAACAACTATTTTATAGAAATATTATTAAAACTATATGTGAACAAAAATCATACAATTTTTTAACATTTAATTTATACTCAGAAGCTCATAATCACATATTCCATCGATTCAACCCAAATGATAAAACATATTCACCAATTCACATAGACAATGCTGCACCAGATGAATATTTTTCTAAAATATGTCAACATTGGAACGAGTTGGGGTATGAATACGTTGCAACAAATATGTTTAATTGGATAAACTTTAAACAAAAACATTTAGTAAACCCCAATTTCGATGGAGAATTTACATGGGAATGGGATGGCGAACCTTTAAATAATTTAATTTAAACACTAATGCAATACATATTTTTTAACGAACCTTGGAACGAACCATATGAAAAACAAAAAACCACTCCTAATAGTAGGAATAATTCTATTATTGACATTGATCTTACTACTGGTTCTGAACAAGGAACAGACGTTCAAGATTATATCTTTTTCGAATAACAACGGAGTACGAAATACTGCCGAACGTTCTTATTTAGATACCATCGCCCAAGTGGGGTTAGATAAATTAGAATTAGAGGGAATTACTATTTTGGTAGAACCTCTAAAAAAAGAGATGAAAATCGGTGATTTTGATGTAGAGGCATATATTGTGGGTAATAATAAACAATATATTATCTTTATGAAACCAATGAGTAGGGATAAATCCATTGAAGTAATGGCACATGAACTCATTCACTTATTTCAGACAGAACGAGGACAATTACAAAAGAGAAGTGATTATATCATATGGGAAGGTGATACCATTAAAAACCCAGGTGAATTATTATATGATGAACGACCGTGGGAAAAACAGGCATTCGTATATGGTAGAGCATTAGAAAAGGAAATTCGAAAGGAGTTGATTAAGTGAAAAAGAAATTACTAATAACAATGGGTTGTTCTCATACCGAGGGGTATGGATGCTGGGATGAAACAACATTTTCAGATGAAATGTTACTTAAATTAAAAAAACATACACCAATTAATCCATTTTTTGGTAGTGATAACTCCAATATTAAATTTCACACAAACGAACTTATATCAAAAAACAAAAATAATTTTAAAACCAAAGGATGGCCTGCTAATCTCGCTAAATTAATGGGTACAGCTGATATTTTGAATTTAGGAAAAGGGGCTTCATCAAATTCAGGTCAGACAAAAGAATTTTTCAAAAGAAATTTACATAAAAATCCATACGCAGAATATGATGTTACACTTGTTTGGTTAATGACGGAACCATTTAGAATATCATTTTATGTTAATCGGAAGATAGAAAATTATATGATAGACTCTCATCCAATTTGGAAAGAATATTTTAAAGAAATAATATCACATCACTCAAAGGATATGTTTAATGGTATCCCGGTGGAAGATCCAACACTTGAAAGTATATTTTATTTTAATATCATGGAAACTGTATGTATTAAAAACAATTGGAAGTTTCATGCGTTTCCACTTACTAATGTTTTTTCTAAATATTTTAGAAAACATGAATCTTCCGATAATTTTCATGAAAATTGTGTAATGCCATTATTAGATGATAATAATTTAAAATTATATAGTCATGTATGTGGCCACTTAAATGAAATGGGGTATCAACAAGTTGCTAAATCTATGTATAGTGTAATTAAATCATGAAAAAGAAATTACTAATAACAATGGGGTGTTCTTATACCGAGGGTGTAGGGTGCTATGATGTGGATAAGATGAGTAAATCTGTACATTATGGTTTCTTACCTCGAGAAGAAGAAATCATTCAGAGAAAAAATTTCCATAAACTTGGTTGGCCCAACCGCTTGGGTAAAAAACTTGGTTATGATAAAGTTATAAATTTGGGACTAGGTGGTTCTTCAACCTCTGGTCAAGTAAAACAATTTTTTGAAAAACATGTAGATAGAGATTTATCAGAATGGGATGTATTAATTGTTTGGTTATTATCGGAACCAAGTAGAATTTCATTTTACAAAAATGGGTGTATAGAAAATTTCTGTCCATCAGATTCAAATACGATGTATGTAGAATACTTAAAATGGATAAATCAGACTAATTATGATCCTGATGTGGATTTACTTTTAGAAAATATATTTCATATAAAAATAATAGAACAACTATGTGAATCGAGGGGATATTCATTATTACTTACACCTGCATATGAACCTGAATTATTTATTAAAATTCAATCATTACATAAATCTAAATATTATTTAAATAAAACTCCAAAATCATTACTCCATTCATTGATGAAATCTGGTAATTATAAATGTAATATACCCAAAGGAGATGGTCATTTAACTCCCGATGGTTATGAGATTTTTGCTTCCGATCTTTATAATGAAATTAAACTAAATCATCCCCATTTAGTTTCAACTCCAAAGAATAAAATAATATGGCAATGGGACGGTGCACCAATTGATAGATATGGAAAATTCCCAATGATACTTAATCAGATACATACCGATATATTTAAATAAAGATGATTTGTAAGAAATGTAAAATCGAAATGAAACACATGACAGGTACTCAAAACGGTGGGTACCATATATGTATAGAATGTAACAATGTAGTAATAACAGGAGAGACATCAAATGAAAAAGTGGGTAAACAAGATAATCAATAGAATCAAACAATGGAGATTGGTAGGGTATATAGTATTAGCAAAACCTCTAATCGATACCCATGGAATGGAACAAGGAATAATCGAACTCTTTCTATTAGTAGTACTTGGTGAATTATCAGCTAGAACTAAAACGAAACAAATAACCAACGAAGAATTCAAGGATTCATTTGACGATAAGGAGTAATGAAACTATCCAAAGGTAAACTCAATACTAAATACACCATTACCGCAATGGAATTTTGTGAACCATGTGATTTAACCAAAGATTCATGTGATATTATTAAACTCATGGAACGTGGGTTCATGGTAGGACAAGAAATCAGAATCGTGAAAAGATTGGGTAAACTTACTCATATCCATTTAGAAGGTGAAGGTGATTATGTCTTGCGTGATACTAATTTAGATGGTATTGAGATAGAATGAAACAAACCCTATTGACTTACATTATAATCTTAACAATCCCTATATGGATGAGGTGGATGAAAAAACCTCGTTTATACCATAGAATATAATACTTATTCTCAATGGTATTACCAATCAAACTCATAGGGACACTTATAATCTTTTATATCTTAATGAATCGATTATTTCACTACTTAGATAAATAACCCCCATAAGACACGAAATCGAACCCGCAAGAACGTTATGAACAATCCCGATAGAATCAATGAAGCAATCCTTATAATCCTTATATGTTTACTTGGTTTATTCATTACCTTACCCTATATCCTCTACTAATCTCGATATTCTCAATACGTTCGTTTGTTCGTGCGGTTCGATGAGTCGTTAAAGAAATTTTTTCCCCCCTCGATTCACTCCACTCACTGCCGTTCGTTCCGTTCCCTCTTGATAGTAATCTTACAATCATGTACCGAATGATGAAGTGCACTCAATAAGGTTCGTGAATTGAATCATTGCCCATTCATCAATTCCCTCTCTTATCTTAACCGTGCACCGATAAAACAATCTCGGTACATATGATATAAATGATAATTCAGCTCATAGTATAGATAAAAGAGATAAACCTCGTACTACATAACGTATAGGGGATAGACACAATATAGGGAATACACATGTACAACAACATAGTATAGATGACCACTATGTGAGTACCCCTATATGTGAACACTCCCATTAGACCCCAACTCCCCAAGTACCCATACTCCAATACTCCAAAAGCACCGAACTAAACCCGCCTGAAGATAGATGTATTTTAAGGGGTTTTAAGGAGCGGTAAGTTCAATCCGTACCACATTATTATACTATGACTACTTTAACCTCTCCGTTTACCCTATAACCCCCTATGGGATAGTACGAGGTTGTGGCTCTTGTATAAAGACTTGAATAACACACCCCATATCATATTAAGTAGTGGCACATTCTCCCACTTTTGGACACGATAGTTAGTGTATTGGAATGGATTCAGGCCTCATACGGATGTGTCTGCAGACTAAAAAATTTATTTAAGCTTATTTTCACAGAGTTATCAACACGCTATTAACAAGTTATCAACATGACAAGGTGTCTCCTTACAGTCTATAACCCCAATTGCAATATTACTTACAAATGTTCACTTCTTTGCAATATTCGTAATTCGTACAGATAGGACATATTGTCAGTAAAAAGATTTGGTAGTCTCAATTATTTTTTGTATCTTTAGGGTGGTTGCGGGTGGGAGTGTTATATAACGAAATGAAACCTCAACGCAGGGATTTACTTACAGTCTGCTCTGTTCGTCATATGGGAGATAAAACAAGCTGTAAGTGCAAGAGAGAGTTGAGGTTACAGTCTGTAAGTAAATGTTAAAGTTTTGTTAAAATTCAAAAAAGATTTGGAAACCTCGGATTAATTTCGTACCTTTAGGGTGGATGTGGGTGGGAGAGTTGAGATACAGAGCACTGGAAGGATTGTTACAGATATAACAAAATAGTTCATTTACCTTATTGTATATAACAAAATAAAGTTGTATATTAGCTGTATAGATAATGAGAGAGATATAAACCCTTAAAGATATAAACGTTATGAATGAATTAAGTTTACAGATTACCGAGATTGGAAATGAGCTAAGTACGAGGTTGGATACTATTAATAATACTATTCTTACCGAAATGTTACAGAACGAAGAATGGAATGAAAGCTTGTTAGATGAGTTGAATGAATGGTTATTAGGACTATTAGAACTATAACCATTATATTGGTTGAACTCCCTATATACAGACGGATTAACCAATATACTACCAATTAAAATTTTAACAAAACTTTAACATTTAGGATTTGGATATACCAAAAAAATGTTGTATATTTACTATGTAATCAATAAGAGATATAAGATATGAAAAGTTACGATGAGATTGTAGGAAAGTTAATCACCTCAGCAATGGATATGGAAAGATTTGTGGTAGAGAGTGGAGAACCATTATATGTGAGAGACGGAGTAAGAGAGATACTTCGTAGAATTAACAAGTTAGATGAGTATATGGCATATGGTGCTGATAGTGTGTTGTTTAACGAAATGGTTAATAATCAGTAAGTTATGAGAGAAAGTAAAAGAACCAACGATAGTGTATGGATAGATGGCCTTGGATATTGTGCTGAGGTTACACATTATAACGAATTAGGTAAATACGAATATAAATCATATACACCAATAGAACTTTAACAAAACTTTAACATTTAGGATTAGGAATATCCAAAAATGTTTCGTATATTTACTATGTAATAAGATTGAGAGTTAAACTTTAAAACGATAAGATATGAATTTAGTAGAATTGAATAGCGTAGGTGCTTTGATTGATGTAGAAGAGAAGATTGTTTACCCACAACTAAAGAATGGATTGCCTGATTTGGATAGTGGTGCTGAACTTGATGATATAGATATGGGTTGGTGGATGCACTTATCTATTGAAGATGTGAGAAAACTACAAACAATAGAACCATACACTCTTAACATGGTATTAGGATTACTGACAGGTGCTGTTGGTGGTGATGAGGTTGAATTTGAAGAAGTACCAAAGGATATAGTAAGAGATGCAGTAAGTGAATTAAACCTATAAGATATGAGTAAGATGTATTTAGACCCAAGAACTAAAGATAGGTTCATCAGCAAAGATGAGTACTTTGAACTAATGTTCGGTACCGAGTATATGGATAGTGTTACCAAAGGAACTATTCAAGAGTACGAGGATTCAAAACTTTAACAAAACTTTAACATTTAGAATTTGGAGAACTGAGAAATTCTTCGTATATTTACTATGTAATGTGATTGAGATGTGACTCTAGCGTTACTTAACCTTTAAAATTTAAATTATGTACAAGTTATTAGTAAGATGGATTGACAATCAAGTAATGGAAAGAACAATCAATGATGTGAATCAACTGAGAGGTATCATCAACTCGGTAAAGGCAGGAGTAGTTCATGCCCAGTTAGTAACCCCAAGTGGAGTAAGTAAAGAAATAACTGAACATTTCAACAAGTAAGATATATTGGTCTATGGTGTAATGGTAACACAACTGCTTTTGGTGCAGTCGTTCAAGGTTCGAGTCCTTGTAGGCCTTCTAAAAAATAAAGATATGAAAGTAGTAAAGATAGGAATGCTGGTAGTAGGAGTTCTACTGATGACAGGTCTTTTGGTACCCTATATAATAAAGGGTTTATTCTGGTTAATTCTTCAAGGAATGAAATCACCATTAGAAGCAACAATCATCCTCACCACCTTTCTTACCTTCTACATCATCGGTATGAATAAAAATAATAAATAGCTCACATATGTATAAACACAGAAACTGTATAATAGAGAACACACCAACAGAGAAACATCCAGAAATGGTAACCATTACTAAAACACCTGCAGTAAGGAAAGACTTCGAAGGAAGAAGATACCTGACATTAGAACACGCACACAAACAGATAGAGAAGTTTGAGAGTGAACGTCTGATAAAGTCTAAGGAGAACTATGTGAAGAAGCAACTTGCTGAGGTAGTAGTACTACAAGGTGAAGGGTTTAGTTGGCTGGTTACGAAGTAACCCGTGAACCGATAGGTGAGCGGTGGAAGGGGGGACCCTACCGAGGTTTCTTGTAACTGAGGAAAAAGTATTTGCCTGTAGAGGGGCTCGGATACGTTTTTTTGCCGAGGTCAATTTTTTTCTCCTAGCCCTTGATACCCCTATATACACCCCCAAGGGTGTATCACAATACAAATAAACAAAGTGAAGTAAAACATAAAAGAATACACGTATGAAGAAAGATGAATTATATAGAGAATTATTTAAAGAACTTCTAATTAGTACACGTGAAACACGTAGTGAGGATGATAGACGTAGACCTCATGATGATGGTAGTAACGAATTCTATCAGATGATGAGAACCATAAACCAACAAACAACCGAACGAAGATTGAAGTTGGAGAAGCAGTTCGGCAAACCTTGTTCCAAATACCATGGGTAGTACGAGGTTGTAAATCTTATTTTAGAATTATGAATAAAGAACAAAGTGAATTAGAAACACAATTACTCATATTGGGCATCCCTTCAGTTCGAGGCAAGAAAGGGAAAGAAGATAAAGATATAGTAGAGGAAGAACTATGGGACCATTATAGTGAACTACCCAATCCTCTATGGTATGAGTATAAAGATAAAGAGAATAAGGAATGAAGAAATTAAACGAACAAGAGAAACAATTACAAAGATGGGCAATCAACATGTTAATCTTCTTTGGTATTCTATATGGGATAGCCTTGTTAGCCAAGTTTGGATAAGATGGATGTTAAAATAGAAACCTCAACCCATATCGTTACAGTATGTGAAGGGTATGTGATAATTGAGGATAAAGAGAATGGGGAGAAAGACCCTATCATTAAAGAGATAGGAGAGTTGGATACTTTATACAGAGCATCGATTCAATCTCTCTACCCTATTATTGATTGGTTAATTAAAGAAGTAGGTAAACGTAAATACAAAAAAAGAAAGAAAAAAGATGAAGATAGGTGATACTATTAGGTTTTCCTTTGCAGGTTCTACCGATGAGGGAACCATACAAGAAATAATAAAAGAAGGAAATAAGATAACCTCCTATATGGTATGGGATGGGAAATATAGATATAACGTTAATAAAGAAGATGTATTATGAAAAAATATAAAAGATTTGTTTTACCCCTTACTATACTCATAGCCTTTAGTGTAGTGTTTAAAGATGTACTATTGGGGTTATTGTTCGGTTGGGTGTTCTATATAGCACAAGATAAGAAAGATTGTTGTAAGTAATGGTAGGTACAAGAATATTATCCTTTAATCAAGAGAAGTTCTTACTTCATATCTATAAGAAGATATCCAAGGAGTTCATGAGTGGTTCTACCCATGTACTCTTATGGGATTTAACTAAAGAGATGGAGTTTATCAATAGAGTACTCGCCGATAGGGAATACTCTATACACAATGATGCCGATAGATTGAACTCCTTACGTGGATTATACCAATATGTTAAATAAAGAGTCCAACCTCGAACTAAGAGATTTCGGACAGATATCCCTTCAGACGACTACTAATACACCTAACACAACTATATACACATGAAAGAAATCAAATACACCCTATCCGATACTCAGAGGAAGTTTCTAACTAAACTCTTTGATATGGTAAATGGATACTATGTTAAGGGTAATAACTCTTATACTACTCTTATGGGGTTTGATATAGGTATGAGGGATTGTATGTCTCTTATAGATAATATCTTATATACTAACTACTATACTAAAAGGGATAAAGATAAACTGAATCTTATTCGTTCTATGTATATCTCCCTTACTAACACTAAGTGAGCCAATCTTTAAAGTATCACACGTACCAACAACGTTAATCGAGGTTTTCCATTTTATTTGGATATTCCGATTATTTGTTGTATCTTTGTATAATCAAACTATAAACTATGTTACAAATTATTTCAATGTACCTCCTTGTAGGACTTATCTATACTATCCTTTTGGATTGGCTACTCAAGAACTATTCCGAAAGGAAGGAGGGGTTTGGTCTTAAACACTCCCTATGGAATATAACCCTATGGCCTCTTGCAATGTATTTGGTTTATCACGCATATAAAGATAAAGATGAGTAAGGAATATAAACTAACCCAAAAACAATTCGATTGGTTGGTTGATGTTATCAACTCCCCCATTGAGTATTCGAATGAAGTACGGACTACGGCGGTTAACTGTTTGAAGTCGTATGGGTTTCAAGGTTGGTATGATGTTAATGGTAAGATGGCACTACAACTGTTAACCAACTTGGTACGAGCTGAGAAGAAACAACGAGAGGTAGATGATTTACCCTTTTAAATAAAAACTATGAAAGATAAAATAATTGAGGCTTTGAAAACTGTTTACGATCCTGAGATACCGGTTGATATCTGGGAACTTGGATTGATTTACGATATTCGGATACATGAAGATAATACGGTTAATGTTTTAATGACTTTGACTTCACCGAATTGTCCTGTGGCGGAATCACTTCCTTTGGAAGTAGAAGATAAAGTTAAATCGGTAGACGGTGTAGTGGATTGTTTATTGGAATTAACCTTTGACCCGCCGTTTACTCCTGATATGATGAGTGAGGAAGCTAAGTTTGTACTTGGTATGATGTAAGAACTATCAATAGATGGAAGATGAAAAGTTCGTTTTTCGACATCAAAAAAATCTTTAAAAAACGACACGAATTTTAGTTATGGTAAAATATAATTTTGAAGGTAAGTCATATGAGATAATCATTACTGATGAATGGGATAGGAACGAACAAAGAGAAGAACAAATCCTAAGAGATTTTAAATACCTCGAATCGATATCTGATTGGGGATTGATTAAACTACGAATCACCAACGGCCTTTGGGAAGGGTGGTTAAAACATATAGGGGAGATGGAACGAATCGAACCCACCACGAACGAAACGAAATTTTGGTAATATGATTAGAGAAATTAAAGAAAGAGATTTGGATAAAGTTATGGAACTTATAATTCTCCATGCCGATTGGGAAAGGACTCCATATCAAGAACAACCATATGATAAAGAAAACCTAAGAAAACAAATCTTCGAAGTTGGGGATTTGAAAGGTTTAGTAGTTGAGGTAGATAATCAAGTAGTTGGTTACGCTACCTATATCAAACAATACTCTACATGGGGTGCATATTATTACAACTACCTCGATTGTTTATTCTTAGAAGAAGAGCATCGTGGAAGTGGTTGGGGTAAAAAAATATTGAATAAAATTAAGGAAGATGGATTACCAATGCAATGGCAAACACCTCCTCATAATAAAATGGGAATTGGATTCTATACTCATATTGGTGCTAGGGGAATGGAAAAAATAAGATTTTCATATTAAATAAATAATAATTATGAACTATCCCTTTTGGATAAATGATTTCGATAGAATAAAGAATTATAAAGAGAAGTATCCTCTTGCATCGAAAATCTTTGAATACCCACAAGCATTTTGGTATGGAGATAATCCTAAGAAACCCA
>Ga0209137_1002561_pt1 | contig 15878 bp, 13 predicted proteins | sample SaaInl5LU_22_DNA_FD_184642 | JGI IMG/M metagenome (GOLD analysis project Ga0209137, IMG submission 184642) | Marine microbial communities from expanding oxygen minimum zones in the Saanich Inlet - ESP_105LU_22_DNA (SPAdes) (version 2) | ecosystem: Environmental > Aquatic > Marine > Intertidal... | reverse complement strand
TTCGAACCCTGTACCACCCACCAGAAATTTGTTAAGTAAATCAAGCACTTACGAGAAATCTTAGGTGCTTTTTTTACGTCCAAAAGTAGTATAAACACCCCATACTACTATTCATATGTTTCCACGCTGGTTTTGTTGGGTTTCGGATTACATCCAGGCAACTGTTGCCGACGCTGCGTTTGTAGTAACAAACTCGATATGCCAAGGAATTAAAGTCCCTGCTTTGTGGCCAGCGGCGGCGTGTTTTCATTTTTGGGCCAAGGGAGTTCACGGCCTAAAGCTGTCATCGGCGAGATGTCATGCGTGGCTCATAGCCTGATTGATTAGATCGCTGCTCAGGGTGTTTGTAAGCGACTGAGCACCCACTCGTTTTCAAGACGACAAAAAGTCGCTGCGTAGGTCATTTCTTCAGCGTCTTGTAGCTGTGTGTCACGACAGATTGTTTTGCGTTGGGTCACATACGTGCGTTCAACACTGAGGCGTGTTTTGAAGATGCGACTGGGATCGGTAGGACTCGGGGTGGTCAGGTCGGCGGCGGCACCGGTTGGCAGTGTCTCCAGCGATTGCTGTAACTGAGCTTCATGCTTCGAGGCCCCTAATAGGCCGAGCCAGCGCGGTACTTGGCGGTATGACACCAAGTCGCGTTGTTTGTTGGTGCGCCAGGTTCCTTGTGTGCGGTCCAGCTTTCGCACCCAGTGTCCCAATGCGGGCGCGTGGTACCAAGTTTGGGTGTGGCCGTGGTAGCCACTGTCTGAGCGTCGTTCACACGTGATGACGTGTGTGTCGAACGGCCCAGCGGGTAGTGACAATCGTTCGCTATCGCCCACGTCACAGCGCCATGTCTGCGCGTAGTTGCTTGTGGTTCCGTTGCCATTAATGGCCAGCTGGGCTTGGTGACGTACGGATTTTTCCGCTGCGACAGGCCAAAGCGATGGTGCCGACGAGGCGACGGTTTGGCGTGCCAATCCCTCGGGTGTCTCCCATTCATAGGGTGGGATCGTGTAGTCAACGTCAGTCACTTGTTTGACCTCACCGTTACCCATGCGCCAGTGCACGCCATCTGCGGTGATACGCTGGACGCGCTCAATGTGGCCATCGTCAAACCAGTAGTGGTCCCCAGGCGCAGCATGGCTCGGCGCCGGATATTGCCGGTCAAGATAAGGCCAACCCCGCTTCGTTAATCGGCTCCGCCGCCATGCTTTTGCAATGGCTAAGCGAGCGACGCGGTTCACCGTCACTGTTACGGGCTGCCCGCAGTATTGAAAATGCAATCGATGCGGTAATCGCCACGCCCAGTGGCCGCACAGCTGATATGGGAGGAGTGCTTGGGACCCGTGCGTTTGCCCAGCGGGTCAGCGACGCCCTGGGACAAACGCTTTAAAGCGTCAGCGGTAAGACTACATTGACCTCTGCGCCCGGGTGGCGGTTGAGTACCTCGACTCGACCGCCATGTTTGAAGATGATTTCCTGAACGATCGGTAGGCCCAAACCGCTTCCGTCACTGGCGCTGATGTTGCTGAACCGGTCAAAGCTGATTTGGGCGTCGACCTCTAGCTGGTCCAGCGGAAAACCCACGCCGTAATCACGCACACTCACAACCGCGCTGCCTGCACTGACAAAAACCCTGATGTCGATGGTGTGGTTGTCGGGTCCCGCATGGTTTTTTGCGTTACTGATGAGGTTGGTGACGACTTCTTGCAGTAGCAGACTGTCCCCGCTGACCATCACACTGCTCGGACACGCCTCAAAGTTGAGGGCCAATTTCTCGCCCATGACACCCGCGGCCATCCGCTCACAGGCCTTTGCGACGATCTGATTGAGGTCAATTCGCTTTAATGTGCGGCCCAACTCAAAACTCCGCGCGCGCTCCAAAGACAGCATTTGGTTACTGAAACGCATCAGGGATTTAGCAGCGCCTAAAAGTCCCTTGGCGCGCACAGCGCGGGCTGCATCATCGGGTGCGTTCACAGTCGCCTCGGCCATCAGAACGAGCCCCGAGACTGGATTTTTTAATTGGTGCGCTGCGTTGGAGATGAACCGCTCACGCCCGTCCAACGTCCCCTGTACCTGTTTAAACAAGTTATTGATGCGCTGTACCAGTTGGTTGACCTCTATGGGGACTGCATCAGTGATGGGGGTGAGGTCGGTCGCTGAGCGTCGCGCGACTGACCGCTCTAACCTGACGAGTGGTCGCAGACCCAAAGAGATGGCAAACCACAATGTGATGCCAACCGATGTGATCAATGCCGCAACAGCGAGCATGGTTTGCTTGACGGATTGCCATACATATTCATCGATGCGCGCGGTTGGTTGCCACACCGTTACGATCTGGTTACCCGTCATCACTGGGCGGTCAGGTGAGGGCGACTGAATGCTGGCGGGCTCACTCAAACGCGCCACACGCACCGATTGCCCGCGATGCGTGCCATTGAAAAAAATCAGCCGATCGGTGATTTGCTTCAGCTCTTTCGGAGTTGCCGGGGGATACGCGTACCCGGCTATGAAGTAGCCTCCAACACCCGTGCCATGGTAGTAGATGTCGCCGCCCAAGGCCTCTCGCAGTAACTCGGACGTGGCTGACGATATACCATCGCCCTCTTCACCGCTTTGAAGGTCGCGGGCGACTGCCATGGTGAGGGCGCTGAGGGTTCGGTCGAATTGCTCATTGGCATTGCCAACCGCTAACTCGTAACGCATAAAAATGATGAACACGGCGATCAGTGCCATGGGCACCAAAATCACCAGCATCAAGCGTGTGCGTAGAGATTTCATGGGGTTAGCCTGCCGGCGTCATGAGGTATCCCAAGCCGCGCGCCGTTTTGATCTCGATAGCCATACCCTCCAATTGCCTGCGCAGGCGGGAGATGTAGATTTCAACCACAGCCTCCTCGATATCAGCGTCATCGCCGTAGAGGTGATTGGCCAACGTTGATTTCGAGACGAGCATGCCCTTGTGCGCCAACAGGCATTCGAATACCGCCAATTCTTTTTTTGTGAGCTTGATGGGTTCATCCGTTTCAGAGATCCGCACGCTTCGCAGGGAGGGGCTGTAGGTCAGCCTACCAATGGTTTCTTCAGGTTGCGCGGTAGGGGCGACCCGTCGTGCCTGCACCCGCACACGGGCTAATAACTCGGACATCACAAATGGCTTGGACAGGTAATCGTCGGCACCCAGGTCGAGGGCCGCGATGCGCTGATCGACCGTATTACGCGCACTCAGGATGATGATTGCTAAGGGTAAACGCTTAGTTCGCGCGTGCTTTAGCACATCAAGGCCGGACGACAACTTCAGGTTGATGTCGAGGATCAACAGATCGAACCGCGACCCCGCCAGTCGGTCAATCGCCGCGAGCGCCGAGTCACAGATGCTGACTTGGTAGCCCTCATCGCGCAGGCTGTGGGCGATACCTGCGGCGACGCTTTCGTGGTCTTCAACGATGAGGATGTTCATTTCTGTCGACTTGAAAGGTAAATGAAAGACTTGCTAAGCCACGCTAGTTTAAATTAACCGTACACGCCGCCTATTGGCATTTAAGCGTGGTTAATGCATTCACAACGACATAGGAGCAACACATGACAATTTTGAGTAAAGCGCTGAAGCGCACCCTGTTGGGCGCAGCCATGGCGTCTGCCGCCATCTTGGCCCCCGCACAGGCAGCTGAGTTGGATCTCTCAGGTAAGACAGTGAATTTTGTGATTCCATTTGCTGAGACCGGTGGCTCTGCATCGTGGGCTAACTTTTACGCGCCGCTCTTGAGTGAGGCGTTGCCCGGTAAGCCAAACGTTGTCGTGAAGTTTATGCCCGGTGCCGGTTCGACTAAAGGTGCCAACTGGTTCCAAATGCAAAAAGACGATGGTCTGACGATTTTTGGCTCATCTGGTTCAACCCAGTTCCCGTACCTGCTGGGTGACCCCCGCGTGCGCTACGAATACAAAGACTGGAACGTGGTTTTAGCCTCTGCCACAGGTGGTGTTGCTTATCTACCCGCAGACTTGGGTAAGAAATTCCAACAAGACCCCAACGCGTTGAACGGCGTCAAGTTCATTTACGGCTCACAAGGTGCCACCTCTTTGGATTTGGTGCCTTTGCTGGCGTGGAAGTTGTTGGGCATGACGGTTGAACCCGTCTTCGGTATCAAGGGCCGTGGCGATGGCCGTTTGATGTTCGAACGTGGTGAAGCCAACATTGACTACCAAACCTCATCTGCCTACATCAGCAAGGTGCAACCATTGGTTGAGTCTGGCAAAGCGGTGCCAATGATGACTTGGGGCGCTTTGGATGAGAACGGCAGTATCGTGCGCGATCCCACATTCCCTGATGTGCCCTCATTCAAAGAAGTGTTGACGCGGAAATTGGGTAAAGAGCCTTCTGGTCCCGGTTGGGATGCATGGAAAGCGTTCTTTGTTTCTGGTTTCGCTGCCCAAAAGATGGTCTTCTTGCCTAAGGGTGCCTCAGCGGACTCGAAAGAGACCTATCAGAACGCTTTTGAGCGTGTGGTTAAGCGCGCAGACTTCAAGAAAATCTCAGAAAAGAGCTTGGGCGTTTACGATCAAATGATCAAGAAAGGTGCTGGCATCGCTGCTGGCCAGGCTACCGACGTATCTGACGAGGCACGTGCCTTCGTCAAGGAATGGCTGAAGACTGACTACAACGTCAATCTCTAACCGATCCATACGCCGCCCAGACTCGTTCTGGGCGGCTTTTTTTTGGGGTTTTTCATGGAATCAGTCATCACAGCGTGGGGCGCACTTGGTGCCGCATTCGATTTGATTTTTCATCCCACCCAGTTGGCCTATTTGGCCGGGGGTGTATTGTTGGGATTGTCTGTCGGCGTCTTCCCGGGACTGGGTGGTATCGCTGGCTTGAGCCTGGTGTTGCCTTTCATTTACGGTATGGATCCCATCTCAGGCTTGGCTTTGATGGTGGGCTTGGTGGCGGTGATTCCAACATCAGACACGTTCTCTAGTGTGTTAATGGGTATCCCAGGGTCGTCTGCTTCCCAGGCGACGGTACTCGATGGTTTTCCCTTGGCAAAAAAAGGACAGGCGGCGCGCGCGCTGTCTGCGGCATTTACCGCGTCCTTGTTTGGTGGCTTGTTTGGCGCTTTGGTCTTGACCGCGTTTGTTTTGATCGCGCGGCCTGTCGTATTGGCCTTTGGTCTGCCCGAAATGTTGATGGTGACGATCCTAGGCTTGTCGATGGTTGCTATTTTGGCGGGGCGTGTCCCTGTTAAGGGGCTCGCATCAGCCGCCTTGGGTATCTTGGTTGGCACGATTGGAGCCGCCAGCGCCGGGGGGTCCGCGCGCATGAGTTCTTACGAATATCCCTACCTGTACGACGGCCTTAAATTGGTCATTGTTGGGCTGGGTATTTTCGCGATTCCAGAGATTGTTGCCTTGTTGCGCCAAGGGACTGCGATTGCCGGTGAGGCGAAGTTAGGGGCCGGTTGGCGAGTGGGAGTGAGTGATTGGTGGAAGAACCGTTGGCTGTCGATCCGTTGCTCTTCAATTGGTGTGCTGGTCGGGGTCATTCCAGGACTGGGCGGTTCCGTTGTTGACTGGATCGCCTACGGTCACACGGTGCAAGCCACCAAAGACAAAAGCCAATTCGGTAAAGGTGATATTCGCGGTGTGATTGGCCCCGAGAGTTCAAACAATGCCAAAGAGGGTGGTGGTTTGGTGCCAACCTTGTTATTTGGCATTCCGGGCTCTGGTTCGATGGCGATCTTCATAGGTGGCATGGCATTGCTGGGCTACGAAGCAGGCCCCCGCATGATCACCGAGAACCTTGATGTCACATACACCATGGTGTGGTCACTGGCGTTCGCCAACGTTTTGGGCACGGTGCTGTGTATCGCCTTATCGCCGTGGATTGCACAACTCACGACGATCCGGTTCGTGCTGCTCGCGCCATTCTTGTTCATGATGATTTGCTTCGCTGCATTTCAGTCAGGGCAGGAGTTGGCCGATTTGGTCGCGCTGCTCGGTGTGGGGTTGTTGGGCGTCTTTTTGAAGCGATTTGAATGGTCGCGACCCGCCTTCTTGATTGGCTTTGTGCTCTCAAATCAAGTCGAGGTGTACGTCAACCAGGCCTATCAAATTGCCAGCCACCGTTTTTCAAGCAGCTTGGCCGAAGGTATGGGGTACATTTTCACCCCCATCGTTTTGGTCATTGGCGCAGTGACGGTGCTCTCGGTTTATTTTGGCCTGCGGCAAACGCAAGCTCTGATGCCTGAGGGCGATGTCGCTTCGGGTGCGAAACGTGCGCCGGCGATTTTTACATTGGTCGTCATGGGGTATGCCGCATTCGCGCTGTTCGATGCCTGGGGTATCAAGCGTACGACCGACATGGTGATTCCTGCCGTCTTCGCGATTGTTGCGATATTGAGCTGTATCTACCTGCTGATTAAGATGCGTTTCACACCTGAGGGGCACCCGTTATTTGCCGACAGCGAGGCACCGATTAACGGCACGCCTCCGGCCGTGAGTTTGTGGCCCAGCTTGGCGTGGTTGGTCGGGCTGGTGGCTCTGACGGCGTTATTCGGCTTCTTTATAGCGTTGGCGTTGTTCTTTGTCATCTTCTTCCGCTACCGCGCGCAGATTTCATGGCGCTTCAACTTGTTACTGACCAGCTGCGGATTGGCCTTTATGTTGGGGATGGTGCACATGCTCAACCGCGACTTTCCACCGGGTTTACTGCAGTCAGTGGTCAGCCTGCCTTGGCCGTTAAATTGATCTTGAAGGATTTGTATTCATGCCTCAAAAAGCAATACCGTTTTGGTTCATGCGCGGCGGCTCGTCGCGTGGCCCCTACTTTAAGCGCGACGATTTACCGACCGATTTGGAGGCCTTAAGTAAGGTCTTGATTGCGGTCGTTGGTGCTGGTCATGAGCTCAACATTGACGGGATCGGCGGTGGCGCTGCGGTGACGACCAAGGTCGCCATGCTGAGCCCCTCCAAGCTACCCGGTGTTGATGTCGATTACTTTTTCGCGCAAGTTGGGGTGACTGAAAAAATAGTGGATTACAAGCCAACCTGCGGCAACATCTTGGCGGGTGTGGGGCCTGCGGCGATCGAGATGGGGTTGGTTGCCGCTCAAGAGGGGGTGACACGGGTCGTGATCAACAGTGTGAATACGGGCGCCAAGGTGGAGGCTGTGGTTCAAACGCCCGGTGGTCATGTGTCATACGCCGGCGATACCGTGATTGCGGGTGTGCCTGGGGCATCAGCACCGATCAGTTTGTTGTTCATGGATGTGGTGGGATCGAGCTGCGGTGCACTCTTTCCGACTGGAAATCCGATTGATGTGATTGACGGCGTGAGCGTCAGCTGCGTTGATGTCGCGATGCCCGTGGTGATTGGCCGAGCGGCTGACTTCGGAATCACTGGCAAAGAGTCGGCGGCTGAGTTAGACGATAACGCGGCATTATTTGAAAAGATTGAAGCGGTGCGGTTGAAGGCAGGCGCTCTGATGGGGCTGGGGGATGTCACCAAATCCGTGACGCCAAAGTTTGCCTTGTTAAGCGAGCCAACGCAGGCTGGTTGCACCATCGCAGCGCGCTATTTCATGCCCTGGAAAACGCATCCATCAATGGCCGTGACCGGTGCCCAGTGCATCGCCTCGTGTGCCGTCCACCCCGACACCATCGCCCATGGTCTGGCTGTGGTGGGAGAGGGTTCACCCCTGAACGTGGCGATCGAGCATCCCTCAGGCGAGATTGATGTCTTGATGGACTTCACGGTAGACGCGGGCGTATTCACCCTGAAAACCGCCGGTTTGCTGCGGACCGCGCGTTTATTGGCACGCGGCGAGTTGATGGTGCCTGAAGGCCTGGGCGCCTAAGCTTTTACATTGGCGCGTCGACGCTTGAATGCCGACGCGGCCAATGGCGAGCCGATGATCACTAAGACAATGCGAACAATGTGGTGGGTGACGACGTATCCCAAGTCTGCGCCCACAACAATTGCAAAGACCGCCATTTCGGCTTGGCCAGCGGGCGCATAAGCCAAAAAGATCGAGACAGGGTCGCCCAGTCCCAGCATCGTCAGGGTGATGACGAATGCGGCGCAAATCAGTCCCAACAAGACGACGTAGCCCATACCAGCCAGCACGTCGCGTTTGAGTTCGGCGAGGGTCACGCCCGAGTAGTGGACGCCGATACCAATGCCCACAAACACTTGTGCAAACAAGATAGCCTCTTGCGGGGGGCGCGCGTGCAGCACGTCCGTAAAGGCAGCCGCGCCAGCCAGCAGCATGGGGCCAATCATGGGGGCGCCAAACAAATTGATTTTATTCCCCAGGTACCAGCCCAGACCGCCGAGGATGGGCATCAGTAGCAATTCATTGAGAGGTAATTCACTGGCGGCGATCCCCACGGGGTTGTGCAGTGACACACCGTAAACGTGGGTCAGCACGAAAGGCGCAACGATCACGAACATGAACAGGCGCGTCGCTTGGATCAAAGAGATGGTGCGTACCTGCCCACCGGCCTCTTTGCCAAACAGCACCATGTCTTGCAAACCCCCAGGGATCGCAGCGTAATAAGCCGTGGCGTTGTCAAATTTGCAAAAGTTGCGGAAGTAGGGCACGCCGACCACTGCACAAATGGCGATGAAGATGGGCATGGCAGATAACGTGATGGCCATCGACGACACCTGATCCAGCAGCGCTGGGGTAATTGAGGCACCAATTGCCACCCCCAATATGGCACGCGCGGCGTTGGACACCACGTTGACCCCTTTTAACGGGACGCGGGTGAGTGCGGCGATGAGCAATGCCGCCATTGGACCAAACAAAAAGGGCAGTGGCAGCCCTGCGAGGTGAAAGGCCAGCACCCCTGCCATGGCGATGACCAAGGTCTTGATTCGGATGAGGGCAGCAGATGTGAGGGGCATTTTGGATGGGTACTTTACGCTCTTGTATTCGAGAGTATACAATTGGATACAATTATCTCAACCCCTTCAATTAATAAAAGTTTGACGTGAACACCGAGTCTCTTACACAGGGAAAAGACGTCTACCACCGGTTGATAGACGACATTGCATCGGGCGTCCTGAGGCCGGGTGATCGGCTCCGTGAGGTGGCGTTGGCCGAGCGCCTGGCGGTGAGCCGTACGCCCATCCGTGAGGCGATCAAAGACCTTGAGGCAGACGGCTTAGTCGAGCACGTCCCTCGGGTGGGCGCGGCGATCAAGGTACTGTCTTATGCCGAAGTGGTTGAGCTCTATGAAATGCGCGCCGTGCTGGAGGGTGTTGCGGCCCGTTTGGCGGTACGCGCCGCCTCTGAGTTAGAGCTCCAAGAATTGGTGAAGCTTAACGAGCGGATGGTGGCTTCGCTCGACAACGCCACGCAGATGGCCCAGCTCAATCGCATGTTCCACCGTGCCTTGTTCAATGCAGCCAAAAACCGCTACCTGTTGCAGTCGGTCTCAATGGTGCAAAAGACCATGTTGGTGATTGGTCCATCGACCCTGACTGAGGTCTCTCGGGCCAGTGCGGTGATTGAAGAGCATGCCGTTTTATTAGATGCGCTGCTGCGCCGAGACCCGGTGGCTGCTGAGCTCGCCATGGTGGCGCACATCGATGCGTCGCATCGGGCACGCCTGCAGCAGTTGGCATTGCGCATGGAGAATTTGTCTGACTGGAAAGGAACAACCCATCGTGACTGAGCGAACCATTGACCTTGCCTCACCGTTTGTTTGGGATGTGGTGGTGGTCGGCGGCGGGAACGCAGCCCTGTGTGCGGCCATCAGTGCTGCGGAGAAAGGGGCGCAGGTAATCATCATCGAGTCTGCGCCAAAGACCTACCGAGGCGGTAACAGTCGTCACACGCGCAACTTCAGGGCCATGCACGATGGACCATCGGGCGTCCTTGAGGAGACCTACCTAGAGGAGGAGTACTACCAGGATCTACTCAAGGTGACCAAGGGCAAAACGGATGAAACGCTGGCGCGTCAGTGTATTCGGGAGTCTGAGCCTGCTTATCGCTGGATGATGGATCACGGCGTCCTGTTCCAGCCTTCGTTATCCGGCACGCTATCGCTGTCTCGAACCAATGCATTTTTCTTGGGGGGCGGTAAAGCGTTGGTCAATGCCTACTACAACACAGCAGAGCGCTTGGGTATCGCCGTGACCTACGACACGGAGGTCACCCATGTGCAGCTGGCGGCCAATCGGTTTACCCACCTCGAGGTGACGCGCGCGGGTAAGCAGTATGTGGTGCAGGGTAAAGCGTTGGTATTGGCATCGGGTGGGTTCCAGTCGAATTTGGAATGGCTGACCGAAGCGTGGGGTCCCGCTGCTGCTAATTTTTTGATTCGCGGCACGCCCTACAACCGTGGTGTGGTGTTGAAAGACATGTTGGATCAGGGTGCACTGAGTGTCGGTGATCCAACGCAGTGCCACGCAGTGGCGATCGATGGACGTGCACCGAAATTCGATGGCGGTATCGTGACTCGCCTCGACTGCGTGCCGTTCTCGGTGGTTGTGAATAAGCATGGCGAACGCTTCTACGACGAGGGTGAGGACGTATGGCCCAAGCGTTATGCCATTTGGGGGCGCTTGGTTGCAGCCCAACCCGATCAGGTCGCTTATGTGGTGATCGACGCCAAGTCCCTGAATCTGTTCATGCCATCTGTGTTTCCGCCGGAAAAAGCCGACACCATCGAAGCCTTGGCCGCACAGTTGGGGCTGCCAGTGGACACCTTTATGAGCACAATTGATGCCTTCAATGCCGCCTGCGGCGATACCAGTGGGTTTCACTCCAACCAACTCGATGGCGTGTGCACGACGGGCTTGACCATCAATAAAACCAACTGGGCACGCCCCATCAACGAAGGTCCTTTTTACGCGTACCAATTGCGACCGGGTGTGACGTTCACGTATTTAGGGCTCAAGGTCGACCCGCAAGCGAAGGTGCAAATGCAAGACGCGTCAGCGGAGAACATCTGGGCTGCTGGCGAAATCATGGCGGGCAGCATTCTGGGAGAAGGCTACTTGGCGGGCTTCGGTATGACCATCGGGACCGTCTACGGTCGAATTGCAGGACAAGAGGCAGGTAACTATGTCAGTGAATAACCAAGCCGAGGCGCGGCGTCAAATTGAAATCTGTAACGCGTGCCGATACTGTGAGGGCTTCTGTGCTGTATTTCCAGCGATGACCAAACAGCGGACGTTCTCGCTAACGGATATGACGCAATTTGCAAATCTGTGCCACAACTGCCAAGGTTGCTATCACGCCTGCCAGTACACTGCACCGCATGAGTTCGCTATCAATTTGCCAGCGGCACTGGCGGAAGTGCGAACAGCCTCGTGGGAGCGTCTGTCTACACCCACTTGGTTGGCAAAGCGCGTCCAGACGCATGGCGGATTGGTTGCCGGATTGGTTTTGTTTGCCACCATCTTCTTCCTCATGTGGATGCAAGGTGTGGTGGGAGGGAATACCTTTTACGACTACTTCAGTCACAACGCTTTGGTGGCCATTTTTGCGCCGGCGTTCGTCGGGCCATTGGTGGTAATCGCGTGGTCGATCCGTCGTTACTGGCGGGAAGTAGGTGGCGAGACGGTTCGTTTGTCACATCTGGTGTCTGCGCTAAAGGCTGCTGCCAATTTGAAAAACCTGTCGGGCGGGCAGCAACAAGGTTGTCAGTACGAGGACGGGGATCGCTACTCTCACAAGCGCCGGGCCGGACACCAACTGACCATGTACGGTTTCTTGCTTTGCTTTGCGAGTACCTCGACCGCGACGGTGATGCACTACGTCCTCGATATGCCCGCGCCCTATGCCTGGTACACCCTGCCCAAGATATTGGGAGTGGTCGGTGGGGTCATGCTTTCGGTGGGGACGCTGTTCCTCATGAAGTTAAAGCGCACGGCAAACCCCGAGTTGGGCTCAGCGAGCCGATGGGGGGGCGACTGGGTCTTCATTTGGCTGCTGTTCTTGACAGCGAGCACCGGCCTGCTCTTGTGGATGCTGGGTGGCACACCTCTGATGCCATTGATGCTGGCCGTTCACTTGGGCTGTGTCTTGACGCTTTTTTTGATGATGCCTTACTCCAAAATGGTGCACGGCTTTTTTCGCTTAGCCGCGCTGACGCGCGATGCCCAAACCAACGGGAGCTGATATGGAGACAACGGACGTCATCGCACGCGCTTGCGTCGCGGAGGGTGTTTCGCACGCCTTTGCGTTGCTGGGCGACGGCAACATGCACTTAGCTGCAGCGCTAGAGCGCGAGGGGTGTCAGTTCACCCATGTGCGCCATGAGCACTGTGCGGTATCGATGGCGATGGCCTACAGCCGAACAGCCCATACGATTGGCTTCGCGACGGTGACTTGTGGGCCGGGTTTGAGCCAAGTTATGACGGCACTGATCGCGGCGGTTCGTGCACAGATACCGTTGGTCATCATCGCAGGCGAGTCACCCCTGGGGCTGGCTTGGTACAACCAAGCGCTTGATCAAGGCCCCTTGGTTACAGCCTGCGGGGCGAGCTACATTCAAGTGCACACGCAGCACCAGCTGTTTCCCAAGCTCAACGAAGCCTTTGCCGAAGCGCGCGAGAAAAGTCGACCTGTCGTGGTCGGTATCCCGTTTGATTTACAAGAGTCGGCGTGGACGCTTGAGACGACTTATCAACCCACCGTGGCTTGGCCAACCGTTGACAAGCGGGTCATTCCGAACCGTGCGAGTTTGGATGCCGCTGTGGCAGTGATCAATGCGTCTGAGCGCATCATTTTGATTGGGGGGCGCGGCGCGGTCGTCTCGGGTGCCAAACAGGCCTGCATGGACTTGGCTACTACTGTTGACGCTTTGGTCGCCACGACGTTACCAGCGCGCGGACTCTTTCATGATGACCCGTACAACCTGAATATCAGCGGTGGTTTCGCCTCAGACGCTGCCAAGCACTTTTTTGCCGAGGCCGATTTAGTCATCGTGGTGGGCGGTCGATTGGCCTCACACGCTGCCGATGCCGGCCGGCTTCACCCGAAAGCGCAGGTGCTCCAGATTGATACCAATCCAGTGGTCCTGAGTCAAGGTCGGATCGCTGCGACCCGCCATTTGTGTGGTGATGCCCGTCTCACGGTCGAAGCGCTATTGGCTCACCCAGACTTGTCCACTAAGCCTACGCGTCAACGCGTTCCCAGCCATAAAGCCCTGATTGACAACCCCGTTTTTGATGCGTTTGAGCAGGCTGCAACCGACGCGCGACTCGATCCGCGCGCCGTGATCACAGCCCTTGATGCCGCGTTACCCAAAGACTGGATGATGGTGAATTCGTCTGGTCATTGCTCGTATTACGCAGCGCATATGCGGGGGCGGGATGTCGTCAACTTTTTGACCATTCGCGAGTTTGGTGCGATCGGCAATGGCTTGGCCTATGCGGCTGGAGCCGCTGTTGTGAAGGGCGACATACCCACTGTGTTATTTGATGGCGATGGCGGCTTTCTGATGCACGTGCAGGAGTTAGAGACCATTCGCCGACACCGCTTAAACGTGCTGATTTGTATCTTGAATGACGGCGGTTACGGCTCCGAAGTCCACAAACTGCGCAAGGATAGGGTTAGCGAGCAGGGGGCCTATTTCGGTCACGACGATCTGGCGGCGGTTGCGCGAGGGTTCGGGCTGGAAGGATATCGCGTTGAATCCCTGGCGCAATTGACCGATGCGATCGATGCGTTCAAGGCGGCGCATGCAAGCGGTCAAGCGCGACCGACCGTAGTAGATATCCACATCTCGGATCGGATCATGTCGCCCGTCATGCGACGGATCGTTAAGCCGCGTTGAGGTCTTTGATTGCCAAGTAAAAGAACTGTAAGGCACCCAGCGCCGCGATAACTTCAACCGCGATCAGGTGTGACTCGGTGGAAATTTTGCGCAACACCGCTCGACCGAGCCAGTTTCCTGGGATCGTGATGAGACCGGCAAACACCCCTAAATAGATCGCCGGCAGGGTGTAAAGATCCGTGGCGCTGAACAAGCTGAATCGCGCGACGTTCGTTGTGAACGCGATGGTAGCCAGTGTCGCTACAAACGCCTCCTTGCGAAGTCCGTACCCCAGCAAGAAGGGGGTCAGGAGCATGCCTGGCCCGATTGACGCGCCTGACAGGGCGCCATAGGCCGAGCCCACGACACCCAGGGTGGTGTCGCTGGTTTGTCCTAACCGCGTTTCAAGACGACGCAGTGGAATGGATGACAAGATGATGGTCCCCATCAAGAACCCTATGAACGCTGCAGAGTAGTCGTTATAGAAAAATGCGGCCACTGCAATGAAGGGGACTGATGACAGCGCCACGATTGTGAAAGCGCGCCAATTGACCTTTCGAATGTTCAGAAGTGAACGAGACGAATGGCTCACCAGCATCATCGCAGTCATGACGGGTACAACCGCATGCACGCCAATGATGGGGGCGAAGATGGCCGACATCAGGAAGCCGCCGGCGACACCTGTCGCTCCATGTATTGCGGAGGTGACAAACGCCCCAATCGCAATCACCACCAACAAGTCATTGGAAGCCAACCCAAACAGGGAAGCGATCATGGGTTAATGACGTTGACTGGACTGCCGGTAATGAATGCGTGGATACCTGACACCATCTCGCTGTAGAACACGCGGTAGGTCTCGGTGGTGACGTAGCCGACGTGCGGAGTGCACACAGCCTTGGGGTGTTGAATTAGTTTTTCGGTGGTTGGTGTGGCGGGCTCAGTCACGTAGACGTCGGTCGCGACACCGCCCAGTGCGCCGCTGTTCAGGGCGGACAAGAGTGCTTCGGGGTCCACGATCTCAGCGCGCGAGGTGTTCACCAAGTAGCCAGTCGGACCAAGGTCAGCTAAGTCGTTAGCGGTTACCAGTTGGCGTGTGCGTTCCGACAGGCGCAAATGGATGGTCACGAAGTCAGCGCGCTTGAATAATGCCTCACGTTCAACCCACTCAACGCCGGCGGCCTCGCAGTCTGCGGGCGTCAAATTTTGGCTCCAAGCGATTACATTCATGCCAATGGTTTTACCCAGCGCGGCCACTTGTTTGCCTAAACGCCCGAGGCCCAGCACGCCCAGCGTTTTGCCTCGGCAGTCCATCCCCATCGCGGCCTGCCATTGACCCGCTCTCAAACCGTTTACGTTGGGGATCAGTTGGCGGGCCTGCGCCATGATCAACAAAAAAGCAAGCTCCGCAGTGGCGTGCCCGGGGGAGTTGGTGCCACAGACCACAATACCCAGCTCTTTCGCCGCTGCTGTGTCAATGGATGCGTTTTGTTTACCCGTCGTGATGACCATTTTGAGGTTGGGCAATTGCGCCAGAACGGATCGGGGTAGGGGGGTACGCTCGCGCATGACACCCAAGATGTCGAACGGCGCCAGCTGCGCGATCACTTTGGCCTCGTCGGCCTCGTGGGTGTTGAAGAAAGTCACATCGTGACTCGACAGAACCGACCAGTCAGCGCTGCCTTGTGCCAAATCGTTGTAGTTGTCCAGAATTGCGATGCGCATACCCAGCTCCGTCAAGGTTGAAAGTGCCGACAGTTTAATGCCGCCCTCCAGCAGACACCCTTTCAAACGGCTTTCAATTGCGCTTTATGTGACCGCACGGATCGCTCAACCATTGGATGCCCTATCCACGGGTGTGATTCCACCATGGAACTTAATTGCTTGCGTGATGGTGTGCTGAAACGCAAAATGAACTTTTCACCGGAGCGATGAGATGAGAGAGACCCAACCTACTTTTCCGAAGGACCCCCAGTGGACCGATCCAGGCTCAAGCCGCGTGCCATTTTGTGTCCGACGTCAGCGTGTGTGAGACAAATAGGGGTACTTGATTAGAGGAGGGTTTTGGTTCATCTTTTAACTTAAGGAGTGAAGATGAAATTGAAATCTAATCAACCCAAG
>Ga0209137_1002557_pt1 | contig 15895 bp, 9 predicted proteins | sample SaaInl5LU_22_DNA_FD_184642 | JGI IMG/M metagenome (GOLD analysis project Ga0209137, IMG submission 184642) | Marine microbial communities from expanding oxygen minimum zones in the Saanich Inlet - ESP_105LU_22_DNA (SPAdes) (version 2) | ecosystem: Environmental > Aquatic > Marine > Intertidal... | reverse complement strand
GATGATCAAGTAGTAAAAGAAGAAGATGAAAAAAAAGATGAAAAAAAAGATGATGTACCTACTGATGATCAAGTAGTAAAAGAAGAAGATGAAAAAAAAGATGATGTACCTACTGATGATCAAGTAGTAGATAGAGAAAAAGGATTAACCCAATCCGTTCCTGCTAATATTGGAAGATCTGGTGAAGTGACGGATCTGTACAAAGATAATAAAATTGTAAAAAAAAATGCAGATGAAGAAAAATTTAATGATGCTACATACGGATCCCGTGAGAACATTGACATAAAAAAATTCATCCAATATTTATTTAATACAAATAAAGGTGGTAGTAAAAAGAAAAGGATAGCATCTACAAAAAAGGCAAGAAGTAAGCATACTAAAAGTAATAAAAATAGTAATCATAAAACTAGAAAAGGTAAATTAATAGGAGGGATAAAAAAAGGGAATAAAAAAGGTGCAAAAGATGCAAAAGATTGGACTTTAATGTATAAAGATATAACTTTTGATAACGTAAAGTATAGTGTCTTAAAAGAAAATATTTTGCAATTTAATGATGACTTCAATAAAAAAGCCTATAAATATTTAAAAACCAATATTTCAGAAAAAATTGCAAAAGATTTTACTAATAATAATGCTAAACAAATTGTAAAAAATTATAGTAATCTTAATGAAAATACAAGTATTGATACTATTGATACTTTAATGAAAGATATTGAAAGAATTAAATCTAAATATACTAATAAGACAGATATAAATGCTACAACATATAAGAAACAAACTGAAAACCCTGATTTTGAAAAAGAATTAAAAGCGATTGGAAATAAAAATTTAGAGGAAAATTTAAAAAAATATGCACGAACTTATAGTAAAAAAAAATATCTGGATATTCTGGTTGCATTATTAAAAAAACAAAAGGCCAAACAAGAACAAAAGGCCAAACAAGAACAAAAGGCCAAACAAGAACAAGATGCATTAGAGGCCAAACAAGAACAAGATGCATTAGAGGCCAAACTAAAAGAAGAAGAAATAGCATTAAAGGCCAAACAAAAAAGAGAAGAAGAAATAGCATTAAAGGCCAAACAAGAACAAGATGCATTAGAGGCAGAGGCCAAACGAAAAAAAGAAAAAGAAGAAGAAATAGCATTAAAGGCCAAACAAGAACAAGATGCATTAGAGGCAGAGGCCAAACGAAAAAAAGAAAAAGAAGAAAAAAAAGCATCAGAGGCCAAAAAAGCTAAATCAGATCCACAATTTGAAGAAAAAAGAATAAAGTATTACAGTAATCATCTTGAAAATGAAAAATACTTCAAAGAGGAATTTAAAATTATTTGTACAAATATGAAAATATTGTATTATTTTAATAAGTATAAATTAACCGATATTTTGACAATACCATTAAAACACAAAACATGGGATTATATAGAGAATGATGAAGAATATAATAAAGCGATAAATCGTATGATGAACTATTTATATGTATATATTCCAGATGATCTAAAATATATTATCCAAAATGTCAATCGAAATAATAACGATAATTGGTTAAAAATAAAAAAACATCTTTTTGTAAGAAAATTCAGAGATAATAGTAAAAGTGGTAGTGATAAGGTTGAATATTTGACTGATATACCACATATATTAAAATTATCAAATTATTTAGTATCTTCCAAAACTAATGATTATGGATATTTAAAAAAATTTTTACAAAATATAGTGAGACAAATACATGATAACATTTTTGTGGAAGAATTAGATGATTTTGAAGAAATAAAAAAAAGATACAATCTTGAAACCTATGATTTAAGTGGATCAATATACAGAATTTACGAAGATAATATGCACGAAACCATAAGAAACTTATATAGTGTAATTTACTCTAGTAACAGTAATCTCACAAATGATACTGACGAACTACAACAAAATAATATTTCTAGTTATTTATCATTACTAAATTTTGATGAACAAAAATATAACCCTCGTTATACTATTGCAGTCAATGATACAGGATTTAATACATTTAACCAAATCAATATTAAATACAATGAATATTTATCAAAAATAAATACAAGGAATTGTGCAAAAAGCAATATAAATTGTCCGATATTTTCATATGGTATTTTTTCTGAAGGATTTAAACCTAATTGTAATATTGCGGACCAAAGAAAACAGTTTAATAAATCAATCAATAGTAAATTAGAAAATCACCCAGTATATATATTTGGCTATGGAGCTAGTGGTAGTGGGAAAACTTCAACTTTAATTTTTAATAATCAAAAAGTATTTTCAGCCGAGCACTATAATTCACAAGGTTTATTACCATATTACATTTTACATAAAATTTTTTCTAAAAATGTCATTGTAGAGATAGATATTTATGAGTTTTATGAAAGCACCACTTCTGATGGGGGGGTAACAGATTTAGAAACTGCTGAAAATAAATCTCTTAAATTTATATTTAGTTATAATGGAGAGAAAAATAGTCAAATATATACAAATTTAATAGGAGTAGGTAATAATCTAGGTAACGAATTTTTTGTTGAACATGAAAAATACCCAGAAAGACATCATGATGATGTTATATATACTGATAAAAATTTTCCGACAGAATCATCTTTCGATGCAAAACAGAAGTTTGTAGAGAATACTGGATTTAAAAACATTGCAACCATTAATTCTGGATTATTTAAATCTAATTTTATACGTTTTCGTTGCCCAAAATTGAATAAAGATGAAAATAACAAGGATTTTACTTGGGGGGATAATGATGTTGATAATGTAATATCCGATTCTGTTAATCAATTTTTCGTTGTTTTTCCTCCTACGGACAGTCAAATTACTTATGATTTCTTATATCTTATAGATAAAAAGACAGGAAAATATGGGACAGTATTATATCATTTACAAAATACTCAAGATGTAATCAACGGAGCAATTGATGATATGACTGAAAAAAAAAATAATAATCCATCGCCTGAAGATAATGTTAATTTAAGAAACATGAATAGAGGTAATAAAAAATACAAGTTGCTAACAAAAAAAGTAAAAAACGATATTATAAGAAAATGTCTAACTCTATATGAACTTTCTACTAAAGACACGAATAACTCAGAATATTCTATAAGTGATATACTTCATTATGTAAGAGAATTTACGATAAAATATCTTCAAGACAAACTAAATAAAAAAGATAATAGTTATATTACTCAAGCACAAATAAATAATTTAATAAGTGCTCTTATAGATAATACTTCAGAAATTACTATAGAGAAAAGTACAACTGATATATTAAATTTGTTCAAGAGGAATAAAGATAAAGGTGAAGATGAAGATATAAAAATCTCGGAAGAAACATATAAAAAGACATTGGCCAATCCTTTTTATCAATTAAATGAAATGTGGAAACACAAGGAGAGGCGTGATTATTATATTCAAAATCAAATGAAAATTTTCAGAGAATGGATATTTTTAAATAAAGACTATCATAAGACTGTAAATAAATCAGAATTGCATCATTGGATTGTAAATATGAAATATATGTGTATGTATCATATGAAATATCATAAAGATGCTATGAAGAAAGAAGTATTCGATCCCAATTTTTTTATTTATCCATACAAATCATATGAAAGTGAAGAAAATGATTTTCATACTCAATTATATCATTACTTGGTTGATTTTGTTTTATTGTATTCCTTAAATTTTCAATTGAATAAAAACATTTTTGATGATATAAGACATCCAAAAAGAAGACGTTTTCGATTTTATAATGATAACACTGACTTACCTACAGTTATGTGGCATACAGTAGATGTAGATCGAAATATAAATAGTACCATGAATAATCCAGATAGTTCCCGGTCTCATATTATTTATAAAATTCGTAGTTATGAAAATCAAACCAATTATGAAAATAAAACGCTATATAAAAATACTCTTTATATTGGTGATTTTGCAGGAGTTGAAAATAAATTTGTAAATAGTAATCCATTTACGTTATCGACATTTATAAAACAAGATTACAATAAATTGACAATACCATTTGATGAGCCACAGAATGATAAAAATATCGATATAAATAATTCATATATTGTAAATCCGTATGATCATAACAACTTTAAATCCTATAAAGACAGTGATTATACTGATAATGAAGTAAATAATATTGAATTATTAAAAATGATAAATGATAAAGAATTTATTGATTACATGTACAAACGTTCTACATATGAACATGAGGCATTGAAATATATTGGTAATGTTAATAAAAAATTGTTATTAAACATATTTTTCAAAGAAAATGGAAGTGAACAGGTACAATTGCAAAAAAATTTAATCAATAAAGATTTATTGAAAAATCTGATATTTGCTCAAGAAATAACAGGTAAAAATAATCGTCAATTAGCTAATTTATCTATGTTAAATGGAAAATCACATCAGGTATATAACACTGATCTTCGAAGCAATAATAACCCACTGAATATAGAAAAACTACTCCGTATTCGGAATGATGATTTGTTGAATCCATTTAATTTTAAAAGTCGTCATGATAATACAGTGGCCCCTACAGGTAGTAAGTCTAGTCCTGATTTTGGATATATTCGAATTGGACTTGAAGATGGATTTAATATTTATTATAATACTTCGGAAAAAAATGATTTAGCAGGTCAAATATTGAAATTTAAAACTGATGATATTAATATGGTAAGACTCATCAATTTTAAATTGAATAATGGTGGTATGAGTGTCCAGGAATTTTTAAATATTGAAAATATGATAATTAATAAAAATTTTATTGAAATGATTGCAAATCCAAATTTTGATGTTACAATTCACGAACTGATACTTCCAGAAAAAATGGAAACAACCAAAAAAGGCAATATTGAAAAAATTCACTCTGACTTAACAAAATTGGTAAGAATACTTAGACAAGACACAGATGATAAGCATAAAGTAAAACTACCATCTTCAAAAGTAATTTATCAGTTTTTAGATAGTTATTTTACATTACTACACAATACACATGATTATGTAAATAAACGTAATATAGAGGGTACATTTATTAATAAACAATTAGAAACATTAGTTGATGATGTAAAAGCAATTGCTTATTATCAAAATCCTTCATCAAAGTACCCTTCATATAAAATGATTGGTGGTGACAATACTAAAAGTGATTGTTTTCCGAATAACATTTGTTATTCGAATCACGAAATTATAAATATAGAATACGATATTCAGTCTCAACTAGTAAAAACTATAATTAATAATTCAGATGATCAAAAACTCGATATTTTAGATGTAGAAAATAATAAAGACAAGCATTATTTAAAATTACATATTGGTGTTTTTGGTGTGTTTAATATTACACCTGATAGACATAATCCACCAAGTGACCCATATATTAATATTAGTAATTTAATGGCCATATATGACACTAAAGATGATATTGGAAAATTTGATAAATCAAAAGAAAAAATAGAAGAAGAAATCAGGGCTGAGTATGGAAAACTAGTAACAAGAATAAACTCTATGAAATCTGGTGTTAACGAAAATACAATTGTTATGAATTCTCCTATATGGAAGAAATTAGATGGCTATGATAATTCTGATATACCTATTTCTAGTATTAAAAAGATTGTAAAAAATATTTATGAAAATAATAAATTAACTCCAATCGGAACACTAGATGAAATATACAGTTATATTTTGCAAAAAACAAGGCGTAATAATATGGAAGTACTTAGTCTAACAACAGATGGATTAACCGAACTTAGTTATTAGTAATTTAAATTAATAAATTTTTCATAATTATATTTCCATAATATATAACATATTATAGCAATGACAACAAGAATAGAATGGAATGACTCGATCGAAAAGTCTCTTGATATCATGAGACAAAATGTTTCCAAATTAAGCGATCTTTCGAACGAGCAATATCTTGCGTTCAAAAAGAGAGTAGAATATATGAACTTACCTTTAGCGATTTTAAGTGGTGCAAATGCCGGAGCTATTTTTTTCCTAGAAGGTTATAGCTTCGGTCATTATGTCAATATTGGTTGTGGAGCGGCTTCGTTGGTAATAGCCGGTGTTTTATCCTACGACTGGTGTTCAGGTACTTACAAGAAAATGGGTGCTAAATTAGCATTCCATCGTGATTGTGAAAATTTAAGCAATCAAATTAAAAATGTACTAAATATGGATCGATCCGAGAGAAAAATGGATGGAACCAAGTTTTTACAGCAAAAATTCGCGGAATACAAAGAATTGGTTACCGGACACTCTTTAATTGAATCCGTCAATGGTAATATTCAATTAGCAAACGATTCCATAGTAGAACAAGTAGAAGATATGCAAGAATATTTATACGATCATTGGAATATTATTTACCGTCCTACATTAAGGCGTTTTAAAAAGAAAAATACCGAATTGTTGAACACGGTGAAAAGTGCCGGAGAAAGTGTGAAAACCATTATTGAACCAGTAGTAGATACCGCAGAGGCAAATTGCAGTTGGTTTAATAAAAAGACGAATTTATTGTGGAAAATGGTAGGTTCCGAAAACGAAGAAGAAACCAAAGAAACCAAAGAAACCAAAGAAACCATCGAACTGGGGGATATATATCAGGATGCAAAAAACAATAACTTATCCAGTTCTAGTGGATTAAATATGAAAAATTTCAATATGAATTTCATTGGTAAGCGCTAGGCAGGGGGAACCTTAGGTTCCCCCTAACCCCCTCCTGGGGGTGTATTGTACTATATTACATACTTTAGGTAGAACCTAATTGTTCCACCTAAATTGAATCTATTTATTTTTACTGTATTAATAAGGGGGTAGGGGGAACTACGTTTCCCCCTGGAGGTAGCTTGATCGTCATTATTGACTATCACCATAAGAATATCACCAATCATTTTCGATTTTTTGAAATATTCAATATGACCAATATGTATGGGGTCAAAATATCCACTAACACATACAATTTTCGGTTCGCAATCCACATATAGTTCGCTCATGACTTCCATTCTATAAATGACCTAAATACAGTATATAGCAATACAGTATATTAAATGCATCCAGTACCAAACGAATAATCAAAAAATATAAGAAACACGGATGATGTAATACCTCACTTAAAAAGGGGTAGAGGGCATAATCCCCCTGAAGGGGGTATGGGGGATGCAATCCCCCGAGTAGAAGTTTGGAGTATAGTACCCCCTTTTTTCCCAAGCCATAATACATTCATGGGATCATTTTTTACTTGTACAATATTAATAAACCCGCAATCATACATAGTACTGCGCATATCATGACTGTAGTAATCGAAAATATGTGGTTCGGTCGATTCAAATGCCCATAAACGGAATGTACTTCCCTGTAATCGTCTTTTTACAGTATAAGGATTCAAATCCAAAATGGCTAAAGTACCTTCGGGTTTCAATAATCGATGAGCTTCCTTTAAGATATTGATTTGTTTCCAATAAGGTACTTCATGTAATAAAAACTGACATGTAATCAAGTCAAAACTATCGTCGGGTATAGGTACATATTCTACATTTGCATGTAAGTATAAAACATTCGGTTTAGGCGCCAGATCCGCTTCATATAAAGCCGTCGCCAAAAAATAAGGGCTCAATTCGACTCCCAGTATTGTACTATGAGGAAACGCTTGGTGTATATAATTAGTAGAAATACCAGTAGAAGAACCCATGTCCATAATAGTATGTACAGAAGAGGACGATGTATTGTACTGTTGCATATATTGAATCATAGATTGGCTTGCATTATTACGCATCCATTGTTCTGCTAGCATTGGATCGGTTTTTTTCCAATAGAGAGACGATATACTCAATGTTGCCGCTTTGGCTTCCAAAGCCGCTTGCCAATTCAAATTCCCATTATCGTATCCGTGAAATGGTTGAGTATAATAATTGGGATATTCTATACTTCTGTTTTCGTATTTCCATTTGTACGGTTCAATTAACTCAAGACGGTCTTGATAATCTTCTACTATTTTTCGCCAAGGAACGCCGTTTTTTTCTGCTCGACGAATAAACCATTCGCGCGCAACGGTTTTCAAGTTTTGACTCATTAGATTCCATAACATTGGTGGTTTTTCTCTTCCTAAATGATGGTTGTAAAACGAAAAAGATGACACATAGGTTACCACTATTGTACTGATAAAAATGGTGTTGGTGAAATAATACATGATTATATTTTTTACAGTAAAGAAAAAATATAAGTTTATATGACTTTTGTATTTTTACTTTTTATAAGAAAAGTATCAAAATATGTAAATCAAATATATACACCAGTAGAGTAGAAAAACGATGAAAATATACATGCCGAAATCAAACCCACCGCCGCGTATTTACTTTAACAAACATGCCCCCATATCTACCGAAGTAGTGCGAAAAATTTTGGATCATTACAAATATAAAAAATAAATATGAAAGTATTATTCGTCTATTTACTATGTGTTACTATTAGTAATGAATACGTGGTTAATGAATTTGTACGATATGCTATTTTGGACCCCATTGTATTGGACCTACTCCTTATTTATACCTTTGTATTATTCTACTGTACAAACCAGTCAGTTGCATAATATGGAAACCTTGGTATTAGGCCTATCTTCCGTTGCCCTTGGACAAACAGTAACAATTGGTTATTATGTCATCTACAATAAGTATTATTGGAAAAAATATTGTATATGTGCCTTGGAACAATTGCTCTATCACCCAGAAGGATTGGCTTTGATGGGTGTATATTTAGCACTATATTGGGCTTCTGGGTATATGCCGTCGTCTTATTATACAACAAATGGTGGTATATACTGGAATCATGTATTGGGTCAATTATTACTACAAGACTTTTTGCAATTTGTGATTCATTATATAGAACATAAGAATTCGTATTTGTACAGGAAGCTCCATCAATCGCATCATCGTTTTATATATCCTACATTATTAGATGCTTTTAGTGGATCGTATCAAGATAGTATTTGTATGATAATTGTTCCCTTATTTGTAACATCGCGTATAATTCACACCAATGCATGGTCGTATATGGTATTTGGTACAATATATGCGAATTTATTGTCGTTGATCCATTCAGAAGTAGATCACCCATGGGATCCATTTTCGTCTGTACTGGGTATTGGTACAGCTAGAGATCATCGTTGTCACCATAAAAAATTGAAAAAAAACTACGGGCATATTTTCATGTTTTGGGATCAACTATTTGGTACATACGCGTAATTATAATATTTTTTCGAGACTGTTTTTATACTTTAGGAGATTTTGATACCTTACATAGGAACTCTTTAAACCATTGAAGATTTAAAATGGGACAAAATATAATAAAAAGATATAAATATTTTTTATTATATAGAGTATCGTAATGGATAAAGATGAAATAATAAAGGAAATATTAGAAGAAAATGCTAAACTAAAAGAGGAACTACAAGCAACCAAAGAGCATCTCAAAAAATATACAGCACCTTCCTATAAAAAAGAATATTATGAAAATAATAAAGATACTATAAAAGAAAGAAATAATAAATATAAACAGAATTATAAACCTACACCAGAACAAAAAAAGAAGTGGGCGAGAACGGCATATTTAAAAAAAAAAGAAAAACTCCAAAAAGAAATGGAAGAAAAACAGAATGGCGTAAATATTTAGGAATATATAGATATATTAAGAAAACTATATAAAACTAAAATATTTAGTAAGTATATAGAAACTCATAATGGTGAAAAAGAAAAATAAAGATACTTTCCAAGAGTTCCGTTCCACAGATAAATCTGCTTACACTACCATAAAAACCACACTCAAATCTGTATTGCATAACCATAAGGATGTCCAACCAGTCATTACTAATTTGGTTTTTGAAATGAATGATTTGATGATACATTCTTATCAGTTTATTCGTTTGTATGTGTTGAAATGTTATAACGACAACAAACCTTTACCTGAAATAAATGAGAAGTTTATTCTGTATTGTATCAAGACATTGGGAGTGAGAAGTAATCAAGGCGCAAAAAGTAAAGATACTGAACTATTAGAAGCATTACAAGAGTTTTACAATAATGAATACCAACCTTTACTCAACCACGAAAAGACTCAGTTAAAGAATACGACTTTTCTATTACCTTATTTAGCAACGCAATTACATACTTCCTTATCTAATAACACACAAGAACACTTTATTCAACACTTCCTTCGGTTCATCAATAAAACCACAAAGGATATTACAGAAAATAAAGCAATTCTATTCAAGTTCAAGAAGCAATTATTAGACTGCAATGAAGCAACGGATGCTATGTTTGATGATTGGAAACGCACCTATTTACAGAATATTCTTCCTGAAAATATAAAGAAGTCAGTTCATTATGATGTGAAAGTGAAACCATTTGATTTTTTGAAAGGTATGTTGTATATGAATGCTATATTGGAAAAGGAAGAACATAAATTATTCCAACCTTTACCACTTCGTAATAACATTATTCCCAAGCATATCATTCTGGATACAGCATGTATTATTAGTTTATTCTGTCCTGAAAACTCAAAGAAAGGAGAACTTTTAAAAAGTGTGAAGGAAAATCAATATGATGTATGGAATAATCTATTGAACTTACAGCATAAAACATTCAAAAACAAACATTATCAATTTCACTACCAATTACAAACAGATGGAATTAGTTGTTCTTTGTTATTTATTCGTAAGGATTTGAAAGATAAGAAATGGGGATGCAGAGTTCCTACTTTACAAGAACAAGATTTTCATAACATAGAAGATTTATCCACAGAACAACTCGAAGAAGTAGCACCTCGTAATATAGTTGGTTGCGACCCTGGTAAACGCAGTCTGGTATATATGATGGACGACAAAGGAAACAAACTCCAATATACAGCACCTCAAAGAAAGCGTGAAAGCAAGGCAAAGACAAACCAACGAATATTATTGGTGGAAAAGAAACGAAATAACATCATAGAAAAAGAAACCCATTTATCGTTTCAAAATAGTAAATCCGTAGATTATGAAAAGTTCAAGAAGTATTTAGTAGAAAAGGATAAACTCAACAAAGAAACATTAGATTTCTACCAACGAGATGTTTGGAGGAAAATGAAGTTTAGACAATATAGTTATGGTAAGAAAAGCATGGATAAGTTCCTCAATAAAATTAAGGAAACCTTTGGTGAAAACATCCTAATTGGTTATGGTAATTGGAGTAGAAGCACTCAAATGAAACATTTTATGCCTACTATGAATAAAGGATTACGAAAGCAAATCCATAAGAAATATGATACAATTACCATAAACGAATGTAACACAAGTAAAAAATGCTGTGAATGTAATAATGATTTGTCCTATTACATACATAGCGATGGAAACAAGCAGTTTCGTCTTTTAGTCTGCCTCTCGTGTAACAGAGGCAACGACTATTCGCCTACGGCGAATGGAGTATGTTCTGGATCCGTGAGACCCCAAGTCAAACAAATCGTATTTAGAACAAGAGACGCTAATTCAGCAATCAATATAATGAATATTACAAAATGCTGGATTGATAGGCAAGAACGTCCTCTGTGTTTTCAAATTTCGTCTTTCACCACTTCCAATACCAAAGAAGAAGAGGAAAAAGTTAGACCATCGTAGGTGAAACTCCTACTATTGATTTTACACTTTTTGATTTTTTTTATTTGGGGATTTTTGTCCCATTTTAAATCTTCAAGGGTGTAAAAATGTAGCCATATAGTATAGAATGAGTGAAAACAGTAAAAGTAGTACAAAAAGTAATAATAGTAGTATAGACGTATATGATTCAGGACCTTCCACAATGGAGCCAGTTAGTAACGAAAGTAGTATGAGTAGTAGTAGTATGAGTATAAGTCGTAGCAAAAGTCGTAGCAAAAGTAGTAGAAAAAATAGTCCAAATAAGTCTCCAATGAGACAAAATTTAATGGAATCGTCGTTTAAATTATCAACACCTACATCGAACTCTAAAATAAAAAAGTCTGTTTCTAAAAGTAAATCGAATAAAAGTGCAAAAGTAGAAAACTCTCCATCTACAAGAAAGAAACAGAGCGCACTGAAAAAAATTAAAAAAGCGTATCGTAAAAGTGATAAAAGTCTATTGAAGAAACGTCTTCGTACTTATTATTTAAAAGGAATGTGTTCCGATTCTGGAGTATGTATAGCGTTTGATAAAGAAATGGATAAAATAAAAAAGTATTTCGACAATTTTACGAATTTTAGTTTGGTCAATACGGATGAAATTGTAAAAATTGGTGGAGACTCTGTAAATGGTAGTGTATGGTTACTTCCTTATGAAAAAAACGAATATAAAAGCGAGGCTATTATGAAGATTCCTCAAAAATCCAACACAATGCATCAAAATGACAATGTAGTATTTGAGTATATTAACGGTAATTTTCTTAATCAATTGAACGATTATTTCCCCTGTTTAGTACTGACATATGGTTTATTTTCAACTGATACTACTTCTAAATCAGGATTTCCAAATACATTAGATAAGTATGAATATATCAATTATAGTTCTACAAACAAAAGAACCCTTATACGTAATAGTTGTGATAATCCTAGCAGGTTCTCTATACTAATACAGTATTTCAAAGATTCAGTAACAATGAACGATTACTTGAAAAATAAAGGTGTTGGTTATGATTTCGAAGAATTAATCAAGTGCTTGTTTCAAATATATTTTTTTTTACATAATACTCGAGAGACATTTACACATAACGATTTACATACGAATAATATATTAATGTATGAACCAGTAAAAGGAAAAAAAATTCACTATACCTATACTTTAGAATGCGGTGAAACCATTGAATTTACAAGTAGTTTTATGCCCAAAATTATAGACTATGGTAGATGTTATACATTATACAGCAAACCCTTATATCCATTACTATGCAAGGTGTGCAACAATTGTGGAATTTATAATGGTTACACTTTCTTTGAAAATAACCACCCAAACAATTTACCACAACATATGTCATCTTTATATCCCAATGTCAGCCAAGATCTTCGTTTATATGCTGGCGTACAACAAAAAATAAAGAATCCTAAACTAAAGCCCTGTCTTTTTGAAAAGCAATTTGGAACACCAGCAATTACTCAAAATGATAGTGGTTATGGAAAATACATCGGCAATGTAACGGATTGTTATCATGAACTGATCAATGAATTGAAAAAAATAAAAAATACCCCCTCTACTGATTCTACTGATTGTATAGCCGCAATTGAAGTAAAATACGGCGAAATAATGAAAATCAAGTACAACCAGAAAAACGCTAAAAATCCCAGTCCTAAAAATAGCTAATCCAGCCATTCCATACATTTTAAAAAACACATTGCTCAAAAAATGATATAAATAAAATTCATTTGTTATTATTATAATAAAAAATGCAATTAAAATGTCTAGGAAAAGACCGCAATATGAATGGCTGCAGAAACTATGCTCTGAATGAAAATACGAAATTTTGTAAAAATCACCAATATATGAATACGTATAACGATAATCAATTGAAATCATTGACTATTTGTACAGGGTGTAAAAAGGCCTATTATTTAGAAAATCAAAAAATTTGCAATGGATGTAAAAATCGTTGTAAAGATATTCGAAAGCAGAAAACCCAGGAAATACAACCTGTGCAAATTTGTCGCCATGAACCCTGTAAAAACAGGAAATACAAAGACACACTCTACTGTAAATTACACGAAATACATATTTGGATTGACCGAGTAAAAGAGTCTGGAAAGATTCCCTGTACGCAATATAAACGTGGTTGTCGGAATGTACTAGATACGAATACCGAGTTCAAGCGATGTGAAGCGTGTCGTAAAGCGGAAAGAGAAAAAGACAAAGCAAAGCGTGATCAAGCAAAAATGCAAAATGTGGAAAATGCTTCTAATAACGAAAATAAAGATACCAAAGTCTGTACTACTTGCGGTAAAACACACAGCAGAGATGCATTTATTGGGGAACGTTCAGTAGAAACATTGACATGTGTAAATTGTCGGAATAACTGTAAAATACAAGATAGAAAAAGGGACCAAGAACACCGTAGAATACAAGGGCGTATTTATGATTCCAAGGAATCACGGAAAAGGCGGAAAAAAGAATGGAAAGAGGACAATTGGTACAAAGTAGTCCGAGCGTGGAAAAAATACCGCGAAAGACAACGATCCAAAGACGAAAAAGCTTATTTAAAGAAAAACGCAGAAAATGCTAAACAATGGAGACAAAATAATCCGCACGCAGTAGAAGCAATAAACACTAGGAAAAAAGAGAATATCCATTGTCAATATGCAGTTTATGTACAGTCATCTAAATACAGAAATATACGTTTTGATCTTACTATAAATGATTACAAATCAATCGCACAAAATCCTTGCTATTATTGTGGAACTGTAAATGAAAAAAGAGGATTTAATGGAGTAGATAGAGTGGATAATTCATTAGGATACAATATGGATAATTGCGTTGCGTGTTGTTCAATGTGTAATTATATGAAAGGGACAATAACGAAAGACATTTTTTTACGGCGCATTGAGCATATTTTAACTTATTCAGGGTTAATACAAGGGAAATTATATAAGGACTCTTTTCAAGATTACAAATCAACTTCATATGATAAGTATCAATCCCGTGCAAAAAAGAGGAACCTTTGCTTTGAATTATCGAAAGAACATTTCAATCGTATAAAAAGTGAAATCTGTTATTTATGTGGTAAAATCAATACCATGAATCATAAAAATGGGATTGATCGAGTAAATTGTTCTCTCGGATATACTATAGAGAATTGCAAGCCATGTTGTGGTGGATGTAACTATATGAAATTGAATTTTGAGTTAGACTCATGGTATAATAAATTGCAAAAAATATTCAATCATCAAAATAATCAAATATCAATTCTGTAGGTAATATTTCGATCATGTAAATGATGTAAAAGCCTCTTTTCCTTTATTTTACTGTGGTAATCAGTAAAAAATATATCCAAATCCAATAATGCCTTTTGCTTTTCATCTAAAAAAGGCATCAAATGTCCAGCGCCAATACAGACATGTATATCTTTCGTTTGTTTTTTGTACTGGTCTATTATATTTTTAGCCATACGGTCTTCTCTCTCTATTAATGTTTTTTGTATCACAATATCATCTACAGTAGAATTAGGGTATATTGTTTCAATTGTACGGAGACACACATTGCGAATCACTTCATATGGAATATGCGAAGGCAATCCACCGTGTAATTTTGCGCGCTTACGAATATGGGTTTTCATATTATCACTACTGTTTTCATAGTCATCAACACTAAAATGAATATCCTGTATAAAATGGTCATAGGACTGGAACCAATTCTCTTTGGAAAAAGATTCCATATAGGTTTTCAATTCGGGGAAAAACAGTACAGACAATAGGAAGAAAACTAGTACTGCAATGGAATGATTACCACCTTCCTTCAATGTTACAAATGGTACTTGAGACATGGTATAAGTAGAACATAAAATGGTTTCTGGATAAAGTCCGTCTAAAGTTTCAAATCCTTGAATTGGTTTCATGACTGTAGAATCATATTCTCTACATTCCATCAATAATATTATTTTACCTTGTCGAGCCATTGACATCCAAATCTCTTGTTGAGCCTCATATTTTGGTATATGAACTTCTGGGTGAAATATTATCATATCTACAATAAATAGTTATTATTACAATACAATAAAAATTATTTATATTTTTTTATAAAAGGTTTGTTTTGTTATTTTGAATAATTATCCAAATGCTTATGCCCAGGTTAGGTCATCCATACCAGACACAATACTTGAAATATTCGAGTAGGCAATACCCGCCATACCGGACATA
>Ga0209137_1002553_pt1 | contig 15912 bp, 17 predicted proteins | sample SaaInl5LU_22_DNA_FD_184642 | JGI IMG/M metagenome (GOLD analysis project Ga0209137, IMG submission 184642) | Marine microbial communities from expanding oxygen minimum zones in the Saanich Inlet - ESP_105LU_22_DNA (SPAdes) (version 2) | ecosystem: Environmental > Aquatic > Marine > Intertidal... | reverse complement strand
CAATTGCCAAGCACCTCTATGTATGATTTGAAAAGGATTGAAAATTTGGATAACGATTCATTAAAGAAGCAAACATCGGCGCTAGAAGACATAGTTGAACTTATCAATACCTGCGAAGTAGAAACGCATTTTACTATTTGGTCGAAAGAAAACATTGGTGAGGCGCTTGTACCATACGGTGTAACAAAACTTCAGCATGCCGATCGTCAAACAATCGAACCGCTGATCTACTTGCTGCGTGATGAGTCAATTACCATAAATTCATGGGTCAAGTTTTGGTCTGAAGCGTCAGCTAATGATTTGTTGAAAGCCGAAAAACTCATACAAGAATTCAACCGTCGTGTGGAATATGCCAATGTTCATTTTAGCACCCATAAACTAGGCTGGAAAACGGATAGAGGAATGATGTATATTTTATTTGGCCCGCCAGACAGAATAATCAAAGAACTCACAACGGAAGTTTGGTCGTATGGTTTTACCAACTCTGTACAGCGCGAATTTGTTTTTCAACGCGATTGGATGTTGAACACAATTGATTTTATCCTAGATCGAAATTTAGGCTTTTACGAAATAGAATTGAGCGCAATTCAGCGATGGAAAAATGGATGGGTTCGCTACGGCTGGGATGGTAATCAATGATTGTTTTTCATCGAATCTTTGATTTCTTTCATGAAATCTGAAGCGTAAACAAAGTCGATGATTTCTTGATTATCGGTACGGATGATAGAGTTTTTATCGCCTTGCCACCAGTTTTTACCCTCATGAATAAACATGATGTTATCGCCGATCTCTATTACGGAGTTCATATCGTGCGAAATAACAACCGTCGTAATATTCGATTCGTAGGTGATTTCGCGGATTAAGTTGTCAATTACAATAGAAGTCTGCGGATCTAATCCCGAATTCGGTTCATCGCAAAATAAATATTTTGGATTCATCGCAATTGCTCGAGCTATGGCCACACGCTTCTTCATTCCTCCAGATAATTCGGCTGGCAATAAATTGTTTTTTCCTTCGAGGTTTACGCGTTCCAAACAGAAGTTAACTCGATTTAGCATTTCCTTTTTGCTCTGTTCAGCAAACATGGTCAAGGGGAACATTATATTTTGTTCCACATTCATTGAATCGAAGAGCGCGGAAGCTTGAAAAAGCATACCTATATCCTTTCTCAAATCTTTTCGTTCAACTCGATCCATTTTGGTGAAGTTGCTGTCATCAAAAAGCACCGATCCATTATCCGGTTCATGCAGTCCGACTATGCATTTCGTCAAAACGGATTTCCCTTGTCCAGATTGACCAATGATCATGTTCACCTTGCCTGTTTCAAACGTAGCATTGATGTCAAACAAAATTTGACGATCACCAAATGACTTATCCAAATTATTGATTTCTATCATTACAAAAGAAGCATTTGAGTAAGAAAAAAGTTGCAGATCAAAATAACGATACTACTCGTAACAATGGCTTGAGTCGATGATTTACCAACGTCTAAAGCGCCACCCTTTGTGTAATAACCGTAATATGATGAGACCGAAACGATTGCAAAGGCAAAAACAACACATTTCACAAGGGCATACACGACATTTCCTATTTCAAAAAAGGACCGAATACCCAAGACATATGTTTCTGTTGAAGCTAGACCAGACATGGTTAAGGACAACCAACCCCCAATTAAACTTAGTCCAATCGAAAAAATTATCAAAACTGGGAAGAAAACTACGGCACCAACAATTTTCGGTAAAACGAGGAAGGATAAGGAATTTACACCCATTATTTCCAATGCATCGATTTGCTCTGTAACACGCATGGTGCCAATTTCGGAGGCAATGTTAGACCCAATTTTTCCCGCGAGTATTAAAGAGATGATTGTAGGAGAAAATTCCAATATTGTACTTGAACGAGTAATGTAACCTATGGTGTATTCCGGTAAAAAAGGAGAATCCATGTTGGAGGCTGTCTGAAGTGCAATTACCCCACCCATAAACATCGACAACAAAGAGACAATTGGGATGGAATTGATACCGATATTTTGAATTTCGTCAAATGTTCGTATCCGGAATATTTTTGCTTTTTCGGGTTTCGAAAAAATAATCCAGAGCATTTGAAAATACTTGCCTATGTTGAAAATAGTCTTCACTTCGTAGGCTAAATTAAGGCTTATTTTTGTTCTGAAAAGAGCTTATTTCTCATTTTTATGAAATAGATATGTGGATAACGATTAATTTTGACCTTAATGTCAAAAATTTCAGCTTTAGAATCTCATCAAAATGTACTTCGGAAATACATCCCTGAGGAGTTTGTGGACTATACAGCAGACTTAATTTTACGCCATCCATTGGAGTTCAGAATCGTTCGGCCGCGCAAAACAAAACTGGGCGATTTTCGCTATGGACCTGCTTTGAAACGACCTAAGATTACTATCAATGCAGATTTAAACACCTATTCTTTTTTGATAACAACTCTACACGAATTGGCGCATTACTTCGTTCATTTGAATTATGGGATGCGGATCAAAGCGCACGGGAAAGAATGGCAGAAAGAATATCAAAAATTGATTTATCCGATTATTGAGATGGGATTTTTGCCAAAGGATGTGGAAACCGCATTGCTGAATTCACTTGTTAATGTCAAGGCGTCGTCGTGTACAGATTTGAACTTGTTCCGTGTGCTCAAGAAATACAATGACGATCATCACGCCAAAACTCATTTGGAAGAGCTGAATGAAAATGAAAGCTTCCTGTTGAATGGGAAACATTTTACAAAAGGGAAACTTAGAAGAAAAAGATACCTTTGCACAGAAGTGCCAACTAGAAAACAATACCTCGTTTCCGCTTTGGCCGAGGTCGAAAAAATAGCATAAAAATGAAAGATAATTATTGTGTAATCATGGCTGGGGGAATTGGAAGCCGATTTTGGCCTATGTCAACTCCTACAAAACCGAAACAATTTTTGGACGTTCTTGGAATGGGCAAGTCATTGTTGCAATTGACGTTTGAAAGATTGACAAGCATAGCTCCGGCAGAGAATATTTACATCGTGACGAATGCAGATTACGTAGATTTATGTGCTGAACAATTGCCGCAAATGAACCGAGCGCAAATTTTAGCGGAACCGATGCGCAAAAATACGGCACCAGCAATTGCCTATGCTGCGGCAAAAATACATGCTTTGAATCCAAATGCGAAAATGGCGGTAGCGCCTTCTGATCATTTGATTTTAAAAGAAAATTTATTCGCGGACACGATCAACAAAGCGATTGAGAATGCGGAGAATGATAAATTAGTTACGTTGGGTATTCAACCAACTCGTCCTGATACGGGTTATGGGTACATCGAAGTAGATGGCTCAAGTAAGTTGGCTCCCGGAAGCACGGCCAATGTGGAACAATTTCGTGAAAAACCAGATTTAGCAACAGCAGAATCTTTTTTAGCGAGTGGAAATTTCTTCTGGAATTCTGGAATTTTTATTTGGAAGACAGAAACTATACTTAAATCACTACACGATTTTCAACCGGCGCTATATGACCTTTTTACTAAGGAAATGGGTAAGTACAATACGAATTCAGAACAAGCGATGGTCAATCAGTGCTTTGCTGATTGTGAGGATATTTCAATCGATTTTGCAGTAATGGAACACGCCAAAAACGTGGATGTTGTTGTGGCTACTTTCGATTGGTCTGACCTTGGAACTTGGGGTTCATTGTACACGCACATGGATCAGGATGAGCACGGAAACGCCGTTGTTGGAGATAATGTAACCATGATTGATTCTAAAAATTGTATCGTCAATGTACCGAATGATAAGTTGGTTATGATTCAAGGATTAGAGAATCAAATCATTATCGAGGCCGATGGAAATTTGATGATTCTTTCTCAAAAAGATGAGCAGGATTTGAAGAAGTTTTTACCTATGGTACAGCAGAAGAGTCCAAAGTTTTTTGATTAAAAAAAACCTCCCTCGAAAAACCGAAGAAGGTTTCTGAATAGTGGCGCAAATACTTATTTGTTTTTTCTCAATTGAGCAGATTCATATTGACGCAATAAATCGAAATATCCTTTTGTTTCTATGGCAACCACACCACCCATTGTGTCACCAAACTGAGCTGGAAGACCACCTGAATAAACCATCATATTTCCGATAGATGTGCTGGGTAGGTTCAACTGATCGCCTACTATTTTCATTCCGTCTACGTAGTAAATCATGTCGCCTTTTCTCGCTCCTCGGAAAACGAGTGAACCATCGTCTGTTTTTTTAACGTCGGTCGTCATGCTTGATACCATTGTGGAAATACTGAATTTATTCGGGCTTCGAGCAATTTCTTCGGCTTCTAAACGAGGTATAGGTAAGAATCCTTTGATTAGTTTTAATCCGTCACCATTTGCAGAAATGATTACTCCTTCCAATTGTTTGATTACATCGTTTGTGTACATAATCGTTCCTACATCAGCAATGGCTTCTGTCATTACTTTCACTTGACCAGCTCTCATGGTGTCTTGATCTTTCATTATCAAAAGTTCATACGTTCCAGAAGGGATAGCACTTATTTTGAACTTGCCATCCATTCCTGTTCTTGAATTATAGGCTTTTCCATGGTCAAGAATAAAAACTCTTGCGTAATCAATAGGCTCGTTTGTGCCATCTTGTACTATTATTCCTATCACATCGCCAAAAGAAACTTGGCCGAAACTTGCTCCTGCAATCAAGAGGGCAATCATTGTCATTAACTTTTTCATCTTTTTGTATTTTAAAGGTTATACCCTTGAGATGAGGGAAGTTTTAGATTTCCATAAAAGTTTTTGAAATTATTTCAAGTAGTCCGAAATATTTGCAATAATAAATTGCTTATCAGCGGTAGGTGTGTTTTTAGAAATGGCGAGTATTACCTTGTCTTCGTCCATTCCGAAATCGAAATAGGAGTATAATATATCAGACAGATCATTCGTTTCTTGGAGGATGTAATAATTGTAGAAAGGAGCAGTAATAGTCTTCCCATAAAGAAGTATGTTTTTAAAAGACGGTTTCGTTTTCGGATTCAGAAGTTTATATTCTTTTTTGGTAAAAGCAAACCGAACATCGCCAAAATTCAAATTAGATAAATTGACCTTCGGATTGAACACACGAACATATCCGTTAACTGTTTCAACCTTACTTTCTTTTGCTAATTTCGAAAAGGGAGAACAAGCAGAAATGAAATAGGTGAGTGTTATGAAAACAAAGAAATTTTTCACCTGATTTTATTTTATCCGATTATCATTCCGGCAATTGTAGCGGACATCAAAGAAGCTAAACTTCCCCCGATTACAGCTTTTAATCCAAATTCTGACAGTGTTTTACGTTGATTGGGTGCCAAGGATCCAATTCCGCCAATTTGTATTCCGATGGAAGCGAAGTTGGCGAATCCACATAACATATAGGTTGCCATAATAACAGATTTGTTATACGTTAAATGCATGGCATTTCCAGGATCTTTCAAATCCGCTAGTTGTATGTATCCAACGAATTCGGAAGCGGCCAGTTTTACGCCCAATAGTTGTCCCATCAGCATCATATCTTCTGAAGCGACACCAATTAACCACATCAAAGGAGCGAAGACGATACCTAAAATAGTTTCTAAGGAAAAGGCGGAATATGGTGTGTTTTCGGCAATAACTCCATTCAGACCGGACCAGTCACCGACCCAGCCAAGGGAATAATTGATCATAGCAATAAAGGCGATGAAGACCAAAAGCATTGCTCCGACATTTGCGGCAAGTTTCAATCCTTCCGTTGTTCCTGTTGAGATGGCGTCCAAAATATTGGAGCCAATTTTTTCTTTTGAAACTTCAACCTCGGTGTTAATTGGTTCGGTTTGAGGGTAGAGTATTTTTGCAATAACAATCGCACCTGGAGCGGCCATTACAGAGGCTGCCAACAAATGCTTGGCAAATTCAAGTCGTAAGGCATGATCATCTCCACCAAGAAAACCAATGTAGGCTGCCAAAACTCCTCCTGCAACTGTGGCCATTCCACCTATCATGACCAATAAGATTTCACTCTTGTTCATTTTTTCGAGGTAGGCTTTTATCATCAAAGGTGCTTCTGTTTGACCTAAGAAAATATTTCCGGCTACAGATAAACTTTCCGCTCCTGAAATGGCTAGTAACTTCGTAAGAGCAATTGCTAAAAGTTTGACGATTTTTTGAATGATTCCCAAATAGAAGAGTACAGAGGTAAGTGCGGAAAAAAAGATGATAGTAGGCAATACTTGGAAAAGGAAAATGAAACCGTAACTGTCGATGCTCATCATTCCTCCTAGGAGAAATTCGCTTCCTGACCGCGTGAAATCCAATACCAACACAAATAATCCGCCTACATATTCAAACCCAGATTGAATGAATCCAACTTTAAGAACGCCTACCGCTAAAATCAATTGGGCAGCAACTCCTAAACCGACGGTTTTCCAATTTATCGCTTTTCGGTTTTTACTAAACAGTATGGCGATTGCAAGTAAAATCAGCATTCCAAGAAGCCCTCTTAACAACCCGCCAAAACTTATTCCTTTACTCGGTTTGACTTGATCTGTAAAAATTGGAGCTTTGGAAGTGTCTTTTTTGAAAGATGTTTTTTTTCCGTTCTTCTCTAAAGTTAAAGTTGATTCGGAATATTTTAAAATCTTATAACGATGGGTAGATAGATTCCCAGACTTTCCAAATAAGAATAAGCTAGAGTCTTCGACTAAATAATCTCCCTTTCTAATAAGCTTAGGATCAGAGATTTTGATATTGTAGTTTCCATCGTTTAACTCAATAAAATCTCCATTTCCTGTGTTTAAATCCCACTTGCCTTGGATTTCTTGTGAAAACAATAGAGTAGTAATAGCAAGAAGAATGAAAAGCAATGAAAATCTTTTGCACATAGAGTTTATTTCAAGTTGAAGCTAAATTTAAGATTCTTTTTCGGAAACGGTTGAATTTTCAACAAAAGACAATTAAGAAGTTCTCTTATTGATTTCGTCCCGAAGTTTTGAAGCCAATTCGTAATCTTCATTGTCTATGGCAGCTTGTAGTTCGTCCTCTAAATCTTGGATACTTTTTTTCTCAACAATTTCGGTTGATTCTAATTCATCTTCAAAATCAAGTATGTTCAAAGGTTCTTCGGTCTCATCCGTTTCGTCTAATAAAATACCAGCACTTGAAATAATATTTTCAAATGTATAAATCGGACAAATGAATCGAACACCAATTGCTACGGCATCTGAAGTTCGGGCATCTATTTCAGTAGAAAATCCATCTTTTTCACAGACAATTTTAGCGTAGAATATACCTTCAACCAATTTGTAAATAATTATTTCTTTGATGATTATTGTAAATGAGGTTGCAAAACTTTTAAATAAGTCATGTGTCAATGGACGCGTAGGAACCATTTTCTCCAATTCTATAGCAATTGCCTGAGCTTCAAACCCTCCGATAATAATAGGTAAACGTCGCTTTCCACCAACTTCAGCCAAAACTAATGCGTAGGCGCCAGACTGAGTCTGACTATACGATAAACCAACAATTTCAAGTTTTACTTTCTCCATCTGTTAAGGACAAGACTTCAGCCTATTTAAAATGAATAGGGAAGCAACGTGTCGCCTCCCTATACTTATGTTGTTTCAAAAATACAATTTCTAAGCGAATTAATTATTGAGCCGCTTTGAATTTTTTAAGAGATTCGTTTAATCGAGGTAAAACTTCGAAAGCATCACCGAGTACGCCATAATCTGCTGCTTTGAAAAACGGTGCTTCTGGATCTGTGTTGATGACTACAATAATTTTCGATCCGTTGACTCCAGCTAAATGCTGAATTGCACCAGAAATGCCTGCGGCAATGTATAAATTCGGACGAATGGCAAAACCTGTTTGACCAACGTGCTCATGGTGAGGTCTCCAACCAATATCGGCTATCGGGCGAGAACATGCTGTTGCCGCACCTAAAGTTTTGGCCAAATCTTCAACCATTCCCCAGTTTTCAGGACCTTTCAATCCTCTACCAGCACTTACAACCAATTCAGCCTCTGTCAATGGAATTTCACCCTGCGGGATTTTTGTTTCTTTCACGACGATACCCACTGCACCTGCATTTCCATCGAAACTTTCGACACTGCAATCCGAACCAGTTGCTTCGGGTTTCAAAGTGTTCGGCAATAATGAAATGATTTTAATATCTGTGTTCACTTTTACTGTTCCAAAAGCTTTTCCAGAGAAAACATTGACTTTACATGTGAAATCTCCACCAGTTTTAGGCAACGCAATTGCTCCTGAAATTAATCCCGCTTTTAACTTAACAGATAAACGAGGTGCAACAGATTTCGCAATTAAGTCATGAGAAAAAATAATCATTTTTGCTCCTACGGAACTAGCCCCTGTAGCAACTAATCGTGTCAATTGTTGCGCATCATCTGCTTTGGCATTTCTGTCAACAAGAACTTTTGATGCTCCATATTGTCCCAAAGTTGCTAAATCACTATCGGAGGCACTTCCGGCTGTTACCACCGTTACATCTCCTAGTTTTTTAGCGTATGTTACCACTTCCATGGCACCTTTGCCAATTCCGTGATCTGAATTTATATATACTAATATCATTTTTTATTTTTTTGTCGTTCAACATCGGACTTGGAGTCCGATATTTTAAATAACTTTCGCTTCTCTATGCAATAATTCCACTAATTCATCCATGTTTTCTGGATCAATCATTTTTACAGCAGACTTTGCACTCGGTGTTTCGTAAGAAACATATTCCGTCAAAGCATCAACAGTCGAAGGAGCGATTACGTTCAAAGGCTTCGTTCTAGCTGCCATAATTCCACGCATATTGGGAATACGTTGTTCAGCCATACCTTTTGCACAGGAAATAACACACGGAGTATTTACTTCAACTACTTGAACTCCACCAGTAACTTCTCTTTCCAATGTTGCTAAATTTCCATTCATGTCTAATTTTGTTGCCAATGAAACAAAAGGGATATCCATTGCTTCCGCAATCATTCCAGCTACTTGTGAGCCGTTATAATTGATGGTTTCCTTACCCGTCATTACCATTTCGTATCCATTTTCCTTCGCGTAATTTGCGATTTGCATGGCTGTGAAATAGGCATCCGTTGGAATAGCATCTATTCTAACTGCATCATCAGCTCCAATTGCCAATGCTTTTCTAATCACTGTATCGTCGGTCGCTGGACCAACTGTTATTATCGTTACTGTACCTCCATTCGCTTCTTTTAATTCCAAAGCGCGAACGAGCGCGTACCACTCGTCATAAGGGTTAACAATAAATTGAACGCCATTTTCGTCAAACTGAGTGTTTCCGTTCGTAAAGGCGATTTTTGATGTGGTATCAGGTGCTTTACTGATACAAACCAATATCTTCATGTTGATTGTTTTATCGTGAAAATTCGAATTACAAAATTAACATTATCTGCTAAAAATTGTTTAAACGAAGATAGATAATAAAATTAAATTTCCCTATGCATGCCTAGTAAAAACTATTGACTATTGACCTCTCACTTTGACTTTTGTCATCAATTTTGGTTAAGGTCGACCGTCAATAGTCAATTGTCAAAGGAATTTTGAGCAAAAAATCCGAAATATATCTTGCACCTTAAACTCCTAAACTCTAATTTTGGCGCACCTTATTAATAGGACTAAAAAGAAAATGATGAAAACCTTACAATTCAGAGAAGCACTTAGAGAAGCAATGTCAGAGGAAATGCGTCGAGATGAGAATGTATTTTTAATGGGCGAGGAAGTTGCTGAATACAACGGTGCTTATAAAGTATCTCAAGGGATGCTGGATGAATTTGGAGCAAAAAGAGTTATCGATACGCCTATTGCCGAACTCGGTTTTGCTGGTATTGCTGTCGGTGCTTCTATGAATGGACTTCGCCCCATTGTTGAGTTCATGACTTGGAACTTCGCGATTTTAGCGGCTGATCAAATCATCAACTCTGCTGCAAAAATGATGCAGATGTCAGGTGGTCAATACCACTGTCCAATTGTTTTCCGCGGTGGAAATGGAACAGCTGGTCAATTGGGTGCAACACACTCGCAAAGTTTCGAAGCATTTTATGCGCACGTTCCTGGATTGAAAGTTATCACACCCTCTAATCCATCGGATGCAAAAGGTTTGTTGAAAGCAGCCATTCGTGATAACGACCCAGTTGTTTTCTTGGAATCTGAAAAAATGTACGGAGATAAAGGTGAAGTTCCTGAAGGAGAATATATCATTCCAATCGGTGTTGCTGATATCAAAAGAAAAGGTTCGGATGTAACAATCGTTTCATTTGGAAAAATAATGAAAGTAGCTTTTGAAGCTGCTGAGGTTTTGGAGAAAGAAGGAATTTCTTGCGAAATAATTGACTTGAGAACAATTCGCCCGTTGGATTATGCGACAGTTGTCGAATCGGTTAAGAAAACAAATCGTTGTGTTGTTCTTGAAGAATCTTGGCCATTGGCGTCTATTTCTTCTGAGATTTCATATCACTTACAACGTTATGCATTTGATTATTTGGATGCTCCTGTAATGCGTGTTACTCAAACAGATACACCTTTCGCTTTTTCACCAACTCTGATTGATGAAGCATTGCCAAATGCAGAAAGATTGGTTAAAGCTGTAAAAAGCACTTTGTATAGAAACTAAGAATTTAAAAATACGTTACATAAAAAAGGCGGAAGTTTATAAACTTCCGTCTTTTTGTTTTTTTTAATAATAATTCGTTAACACAGAATTACAAAAGTTGCATTTCTGTGTATTAATTAATTAATTCATTCATGGAAGAATCAATATGCTGTAGGTATAAATTCTTCTTAGCGGATTGTAGAGTGGGATTGAGCCAGAAAAAGACCCAATAGTGCGGTGCAAAGAGCCCTATATTATTTGGGAAATCAGAATATTAGTCTACTCAATTTCAAGAAAGTTTGACTTTAATACCTTTTACGGATTCTGATGAACGAAGATATTCATGGCCGCATCTTATAAAAGATGATATCATTATTATTGCATTAACTTTAGGGTGAATGCAATTGAAACACTAGAGTAGAGTTTCAATTGCACTTCAATTATTTTCTGACTTAATCTGTCTTTTTTATCTTTCCACACTCACTTGTGAAAAAAGTCACTTTTTTTCGCTCCAGCCCTTGGTTTATAAAAATAATCTCATATCTTTGCACCCCTCAAAGTGCGTTTGGGGCATTTATTTATTAATTAAAGTTAACAGGTTTAAAGTATGCCAACGATTCAACAATTAGTGCGAAAAGGCAGAACAGCAGTGGTTAAAAAAAGCAAGTCGGCTGCGCTCGATTCTTGTCCACAGCGTAAAGGGGTATGTGTGCGTGTGTACACCACTACTCCTAAGAAACCGAACTCAGCTATGCGAAAGGTAGCAAGGGTCCGCTTGACTAACGGTAAGGAAGTCAATGCGTATATCGGTGGAGAAGGTCATAATTTACAGGAACACAGTTTAGTACTTGTTCGTGGAGGAAGAGTAAAAGATCTTCCTGGTGTGAGATATCACATTGTCCGCGGTGCAGAAGATACAGCTGGGGTTGAGGGAAGAACTCAACGTCGTTCTAAGTATGGAACAAAAAGACCTAAAAAATAATTGTAAAGCTTTTACGAAATGAGAAGAAAAAAAGCCAAAAAGATTGCCGTCCTTCCAGATCCAAGATTTGGGGAGGTAATCGTAACGAAATTTGTTAACAACCTAATGCTAGACGGGAAGAAGAGTCTAGCCTTCAAAATTTTCTATGATGCGATTGATATCGTGGATGGTAAAATTGAAGATCAAGAAGGACTTGATGTTTGGAAAAAAGGATTAGAAAATATTACACCGTCTGTCGAAGTAAGATCTCGTCGTGTAGGTGGAGCAACTTTCCAAATTCCAACTCCTGTTCGTGACGGAAGAAAACAATCACTTGGAATGAAGTGGATGATCGGATACTCACGAAAAAGAAATGAAAAAACTATGGCCCAACGTTTGGCTGCTGAAATCATCGCTTCTTCTAAAGAAGAGGGTGCAGCATTCAAAAAGAAAGAAGATACTTTACGTATGGCTGAAGCAAATAAAGCATTCTCACATTTTAGATTTTAATAGAAATGGCAAGAGACTTAAAATTTACAAGAAACATTGGTATTGCTGCCCACATTGATGCGGGTAAGACAACAACTACTGAGCGTATTCTTTACTATGGTGGTGTAAATCACAAAATCGGTGAAGTTCACGACGGTGGGGCAACAATGGATTGGATGGAGCAAGAGCAAGAACGTGGTATCACGATTACTTCTGCTGCAACTACATTGAAATGGAATTACCGATCACAAGAATATCACGTTAATATTATTGACACACCGGGACACGTTGACTTTACAGTTGAGGTGAATCGTTCGTTACGTGTATTGGATGGTTTGGTGTTCTTGTTTTCAGCTGTTGATGGTGTTGAGCCTCAATCTGAAACAAACTGGAGATTGGCAAACAACTATAACGTTCCAAGAATTGGTTTCGTTAATAAAATGGACCGTCAAGGTGCAGATTTCTTAAACGTGTGTAAGCAAGTGAAAGAAATGTTGGGAAGCCACGCATTACCATTACAAATCAATATCGGTGCTGAAGATGATTTCAAAGGTGTTGTTGATTTGATCAATTTCAAGGGAATTACTTGGAATGAAGAAGATATGGGAATGACTTTCCAAGAGATTCCAATTCCTGACGATGTTGTTGAAGAAGCAAGAATGTTGCGTGAGCAATTGCTTGAGGCTGTAGCTGAATTCGACGATACATTGATGGAGAAATATTTCGAAGATCCAGAATCTTTGACTGAAAGAGAAATTCTTGACGCTTTGCGTGAAGCAACTATCTCAGGAAAAGTGGTTCCAATGATGTGTGGTTCTGCCTTTAAAAACAAAGGTGTTCAAGCAATGTTGGATATGGTAATGGAAATTTTACCTTCTCCTATGGATGTTGGTTCAATTGATGGTATCGATCCTAAAACTGATTTGCCAACTTCACGTAAACCTTCTGTTACAGAACCGTTTGCTGGATTGGCCTTTAAAATTGCTACCGATCCTTTCGTTGGTCGTTTGTGTTTCGTTAGAGCGTATTCAGGAAATTTACCTGCTGGTTCTTATGTTTACAATACAAGATCAAACAGCAAAGAGCGTATTTCTAGAATTTTCCAAATGCACGCGAACAAGCAAAATCAAATTGATGAGCTAATGGCGGGTGATATTGGTGCGGTTGTAGGATTTAAAGATATTCGTACTGGTGATACTCTTTGTGCTGAAAATGCGCATATCGTATTGGAGTCAATGGATTTCCCAGATCCAGTTATCGGAATTTCTATTGAGCCTAAGACGCAAGCGGATCAGGATAAATTGGGTGTTGGCTTGAGCAAATTAGCTGAAGAAGATCCAACGTTCCAAGTTCATACAGATGAGGAATCAGGTCAAACAATTATCTCAGGAATGGGTGAGTTGCACTTGGACATCATTATCGACCGTTTACGTCGTGAGTTTAAAGTGGAAGTAAATCAAGGTGAACCTCAGGTTACATACCGTGAAGATATTACTGCTCCTGTTGATCACCGTGAGACATATAAGAAACAATCAGGTGGACGTGGTAAATTTGCCGACATCGTTGTTACTATCGAACCTCAAGATGATCCTGAAAAATCAGGTTTAGAATTCGTTAATGTAATTAAAGGTGGATCAATTCCAAGAGAATTTATCCCTTCAGTTGAGAAAGGTTTCAAAGAGTCAATGAAAAACGGAGTTTTAGCTGGTTTCCCAGTTGAATCAATGAAAGTTACTTTGACAGACGGTTCTTTCCACGCTGTCGATTCAGATGCATTATCATTTGAGATTTGTGCTAAAATGGCATATAGATCAGCTTTGAAAAAAGCGCGTCCTATTTTGTTAGAGCCTATCATGAAAATGGAAGTAGTTACTCCTGAAATTAACATGGGTGATATCGTAGGTGACCTTAACCGTCGTCGTGGATTGATGAAAGGAATGGACGATAGAGCTGGAGCGAAAGTTTTGAAAGCTGACGTTCCATTGTCTGAAATGTTTGGTTATGTAACTCAATTACGTACCATTTCATCAGGACGTGCAACATCAACTATGGAATTCTCGCATTATGCAGAAGCACCAAAGAATGTTGCTGAGGAGATAGTTAAAAAATTTAATGGAAACGTTACCGCTTAATTATAAGTCATGAGTCAAAAAATTAGAATCAAATTAAAGTCGTACGATCACAATTTAGTGGACAAGTCGGCAGAGAAAATCGTTAAGACTGTAAAGGCGACAGGTGCTGTAGTTAGTGGTCCAATTCCATTACCAACTCACAAGAAAATTTATACAGTATTGAAATCACCACACGTAAACAAAAAAGCACGTGAGCAATTTGAATTGTGTGCTTACAAACGTTTGATGGATATCTACTCTTCGTCTTCGCAGACTGTTGATGCCTTGATGCGTTTAGAGTTGCCTAGTGGGGTTGACGTAGAAATAAAAGTTTAATTAATCAATAAATAATAAAGTATGCCAGGAATAATAGGTCGAAAAATCGGCATGACTAGCATCTACAGTGCCGAGGGTAAGGCAATGCCATGCACAGTGATAGAAGCTGGTCCTTGTATCGTTACGCAAGTAAAGACACAAGATCGAGACGGTTATGAAGCAGTTCAAATAGGCTTTGGTGAGCGAAAAGAAAAAAACACACCAAATGCATTAAAAGGACACTTCAAAAAAGCAAACACTACTCCAAAGTCAAGGTTGGCAGAGTTTAAAGGGTTTGCAGATCTTAATCTCGGAGATACCATTAACGTGGATGTCTTTGCAGAGGGAGAGTTTGTAAGTGTTGCCGGAACTTCAAAAGGAAAAGGTTTCCAAGGGGTTGTTCGTCGTCATGGTTTTGCAGGTGTGGGTCAAGCTACTCACGGTCAGCACAACAGACTTCGTGCTCCAGGTGCGATTGGTGCTTGTTCATATCCAGCACGTGTATTCAAAGGAATGCGCATGGGTGGACAAATGGGTAACAAGCGTGTCATGATGGAAAATCTTCAAGTATTGAAAGTTCTTGCAGAGAAAAACTTGATCGTAATTAAAGGTTCAGTGCCAGGACCAAAAGGTTCAACCGTAATAATTCAGAAATAATGGAAGTAAAAGTATTTGACGCAAACGGAAAAGCGACTTCTAAAAAAGTGAAGCTTTCGGAAGAAATTTTTGGAATTGAGCCCAATCAACAGGCAATCTATTTAGATATAAAGCAACACTTGGCGAACAAACGTCAAGGAACGCACAAAGCTAAAGAGAGAGCTGAGATTAGTGGATCTACTAAGAAAATTAAAAAACAAAAAGGAACTGGTGGAGCCCGTGCGGGTAGCATCAAGTCTGGTACTCGTGTAGGTGGTGGACGTATCTTCGGACCTCGTCCAAGAAACTATCACTTCAAGTTAAATGTAAAATTGAAAAGATTAGCACGTAAGTCTGCATTTGCTTTCCAAGCAAAGAATGATGCACTAATGATCGTAGAAGATTTAACAATGACTGCACCGAAGACACAAGAATTCATATCAATGTTGACCAATTTGAAGTTGGAAAACGAAAAAGTATTGTTGATTCTTGGATCTAAAAATGACAATGTTTATTTCTCTTCAAGAAACTTAGGGAAAGTTAAAGTTGTAACTGCTGATTCTTTTAATACATATGATGTATTGAATGCACGTAAAGTCGTTTTAGCAGAGAGTTCTTTAGAAGTAATCGAAAAGATCTTAAATTAATTCAAGATGAAGACAATTATCAAAAAGCCAATCATTACAGAGAAAGCAACAGGTGCAAGTGAAAGCTTAAACCGATTTACTTTCGCAGTTAGCAAAGACGCTAACAAGATTGAAATAA
>Ga0209137_1002552_pt1 | contig 15919 bp, 15 predicted proteins | sample SaaInl5LU_22_DNA_FD_184642 | JGI IMG/M metagenome (GOLD analysis project Ga0209137, IMG submission 184642) | Marine microbial communities from expanding oxygen minimum zones in the Saanich Inlet - ESP_105LU_22_DNA (SPAdes) (version 2) | ecosystem: Environmental > Aquatic > Marine > Intertidal... | reverse complement strand
TATATAGTCTTGAATTTTTTGATGAACAATTTTATTGTTTTTAAAAAAAGAAACCACCTCATGACGCTGTTTTATTTTTTTAGCGTTTTTTAATGGCAAGGCTAACCAACGCTTTAACAATCGTCCTCCCATTGCTGAATTGGTTTTATCGATGACACTAAGTAAGGTAACTGCGTTATTATTTGTTGAATTGTAGAGTTCTAAATTTCTAATAGTAAAACGATCCATCCACACATATTCGTCTTCAGCTATTCTTGAAACAGAAGTGATATGTTGTAGTTTATTATGTTGTGTTTCTGACAAATAATGGAGTATAGAACCTGAAGCAATGATACCTTCATTTAAATCTTCTATTCCAAAACCTTTTAATGATTTTGTTTTAAAATGCTTTAGAAGTGTTTCGTTTGTGTAATCTGTTTGGTATACCCAATCTTCCAAATTAAAAGTATGAAAATCACTACCAAAACTTTCTTTAAAATGTGTTCGCTTTTGTTTAGAGACTAAAACTTCGCTTGGACTAAAATTTTGAAGTAGTTTGTCTATATATTCTTGATTGCCTTGACTGGTAAGGAATTCTCCAGTAGAAATATCTAAAAACGAAATTCCAATATTAGTTTTACCAAAATAGACAGAGCATAGAAAGTTATTAGACTTGGATTGCAACACCTCATCATTTAAAGCAACTCCTGGAGTAACAAGTTCAGTAACACCACGCTTTACAATGTTCTTGGTTTGTTTGGGATCTTCTAGCTGATCGCAAATAGCTACTCGTTCTCCTGCCTTAACTAGTTTAGGTAAATACGTATTTATAGAATGATGAGGAAAACCTGCAAGTTCAATTTCACTTTCACTTCCTGCGCCTCTTTTGGTTAAGGTTATTCCTAAAATTCCTGCTGCTTTTATGGCATCGGTTCCAAAAGTTTCATAAAAATCACCAACACGAAATAATAATAAAGCATCTGGGTATTTTGCTTTTATGGCATTATACTGTCTCATTAAAGGTGTTACTTTTTTTGCCAAAGGAATGTGCTTTTTTTATTGTTTTTCTTGTTGAAATGCAAGATTGCTAAAGTAGTATTATTTTGATTTTTTTGAAAGAGAACACATAGAAGAATTTTAAAATAAAAACAACTCACTTATTTTAAGTTATAAAATTGCTTTAAAATTTATTGTAACAAACAAGTTTTATTACATTTGTTACATATAAAACACATCACCATGAAAAAAATAATTTTATTATGCAGTTTTGCAGTTTTAGGCATTATAACTTCAGGAACTGCACAAAATGACACTAAGGTTATAGCTTCTGAAATCTCTGAAACAGAAAATGGAGCTAAAATTGAATTTGAATCTGAAACAATAGACTATGGAACTATAGAGCACAATGCAGATGGATATAGAGAGTTTATTTTTACTAATACTGGAAACTCGCCTTTAGTTATTACAAATGCAAAAGGATCTTGTGGATGTACAGTACCTACTTGGCCTAGAGAGCCAATTGCGGCTGGTGAGTCTTCTAAAATTAAAGTGAAGTATGCAACCAATAGGGTTGGTGCTTTTTCTAAAAGCATTACACTGACTTCTAATGCTATAAATGCACCCAAAAAAGTCATTAAAATAAAAGGAAAGGTTAATCCAGATTCTTCAACTAAAACTGAAAACAAAACTGAGGTAAAATCTTAAGTTTATTTTTTAAATATATTTTAAACTTCCTTTAAATAAAGGAAGTTTTTTTTTGAATATTTTTGTGCTATGCGAAAACTTAAAAATAGTGAACTTGCCAGACTAAGCATTGATGGTTTTAAGCAGGCCAACAAAACACCCATTATTATTATTTTAGACAATATTAGAAGTCTAAACAATGTTGGTTCTGTGTTTAGAACAAGTGATGCTTTTTTAATCGAAAAAATTTACCTCTGTGGTATAACAGCTAAACCTCCACATAAAGATATACACAAAACCGCTTTGGGTAGTACAGAAACTGTTGATTGGGAATACAAAGAAAACACCTTAAATTTAGTAAAAAAACTAAAAGCCGAAGGCTATAGAGTTGCAAGTATTGAACAAGCAGAGCGTGCGACAATGTTAAATGCATTTAAGGTTGAATCAAAATCAAAATACGCTATTATTTTTGGAAACGAAGTAAAAGGCGTGACACAGGATGTAGTAAGCGCAAGCGATTTTGTGATAGAAATCCCTCAATTTGGAACCAAACATTCACTAAACATTGCTGTAAGTTGTGGTGTTGTTGTTTGGGATTTGTTTTCTAAACTTAATGCAATAAAATCTTAATTTATTATGAAATTTAAATCTCTACTTTTTGTTATTCTGGTTGCAACACTATCTGGTTGCGCAAAAAATAAAAACAAACTAACTGATGCTGATAAAACTTTTTTAAATAAAACCGTAGACTCCATATTTGAGCTTGACCAAAGTGTTAGACTTCATTTTAATGTTATAGATAAAAAGTTCGGAGTCAATAGAGGTACTTTTGGTAAATCTGAAGAGTTTAAAAGGCAATACTTAGACTCTTTAACTTATCCTTTGTATCAAAAATCTGTAGATAGTATTTGGAGTATTTTAAAAGTAAATGATAGTTTAAATACCAAATTATTAATTGATATCACAAAAGACTATGGTTTTCCAAACAACAAAAGATTGGGTGTACCAAGATCTAAGGCCTATATTATTTTTACACATGCTCCTAATTTTTATTTCAAGGAAGTAAGAGAATTAGTTGAAAAAGAATACAATGCTGGTAGAATTATAGAATTTAAAAAAGAATATATTTTGTGGCATGTAAACGGTAGAAAAGGTGTTCCACCAATGGCTGGAACAAAAGGTGAGGCTATATGGCGGAAGCCTTTGGATCGTGAGAACAGATAGCATCCAAAATAAATAAGTAATCTTCACGGCTTTTTATAAAGTCGCGATTTGAAATATCGATTATTTTAACATTAAGTTCGGTTTGATTTTTTAGAAATTCTAAATAGCCCGAATTTATTTTATTAAGATACTCGCTATCTATATTTTGTTCGTAAGCTCTACCGCGTTTCTTTATGTTTTCTTGAAGACGTTCTGTATTTTGATAGAGATAGACATACAGTTCTGGCTTTGCAATATCTTTATACATTAAGTAAAATAATTTCCTGTAGAGTTTAAACTCGTCTTGATTTAGTGTGATTTTAGAGAATATTAAAGACTTATAAATGTCGTAATCGCTAACAATAAAATCTTTAAATAAATCGAGTTGTGATAAATCGTCACTAATTTGCTGGTAACGGTCTGCTAGAAAAGACATTTCTAAAGTAAAAGCATAACGCTGCGCATCTTTATAAAATTTGGGTAAAAATGGATTATCTGCAAAACGTTCTAAAATAAGTTTTGCATTAAAATCTTGAGCAATTTTTGTAGCCAAACTTGTTTTTCCAGCGCCTATATTACCTTCAATGGCTATATAATTATACCCTGAAAAATCGTGTTGCTTACTTGGGTTTTTTAACCAAATATTTATAGGTTCTAAAACACTTTCATCTTCGCACTCTTGTAATAATACAGAAATTTCTTTTTCTAAAACTGGATGTTTAAACTTGGAAGCTATATGGTATAAAGGCTCTAAAACAAACCTACGTTTTTGCAACTCTGGATGAGGCACTTTTAGTGTTTTTGTGTTTATTAGTTCTTCATCTATAAACAAAATATCTAAATCTATAGTTCTAGACTGGTAACCTTTAGCTTTTGTTCTTGTACGACCCAAACTTGTCTCTATAGCTAATAGCTTTTTTAAAATTGCATTGGGTTTCAAATAGCTTTCAACTAACAAGCAAGCATTGTAAAAATCATCAGCTTCAAAACCCAAAGATGGTGTTTTAAACACTTTAGATATTATTTTAATAGTACCAACTTTTAAATGCACAGCATCTACAGCAGCTTGCAAATTCTTTAATTTGTCGCCTTTATTACTTCCTATTGATATGTAAACTTTTTGTAAATTCATCTTTAAACTAGAAAGCAAAATAACTAAAACTTAATGGTTTCCTTTATATTTACTGTAAGAATTTATTAACGATTTCTTTTTAACCTTTTACAATTCTCTTGTACTGCACACAGTATACTAAAATAAACACTTCATGACTCTTAAAAACAAACTAAAAGCTCAACGTATATACTTTTTACTAGGCGCTTTATTTATTACCTCTTTAGTAGTTTCTAATTTAATTTTTCAAAAGTTTTTCTATTGGTATCCATTAAACATTAGCGTCTTTGGGTTTAGTTTATTCGAAATTTCCGTTGGTATTTTACCGTATCCAATAACTTTTCTTATTACCGATTTAATTAGTGAAATCTACGGTAAAAAACGCGCTAACGATGTTGTTATTGCTGGTATTTTTGCTTCCTTTTTTTCGTTGTTAATTATTTATGTGGCAGATGCTGTACCTGCAATAAACAGCTCTCCTCTTTCAAACGAGACGTTTAATAAGGTCTTTGGCGCTTCATCTATAGCTGTTTTTGCAAGTATGACTGCTTATCTATTTGCTCAATTTATAGACATTCAAATTTATCATTTCTGGAAACGCTTAACTAAAGGCAAACATTTGTGGTTACGGAATAATTTTTCGACTTGGTTTTCGCAATTTATAGATACTTTTTCTGTTTTATTTTTACTCTGTTCTTTTAATATTATAGATTGGAGTAGTTTTAAAGGATTGTTAATAAGCGGTTTTCTTTTTAAAGTATTAGTCGCTTTATTAGACACTCCTTTTTTATATTTGGGCGTTTTTATTTTTAGAAAAACATTCCGTCTAAAAATAAATGAAGAAATACAACTTTTATAAAAAGTGCTAAATTTTTATTAAAAACTTTATATCTACATCTAATTACTTAGATTAAGCGTATATATGGTATTAAACTAAATAAAGACTTCCGCTTTCTCGGAAAATAAAGATGAAAAAAATATTAAAAATCACAGGTATTACTTTGTTAACTGTAATTATCTTTTTATTGATTGCATCTTTTATTTTTCAAAATCAAATAAAAAACATGGTGCGTAACTTTATTAATAATAACGTTAATGCAGATGTTGAATTTGCAGATGTAAGTCTAAGCTTTTTAAGCAGTTTTCCGCAAGCTAATGTTACTATCGATGCTCTTAAAATTACTAATTTTGAACCTTTTAAGGACGAAACATTAGCAAGCGTAAAAACGATGTCTTTTGATATGTCTATAAAAGAACTGTTTAAAAAAGCAGAAGAAGGTCCAATAGTTATTAATTCCATTTACATAAATGAAGCATTGGTAAACTTAAAAATAAACAGCTTTGGAGATGCTAACTATAATATTGCTAAAGCACAAAATAAGACACCATCAACTACTAATGAAGGTGAAGGTTTTACTTTAAATATTAAAGATTATTCGATTACTAAAAGTGCATTTACTTATTTAGATGAAGCTTCTAATACTAAATTTCATATTACAGAATTAGACCATTCTGGAAATGGAACGTTTTCTGAAAGCATCTCAGAATTAAAAACAAAAAGTGAAGCTAATGTTACTTTTAGCATAGACAGTACAGAATATTTAAGTAATAATAAAATAAAATTAGACGCCTTAATAGATCTTGATTTAGAAAACAGCAAATACACTTTTAAAGAAAATAAAGGTTTTATAAATGAGTTGCCAATAGAATTTACAGGTTTTGTACAGCTAATAGAAAACGGTCAAGATATTGATATCACTTTTAAAAATCCTGGTTCGGATTTTAAAGATTTTTTAGCTGTAATTCCTAAAACTTATTCTAAAAATATAAGTGATGTAGAAACCAGCGGAAACTTTAAAATTAATGGTATAATTAAAGGTCAAGTAACCGATGAAACCATTCCTACTTTAGATATTAATATCACATCAAACAATGCTTCGTTTAAATATCCAGAGTTACCAAAACGTGTAGAAAATATAAGCATTAATGCTGCAATAATAAACAAAACTGGTAATGTTGATGATACTTATATAGATTTAAAAACATTTAATTTTAAAATAGACCAGGACGAATTTAAATCTTCAGCCTTAATAAAAAACTTAACCAAAAACATGCTTGTAAACGCTAATGTTGATGGTGTTTTAAATTTAGAAAACATAACAAAGGCATATCCTGTAACTTTAGAAAATGAGTTACAAGGTATTATAAAAGCAAAATTAAACACGAGTTTCGATATGAATGCTATCGAAACTAATGCCTACGAACGCATAAAAAATACTGGTAATGTAAGTGTTACTAACTTTGTTTTCTCTTCGGTAGATATTGTGAATCCGCTAAATATTTCTCAAGCAAACATTACCTTTAAGCCTGGACTTGTTACTTTAGAAAACTTTAAAGCAAAAACTGGAAACACAGATTTGGATGCCACTGGAACCATTAATAATTTATTAGGTTTTCTATTAAGCGATAAAAAATTAAAAGGTAATTTTAACGTCGCATCTAATACTTTTTTAGTGAGTGATTTCATGGTAGAAGGCGGAAGCGACAGACCAGTAAACCAAAGCACAGAACCAAACGACGCGCTTAAAATTCCAGCCTTTTTAGATTGTACCATTACAGCAAATGCAAAAACTGTAGTTTACGATAATTTAACGCTTACCAATGTAAAAGGAAAGCTAGTTATAAATGATGAAAAAGCAAATTTACAAAATGTAACTTCAGATTTGTTTGGCGGGACACTTAACATGTCTGGTCTGGTAGATACTAAAAGTAAAACACCTACTTTTAATATGGATCTTGGGATGACAAATTTTGATATTTCTCAATCGTTTACAGATCTAGATATGCTTCAAAACTTAGCTCCAATTGCAAAGGCTTTACAAGGAAAATTAAATAGTGCTATATCTATAAACGGAACGCTAGGAGACGACTTTACACCTATTATGAATTCTATTTCTGGTGGTGCTTTAGCCGAATTATTAACCACTAAAGTGGAGCCTAAAAACGCTGCCTTATTTGATGCTTTAAGTAGCAAAATAAACTTTATAGATTTCGATAAGTTAGATTTAAAAGACTTAAAAACGGCCTTAAAATTTGAAAATGGTCGCGTAAACATTGCACCTTTCGATTTAAAATATAAAGACATAGGCATTACAGTTGCAGGTGCTCATGGTTTCGATAAGTCTATGGACTATAATGTGGTTTTTAATGTACCTGCAAAATACTTAGGTGGAGATGTAAATAGGCTTATTGGAAAAATAAACGATAACGACGTTAATAAAATAAGCATTCCTGTGACGGCAAATTTAACTGGTTCTTTTACAAGCCCAAGTGTAAAAACAGATTTAACAAGTGGTGTTAAAAAACTTACAGCTCAACTTATTGAAATTGAAAAACAAAAATTATTAAACACAGGAAAAGACAAAATTAAAGACCTTTTAGGAATTAACAGTAGCAACCAAACCGCAAACGACAGTACAAAAACACAAACCAATACACCTGTAAAAGATGTAATAAATGGTATTATATCTGGAGGAAACTCTCAAAACCCAAACACACCAGCAGATTCCACAAAACAACAAGGTAATATTGTAAAAGATGTTTTAGGTATTTTTGGCAAAAAGAAGAAGAAATAGATTATTACTAAATAAAATTGCAAAAATTATGTAAGTCTATTGTGTAAATTAAAACTTAAACTTATATTTGCAACCTGAATTTTAAGAATACACATAATATATAGATATGTTAAGAATAGAGATTAAAGACGGAGAAAATATAGAAAGAGCTTTAAAACGTTACAAAAGAAAACACCGTAACATTAAAGTAATGCAGAACTTAAGAGAAAACCAATTCTTTACTAAGCCTTCTGTAACACGCAGACGTCAAATTCAAAAAGCTTCTTACATCCAAGGATTAAGAGACGCAGAAAACGTATAACACTTACGCTTTCTCCTATACTATACAAACCTTGCATTCTTTGAATGCGAGGTTTTTTTGGTTAATACCCAACATATTAAAGATTGATATGAAAAAGTTAATAGCTATAATTTTACTTACGTCCTTATTTTTAAGTTGCAAAACTAATAATAACAAAAACCAAATAGAAGTAACTCAAGATTTAACATCATATACATTTCAAGTTAAAGTTGATAACAATGAAGATTTGGAGATATTTGAAGATGGAATTATTCCATGGATTTCAATAAAAAATCCTAAATCTGAATTAAAGAATTTAATTGGAAAAGATAACATTCTTTTCAAGGCCAATGTTGTTACTTTAATTATTGACTACCCATTAACTCATCCTACAAGCATAGATTTAAGACCAAAAAGTTCAAAAGGATTCACTCGTGAAGATTTAGTAATGCAAATTAGTGCAGAATATAATAGAATATACAAAGAGGAAGAAGAAACTGCAATAAATAAAACCATTCCAATTGAAGACCGCAAAAGTTTAATTAACAGGAATACAACAGACGGGAAATATGGTATTTGGGGACACGATATTGATGATTTAGACTTATCAGAAGTTGTAATTAGGATTTCGGAAAAAGGAGAATTAATATTAGAATTAGTAATTGAATCTTAGTACTAAATAACAAGTAGATTGTTTTTTTAATTTTTAGAGTAGATATCTTGTAACAGATGTAAATAATTAAAATTACAGAAAGTAATTAAACAATCTCAATACTAACCACTTTACCTTCATTGCCTCTCACATTACAAACAGTATCATCTTCAAAAATAAGATACTGTCCTTTGATGCCTTTTAAAACACCTTGATAACTAACAGCTTTTTCAATATTTAAACTTTTGGGTTTTGTAGGATAAGACAATACTGGAAACTCTAGTTGCGTTTCAGTATTGTTTTCAATGTAATATTCTCTAGCTTCGGCAGGAATATATTGTTTTAGTCGATCTCTCCATTCTACTAGATTCTCATCTTCAATTTCGTTTTTAAGCATGGTTCGCCAATTAGTTTTATCTGCTACATAATCTTTTAATGCCACTTCAGTAATACCTGCGAGATAACGGTTTGGTACCTCAACAATCTCAATAGCTTCGTGAGCACCTTGATCAATCCAACGTGTTGGCACTTGCGTTTTTCTAGTAACTCCAACTTTTACATTACTAGAATTTGCGAGATACACAATATGTGGTTGTAATTGCACTTTCTTTTCGTAATCTAAATCGCGATCTTCTTTATTTAAATGTGCAGTACTTAATTCTGGACGCATAATCCAATCTCCTGCTTGAGGCATATCGAAAAAACAACTTTTACAAAAGCCTTGTCTAAAAATAGGCTTGTTTAAACTACAGTTTAAACATTGGTGCTTAACAAATTTTAGTTTCAAAGTTTTGTTTAGCAATTGATTCATATTAATAAAATCATGTTCGAAAACTAAATAATACTGGATTGGGCTAGAAAACTCTGTTGTCATTTTTGTTAGCACGCCTTGGTAAGTCATAAAAAAAAGTCTTATTTTTAATCACTAAATATACCAAAAAAATATGCCAATTCCTCTAGTAAATTCTATTGCTTCATGGTTTTTAAAGAAACGATTTCATCAAATTGATTTGTTTTTAAAATACCCAAACGAAGTACAAGAAGAACTGCTTTTTAATTTAATTGAAAAAGCTAAAAGCACTGAAATTGGTAAACTTTACGATTTTTCTTCTATTAAAACTTACGAGGAATTTGCCAGTAGAATTCCAGTAAAAAACTACGAAGGCTATCGAAATTTAATAGAGCGTTCTCGATTAGGGGAAAACAATATTTTCTGGCCTACACCTATAAAATGGTTTGCAAAATCAAGTGGCACAACAAGTACAAAAAGTAAATTTATTCCAGTAAGTATGGATTCTCTAGAGGATTGCCATTATGCAGCAAGTAAAGATTTACTTTGTATGTATTTAAACAATAACGAAAATTCTTCCCTTTTTACAGGCAAGAGTTTGCGTTTAGGAGGCAGTAAAGAATTGTATAGAGAAAACGGAACTGCTTTTGGTGATTTAAGTGCCATATTAATAGACAACATGCCTTTTTGGGCAGAATTTAGTAGTACACCAAGTAATAAAGTGTCTTTAATGAGTGATTGGGAAACCAAAATGGCTGCTATTGTTAACGAGACCATAAATGAAAACGTAACGAGTCTTGCTGGTGTGCCATCTTGGATGCTTGTTTTGTTAAATAATATTTTAGATAAGACAGATAAAACGTCGCTTTTTGAAATATGGCCAAACTTGGAAGTTTATTTTCATGGAGGTGTAAGTTTTAATCCTTATTTAGAACAATACCAGAAAATTTTACCGAAAAAGGATTTTAAATATTATGAAATTTATAATGCTTCAGAAGGCTTTTTTGCTATACAAGACAAAAACCATTCTAGCGAACTATTACTCATGCTTGATTATGGTATTTACTACGAGTTTATTCCAATGGAAACTCATGGTACACCTAACCAACGTGTAATACCATTAAGTGAAGTAGAGAAAGGCAAAAATTACGCTGTTATTATTACTACTAATGCTGGATTATGGCGTTATAAAATTGGTGACACTGTAAGGTTTACCTCAATTTCGCCTTACAGAATTAAAGTTTCCGGACGCACAAAGCACCATATTAATGTGTTTGGTGAAGAGCTTATTATTGAAAATGCAGAAAATGCTTTAAAAAAGGTATGTAAAAAAACCAAGAGTGAAATTGTAGATTACACTGCTGCTCCAGTATTTATGGAAGGCAAAGAAAAAGGTGCTCACGAGTGGCTAATAGAGTTTAAAACACCTCCCAAAGACATTGATTATTTTAACGAATTGTTTGACAATGCCTTAAAAGCTTTAAATTCTGATTACGAAGCCAAACGCTATAATAACATGACTTTAAATAAACCCAAAATAAATGTTGCTAGAGAAAAGTTATTTTATGATTGGCTAAAACAAAACAACAAACTTGGTGGACAACACAAAGTGCCTCGATTATCGAACACTCGAGATTATATGGAGGAGTTGCTAAAGTTGAATGCTTAGTTTATATAATTTGATTTAAAAAATAAAAAACCCACTCAATTAAAAGTAGGCTTTTGTCTATGTTATTTTATTTTTTGAGATTCTTCACTATCGTTCAGAATGACAAAACATTTATTTCTTTTAAGAAACAGCCTTTAGCTGCTTAATTTTTGTTTTAGATAGTTTTTGTTCGGCATAAGCTTTGGTTATACTAAACTTTTTAGTGTCACTTCCTGGAAGATCAAACATGGCATCTGTTAAAATTTCTTCGCACAGAGAGCGTAAACCTCTTGCGCCTAACTTGTACTCTATAGCTTTACCTACAATATAATCTAAGGCGCCATCTGTAATACTAAACTCTATTTCATCCATAGAAAACAGTTTTTTGTACTGTTTAATGATGGCGTTTTTAGGTTCTGTTAAAATGGCTCTAAGCGTGTCTGCATCTAATGGATCCATATGCGTTAACACTGGTAAACGACCAATTATTTCTGGTATTAATCCAAAATCTTTTAAATCTTTTGGTATAATGTATTGCAATAAATTATTGTTATCTACAACATTATCACTCATAGAGGCACTATAACCTACAGCTTGCATGTTAAGACGTCTCGAGATGACACGGTTAATACCATCAAAAGCGCCTCCTGCTATAAATAAAATGTTTTCTGTATTGACCTCTATAAATTTCTGATCAGGATGTTTTCTACCACCTTTTGGTGGAACATTTACAACAGTACCTTCTAATAATTTTAACAAGGCTTGCTGTACACCTTCACCAGAAACATCTCTTGTAATTGACGGATTATCGCTCTTACGCGCAATTTTATCTATCTCATCTATAAATACAATACCTTTTTCTGCTTTTTCTAGATTATAATCTGCTGCTTGTAACAAACGTGTTAAGATGCTTTCTACATCCTCACCTACATAACCTGCTTCTGTTAACACAGTTGCATCTACAATAGCTAAAGGTACGTTAAGCATTCTTGCAATAGTTTTAGCCATTAAGGTTTTACCTGTTCCAGTTTCTCCAACCATAATAATATTCGATTTTTGAATCTCGATATCATCATTTGTTGGTGGTTGTAATAAACGTTTGTAGTGATTATAAACAGCTACAGACATGACTTTTTTAGTGAATTCTTGGCCAATAATGTATTCGTCTAAGAATGACTTTATTTGTTGTGGCTTACGTAGCATTAACTCTGCAGACAACTCTGTATTATCGCTTTGCTTAGATTCTTCTAATACTATTCCATGTGCTTGCTCAATACAGCGATCACAAATATGTGCATCTAGTCCTGCAATTAATAAACTTGTTTCTGGCTTTTTCCTTCCACAAAACGAACATTCTAATTCTTCTTTTGCCATTCTTTTTAAGTTAAAAGTTATAAGTTAAAAGTTATAAGTTCTCACTCATACGACTCTAACCTAACTTAATTCATTGTAAATAAAAATTCTAAAATTTTTATTTATTTTCTAATTATATTAATTACGAGCTAATATCTCGTCAATCATTCCGTATTCTTTAGCTTTATCTGCTTTCATCCAGTAATCACGATCACTGTCCTCGTAAACTTTGTCGTAATCCTGTCCTGAATGCTTACTAATAATTTTATAAAGCTCTTCTTTTAAAATTAAAATTTCACGAGCAGTAATTTCTATATCACTGGCTTGACCTTGTGCTCCTCCTAATGGTTGATGAATCATGACACGAGAATGTGTTAAACCACTACGTTTTCCTTTTTCTCCTGCACATAATAAAACGGCTCCCATTGAGGCTGCCATTCCTGTACAAATTGTTGCAACATCTGGCTTTATAAACTGCATAGTATCGTAAATACCTAATCCAGCATACACACTTCCTCCTGGAGAATTTATATACATTTGAATGTCTTTATTAGCATCTACACTTTCTAAAAATAATAGCTGTGCTTGAATAATATTTGCAATATTATCGTTTATTCCTGTACCAAGAAAGAGGATACGATCCATCATTAATCTTGAAAACACATCCAATTGAGAAATATTTAACTGACGCTCTTCAATAATATAAGGCGTCATGCTTTGCGGCATCATACTACTCACAATCTTATTATAATAAGTACTACTAATACCTTGGTCTTTTATGGCAAATTTTTCGAATTCTTTTCCGTAATCCATATTTGTTTTTTGAATTTTTTATTTAAAATTAATTTCTGAATTGCTTCAGAATGGTCTAAATGTAGAGTTAAATCGTCTATTTTCAAATTTTTTAAGCAGAATTTAACGTGAATAAAATAGGCGTTGAATTATTAGTAATTCAACGCCTAAATATAATGATTTTATAATTAAATTATTTGTCTCCGTAAACTTCCTTAACAAACTTATCGTAAGTTAATTCTTTTGTTTTTACAGTTGCCTTTTCTTTATATAAATTTAATAATTTTTGACTTACCACTTGCTCGCTTAAACGCTTTACTTCATCTTGATTAGAAAGTACTCTTGCAGCAATATCATCAAGTTCTTTATCTGTAGGATTCATTTGGCCAAATTGTGCCATTTGAACTTTAATCATAGATTTTGCACTTTCTTTTACATCTTCAAAGTCTACTTTTACGCTATTTGCTTCCATTAACTTAGCTTCAATAAGTTGGTAACGTAAACTTTTTTCAGATTTTTGATATTCTTCTTTTGCAGTGGCATCATCCATTGGGTTTTCTCCTGCAGATTGCATCCATTTTGTTAAGAATTCTGCTGGCAAATCGAATTTAGTATTGGCTACTAAATATTCAGTTATATCGTTTAATAATTTCTGGTCTGATTGCTGTACGAATTGCTTTTCTGCGTCTTCTTTAATCTTATCTTTTAATTCTGTAACAGATTTTACAACATCTTTTCCAAATAGCTTATCAAATAACTCTTGATCTAAATCTGCTGGTTCACGTTTGTTAATTTCTGTTATTTCAAAAGTAACTTCAATATCTAGACCATGTGCTTTATCATGCTCTATTTTTAATGCATGCATTAGTTCGTGATCGTCTTCGTAAAGTCCTTTTGTTTTTAAGGTAATAACGTCTCCAACTTTAGAACCAACAAATTTCTTTTCGGTTGCTTTGCCTTTAAACTTATCTAGAGTTAAAGTAACACTATTTTCTATTACTTCAGCTTCATTTTTATAGACTCCAGATATTTCACTATCTTTGGCAACTTCATTTAAAGCTATTAATTTACCGTATTGCTTTTGGATGTTTTCAACCTGCCCATCTATTAACTTATTATCTGCAACAATTTTGTAGTGTGTAATTTTCTTTACTTTTAGGTCCACATCAAATTCTGGCGCTAAACCTAATTCAAATTCAAAAGCAAAATTATCTGATTCCCAATCGATATCGTCTTGCATTTTTGGTAATGGTTGTCCTAAAACGTCTAACTTTTCTTCGGTAAGATACTTGTTTAAACCTTCTTGAATTAGTTTGTTAACCTCATCAATTAAAATGGCTTTACCATATTGCTTTTTTACCATTCCCATTGGCACATGACCTTTTCTAAATCCAGGAATGTTTGCTGTTTTTCTGTAATCTGTTAAGATTTTTTCAACTTTAGAGGCATAATCTTCTTTCTCGATTGCTACTGTTACTACAGCGTTTAATGCGTCTTTATTTTCTCTTGTAATATTCATTTTGAATAATTATTTTATGAAACCAAAAATGGAGTGCAAAAATACTACTTTTTTACACTCCATCAAAGTTTTTAATTCGTTGAATTTCAATACAAACTATACCTTCTTTTTATCGGTTTTTAAAAATGAATGTAACAATGATTGCAATATAGATAACAGCACACTAAATAAAATTGCCCACCAGATATTATCTACTTCAAAACCAGTAATTAATTCATCTGCTAATAAAATAAGTAACGCATTTATTATTACCATAAACAAACCAAGCGTTATAATTGTTATTGGTAAAGTTAAAATTACCAATAATGGTTTTACTAATAAGTTTAAAATAGACAATACTACTGCAACAATTACTGCAGAGATATAACCATTTACATGCACTCCATTTAACACGTATGCTAAAGCAAATACTGCAATAGCGTTTAACAACAGCTTTATAATTAAGTTCATTTTATATGTTTTTAAAGATTATTTTTCAATTTACGAAATTTATAACAGCGTTGTAAAAGTCTTCAGGATTTTCTGCATGTAACCAATGTCCAGCTTTTGTAATGGTTTCTATTTTAGAATTTGTAAAATGTAATTTAATTATCGCTTCGTCTTGAGTTGCAATGTATTCACTTTTATCTCCTTTTAAAAACAATGTTTCTCCATTAAATTTTGCATGGATTGGTAATGCTTCACCTACTTCACTAACATTTTCAGTTAATACTTCAAGATTTATTCTTAATCCTAAAACACCTTTTTTTACCCAATACAGATTTTTTAAAAGAAATTGTCTTGTGCCAAAATCGCTAACATAATGAGATAACTGTAAGTCTGCATCACCTCTGCTTTCCAAAGTATTAAAATCTAAACGACTTAGACCTTCCAGAATAGCATCGTGATGAATGGGATAAAACCGTGGAGAAATATCTGCAACTATTAATTTACTAACATAATCGGGAAATTGCGATGAAAATAACATGGCTGTTTTTCCACCCATAGAATGCCCTAATAAAATGAAATTTTTAAGGTTTTTACTATAACAGTATAGTTTTAGATCTTCAGATAGAACATCATAATTGAATGTATCACTATGAAAACTTTTTCCATGATTTCTCTGGTCTATTAAATGTACTTGAAAACCTGATTTTGCAAATTGCTTTCCTAAAGTTTTCCAGTTATCGCTCATCCCTAAAAATCCATGTAGTATTAAAAATGGTTTTCCTTCACCTATTATATTTGAATGTAATTTCATGTTTTTTATATTTACTTACTCCAATAATTTTGCC
>Ga0209137_1002550_pt1 | contig 15923 bp, 30 predicted proteins | sample SaaInl5LU_22_DNA_FD_184642 | JGI IMG/M metagenome (GOLD analysis project Ga0209137, IMG submission 184642) | Marine microbial communities from expanding oxygen minimum zones in the Saanich Inlet - ESP_105LU_22_DNA (SPAdes) (version 2) | ecosystem: Environmental > Aquatic > Marine > Intertidal... | reverse complement strand
ACAATACAATCGAGGTAACCCTTAAAGTAAATTCTAACCAAGAAATATTAAAAGGAACTCAATTCAGATTATCTTTTGATGATTCTATTCTTACCTTTGATAAAATTCAAACTACGGCCAACGGAACTCCCTTCCATAGTAAACGAACTTCTTATATCAATTTTGGTTCTATTATTACCAACGATGATATATTGGATGGTATAACTGAATACAAATTAATCTTTAACTCGTCAGAAGAATTAACAAGTATCTTAGGTTTAGTTTCTTTAACTAAAACCGAAGTAATTTCTGAATCGGGTGAACAAATGAAAGTTTATATCAAATGAGAAAATACTTACTAATTATATTTTTATTTTTGGTGGCATGTGAACCTGATATGGTAGAGGAAATCCCATCCATCAATACTACTGAAATAATATTTGATTCGAATGAAGTTTCGGTAACGAATGGACAAGATATTTCTTTTGAAGTATTATCAACCACCCAACATCAGTTAATTATATCTACTCAAGATGGTTCAGTTCTTTCCAAAGAATCCTTCATCCCTACTCTTGGTCTTAATACTCGTAAGATTTATACTAAAACTTTACCTAAAGAAAAACTTGTTTTAACACTCCAAACTACTGAAGAGATAGAGGAAATTTACATAATTATAAAATAGTATATTTATTCACATAAACATTTATATTTATATAGTATAAAGGAATACACTATTATGACCATATCTCAGTTAAAAGAAGAAATACACTCAATAGTAGAGGCTAGAGGAGTAAAGACTATCCAAAAGGATTACTCACAAGTTCTTTCTGATATTGAGAAAGCCTTAGATTTTTATAAGAAAAACAAAAATACCGATAAAAAAGAACCTTTTATCAAACTACTTAAAAAATTGGGTGAGAAGAAAAAACAACTTGCACAAGAACTTGATGATAAAGTTAGTGGTATGTACAAGAACGCTGAGTACAAAGGTGAGGCGGTAGTTAATGAGGCTTCAGAACCTGAAGTTATCTCTCAATTAAGAAAAATTGTAAAAGATAAACAAAATGCTTTAGTAGTAGATACTAAATCCAAGAAAAAAGTAAGGGTAGATATGCAATCAGCAAATCTAATGTTACAAGTTTATGATGCACTAAAACAACAATCTAACAAAGATAAGTTTGTCAAGGGTGGTATTGTACAAATGGGACATGTTTCATACAAATTGTTAAATAGATAATGAGTACAAAACTAAAAAACATATTATCCGAAATAAAGTGGGAAGGGAGAGATATCGAAATTGGTAAAGTTTATACCTTTAAAGATATTCCACCTTTTAAAACACAAACTCAGATAAAAGAAGAAGAAGAAAAAACTGACCCCGATTCGGAAATGGCAGTTTCTCAACTTTCTCGTTCTGTTGATTATGCAAAAATGTTAATCGATAAATTAAAGGACAAGGGTGACCTTGAACCTTGGGTCCAAGCTAAGATTACTAAAGCAGAAGATTATCTGAATGCAGTATATGGTTATTATAAGGGGAAAGAAGCTTCTTCTGATTCAGAATAAAACGTATACAAAAAAAAGAAAATAATGGATATTACAATAGAGTTACTTGGAGCCTTCCTTACCGGTATCGTTGGTCCAATTCTTTACTTAATAATTGGTAGAAAATTAAGTAAACAAAAAGAAAAGAAAGAAGATAAGTTAAGAGAATCGATTATAGAGGGAAACCTTATCGATGATGAACTTATCAAAATACGAGAAGAGTATAACTCAGATAGAGTGTGGATATCTCAATTCCACAACGGTGGTAACTTTTACCCCACAGGTAAATCTATCCAAAAGTTTTCTATCTTCTATGAAGTAACCAAAATTGGTACATCTTCATTATCTCATGTATTTTCTAACATCCCATGTTCCCTTTATCCAAAGGCATTCCAACATATGATGAATCCAGAAAATGATGGAATTTTTATCCCAAACTTTAATGACCCTAAAATTGCAACCTATGGATTAAAAGGAGCAGCTGAATCGGTAGGTACTAAATCATCATATGTTCTACCACTTTTCGCACTCGATGGAAAGTATATTGGTACATTTGGATTGGATTATGTTGGTAAAAAAAGAAAACTAACTAGAGATGAATGGGAGCAATTACAGATACAAGCCAGTAGAATTGCTGGGTATTTATCTTCATATCTCAACAAGTAAATTTTAACAAAACTTTAACATAAAAAGATTGGATATTCCAATCTTTTTTTGTATATTTACATAGTAAATAAAAAAGATATATTTATAAGTGTAATAAAAAATCACGTTATGAAAGTACAATACGAATATGATGGCTATCCAAGAATACTAAATTTTTCAGTTGAAGAATCATCCAATGGTTTTTTATGTACCCTAAAGACTACTAAAGATATTCAGAAAATGGAAGAAATCATGGGCAGTAGTTCTGATAAAAACATCATTGAAATAACATTGAAAAAATATATAGAGGATAAAACTCAACTACCACTTCTGTTTGATAATGAATATGCTGGTGATGGGTATAACTTTAAAATAAGAATGGATTTACTAATTAGGAAATTATGATAACACTAAAATCAATATTAGAGAACGCTAAAATCACTCAAAAACTTGAGGAAAAGAACGATACCTATTTTAAGGCTGCTTACGAAGCTGCAGAATACGCTAAGAAACAAGCTGAGAAAAAGGGATTCCAAGTCGATGAAGATGATTGGCAATCTCAAATCGGTATGGGTGGTAGATATAATAGAATGAGACCTTCTGTTGGTAAAACCCATTCCTTCTCAATTGGATTAACCAGAAATGGAAAACCACAAAAGAAATCCTTAAACATTTCTTTATATGGTATGGATAGTGGTAAGTACGAATTAACTCATTATATTAACTAAGATGAAAATACCTTTTAAGATAAACGGAAAACGAGTTGATGTAGAATTCAGACTGGTACCTACTAAAAATGGTGGATTTACCGCAATGGCAAAATCCTCCAAAGATTTAGATACCATCTTAGATATCATCAGTTCTGATAATGTAGGAATGGCTATTCAAAAAGGATTACAATCACATATCGAAAAGAAACTTGGTTTAGTGGTGGATACTGATTTCAACCACAAAGGAGCTGGATATGGTTTCAAATTAGATATGTATTCCATTATAGATAAATTAAAATAAATGATAAAATTAAAAGAAATGGTAAGTAGAAGTTTATTCACAGAATCAAAGAAACTCCGTGTGTTTGATATGGATGATACTTTGGTTATGACCAATTCTTTTATATATGTTACCGATAAATCTGGTAAGGAGAAAAAACTAACTCCTGGTGAGTACGCAGTTCACGATGAGAAACCAGGTGAAACTTACGATTTTAGAGATTTCCATTCTTTACAAGAACCTCAAGAAATCAAAAAGATGACCAAGGTATTCCGTAGAATCATTGGTAAGAATGGTGGTGATGGTGTATTCATTCTTACCGCCAGACCACAAGGAATTGATAGACACATTCAGAAATACCTTAAAGATATAGGAATCAATAAAAAGATACCTGTAACTGGTTTACAGAACAATGACCCAAAGGCCAAGGCCAAGTGGATAGAAGATAAAATCGATAACGAAGGTTATACTGATGTGTACTTCGCTGATGATTCACTCAAAAATGTCAATGCTGTAAAGGATATGCTTCGTAAGAAGGATGTTAAATGGCGAGTTCAACATATTAAACATTAGTTTGGTATGATAATTGAACTATTCTTATAAATCAATACTTATTATTATGAGAAAACTATTATTATTACTTCCTATTTTATTATTAACATCATGTAGTTCTTTACAATTTAGATATGCTACATTAAACTATGCAGCATCTGTTGGTGGAATATATTCATCACAGCCCATACAAGTTGATGTTATAGATAATGATTGGGATTTTGCAAGAAAACTTCGTAACGATTGGAATTTCAGACAAGATTTTGCATGGTTTGCCCAAAACCAAGATATCGGTTGGTATTATAGAAACTACAATTACTTAGGTGGTTGGAGAAGTGGGATATCACCATTTGATATGTATATGAACGCACCGGAGATGTGGTTTGACTGGAGTATGAATTATCCATTTTATATGTGGAATGGTTTCAGAAATCGAGATATGTTAGGATTCGGTGCAACTTATAGTTGGAATAACAATCGTTGGGGTAGTAATTTTTGGGGAATGAATAACCCATGGAATTTCAACAGATGGAATGGTTACCTAAATGGATATGGGTGGGGTATATGGAATAGATTACCTAACCATCGTAATCCAAATTACCGAAGAAACGAAATTATAAATAGACCTGTGGTAAGAACACGTGGTAGACGTGGTTCAACTAATACCCAAGTAAGACCAGTACGAACCCGTTTAAATAATCAACTTGATAATGATGTTCGTATGTTAAGAAATAACAATGTAAAGGTACGAGTAATTAATGATGTAAGAGAAGGTAGACGTGTAGTACCTAATTCTAATACACCTAAGAGAGTTATTCAAAGACCAAACACACGAACACCTCAACGAACTCAAACACCACGTAGAGTAACTCCTACACGTTCTACTCCAATTCGTAGAACACCACCACCATCGCGTGGAAATCAATCTTCTCGTAGAGGAAATAACATTAAACAGTAGTTCCTTATATTTATATACAAATAAGGAATTATCATGCCAAGTAAATCAAAACAGCAACAAAAATTCATGGGAATGGTTCACTCACTACAAAAAGGTGATATGAAACCATCCGATGCTTCACCAGAAGTAAAGAAGGCTGCCAAATCTATGAGTGATAAAGATGCTAAAGATTATGCATCTACTTCACATAAAGGATTACCAAAGAAGGTAAAACAAGAAATCGCTAGAAAACTTAAAGAGTATGCCAACAAAATGGGTACCAACACTATGGGTGGAGATTCAATACCTTCAGCTAAAAAAGGTGGTCTAAGAGATTTTGATGGATACGATAATGTAGATTACAATAAAGACATGCCAATGGATGAAGCCTCATCTGCTGATGTATATTCTATTTCAAGAATGTTAGGTACAGGTCAACAATCTACCCAAGATTTTATTGATGATAATAAAATTGATGTAAAAAAATTAGAATCATATATTAAAAAGTTATCACCTTCCAAAAAGATTATAATTAAAGATATTATAAATGGAAGTACTGATACTCGATTAAGTACTATCAAAAAAGGACTTATCAAACAAGTAAAGGAATCAATCGAAGAAAACTTCCCTTCCAATTGGTTACAAGGTAGAGTTTCAGATTACCATACTAAAAAAGGCACTACTCCAAGAGAAAAATACGATAAAACTAACTTCAATACCAAAAACTCAGGTCAAGAAGATTTAGAAGATGAAGAATCGGTAAATGAAGAAAATCCTTGTTGGAATGGATACAAACAAGTTGGTATGAAAACCAAAGGTGGTAAACAAGTTCCTAATTGTGTAAAAGAATCAGTAAATGAATCTTCTGATACTTTAGAAATGTTACAATTACTAAACAAGGCAATGAGTACTATGCCTAACTCACCTAAACAAAAAGAGATTATTAAAAAACTCAATGTTTTACGAGCTAAGAATAAAATGAAACCTCTAAAAGAATATGGTGCAATCTCACATGGATACCACCTCGAACCTTCTCAAGAGGATAAATTAAAAGGTACACCTGAAGATAAAATGGCAATTGATGAGGTAGGTGTATTTCCAATCAGAGCATTCTTACAAGATTTAATACCAGGTAATATAATAAAAACTACTACTCCCCAAGATAAAGAAAGATTAAAATCAACAATCAAAGATTTAATCTTTACCTTGAATAAGTTTTGGAAACAACACAACATACCCTACCGAGTTAGAGAATCAGAATCAGTAAGTGAAGAAACCAAAAGAGATTACAAAGCTGAATATAAGAAATTTCAATCATCTACTAAATCAAAGAAATACAGAGCAGAACTAAATAAGTACAATAGACAAAAAGGTACTTATGGTAATGGTGATGGTAAAGATGCTTCACACAAAGGTGGAAAGATAGTAGGATTTGAAACTGAATCCAAAAATCGTGGTAGACGAGAAAAAAGTAGATTAAAGAAAAAATAATGGGAATTACAATATCTAATGCATTTATAACCAAACTTCAAACGACTCAAGGAAACTTAAATATCTTTGAGGACTTTCAAGGAACTACTGCTATTATATCTAGTTCTTATATATCAAGTTTAGTTACCCAAAATCTTTTAGTACATTTAGATGCAGGTAGTTCGGATTCTTATAGTGGGAGTGGAACAACTTGGACAGATTTACAAGGGAACTATAATGGAACACTTATAAATGGTGCTAGTTACGATTCTAATGATGATGGTTCAATAGTAACAGATGGTTCAAATGATTATATTAGATTAAACCAAGTTGCAGGAACAGGTACTTCAACACAATCTATGACATATGAGATATGGGTAAACCCCTCAGATAACAATGGTAATATAATGTCTATGTCCAGAAATAATCCTCAAAATGGTTGGAATATGCCACCGATTGCAGCATCTGGTGGTAAGTTTAGAGGAAAAATATGGTCAAATAACTACCTTTACTCTTCAACTTTTACTCAAGGAAATTGGTATCAAGTTGTATTAGTATTTAATTATCAAAATTCTTCACAAACTCTGTATGTAAATGGAACATCAGTCGCATCTCAAGGTTCTATATCCTATGGAGCAAGTGGATATAATAACTACCTATTCTTAGGTCAAGCGAACCCAGGTGCTGATAACACAGGTCATTTTGGTGGTAAGTATGGTATATTTAGAATATATAACAAAGCATTAACTACCTCAGAAATACAACAAAACTTTAATATAAATAGAACTCGTTACAATATATAAAAAAATAGGAGAAATAGATTATGGCAATAGTACCTAAAGGAATTATAGTACACTCAATGGCAGAATATTTAAAGATGCCAGAAGGACCGATGAAAGCATCGGATTTCATTAAATCAGTAAAACTATCTGTACATGGTTACATACATCCAGATGGAACGTACGAAAAACAAGTAGAAACGCCAGGTAAGGCATTCCACGCTGGTAAATCTAAGTTTGGAGATTTAGAAAACCTAAACTCACATTTCTTAGGATTTGAATTATTAGTACCAGGAGAACACGATTTCGGTACATTTAGTAAAGCAATAGAAACTGAAGGTACTTATACTGATGCACAATTTAATACTTCAGTAGAGGTAGTTAAACATTGGATGAAACAATACAATATCCCCGCTGATGCAGTAGTAAGACACTCGGATGTAAGTGGTGATGATATTCGTGGTAAAGGTAAAGGTAAAACTGACCCTGGTTCTGCATTCCCCTGGTCTAAGTTTAAAGAAGCAATTTCTTAATTAAGAATATATGAATCACTTACTTTATACAAATTTAGTTAAAACTGGCTTTACCTCATTTAATTTAAAAGATTATGATGTGAATCTTTATAATAAATTAAGAGAAAAAATTCCATATAATCAAGTTAGTTCTGTGGTAACCCCATATTTAATTAAATTTGTATTTTGTGCTAAAATATTTACTGACCTTGATACTTTTTTCAAAAAGTTGGAACCATTGTTATCAAACGCTGGATATGATTTAAAAAACCAAGATTATTTATCGAACAAAACTAAAGAATATAAAAAACAAGAAGATTATCTTGAAGGGGAAAGTTACATAAGAATGGACTTTCCATCGAGTGATTTTATAATGTTGCAAAAAATTAAAGAAATAATATTTTCAAATTTTAAATTTGCACAAGATCAATCTTGGTATGAAACATACTCACTAAGAGTTAATATTGGAAATACAACTGATTTTCAAAGATTTTTTAGAGATATGGTACATGATATATTACAAAACCACTACATAGAAGATATATCAAGATATTTTTCCGAAGAAAATTTCCTAGCATCAATAACAAACTTCTCTGAAAAATCTTTAATAAAACTCCATAAGGATGGTTTTAATCCGGAAAGATTGGCAGTAATATTACTTTATTTAAATGATGATTGGGAGGATGAATTCGGCGGCCAATTGGTAATTGACCAGAGAGAAAGAATTCAACCAGAATTTGGAAATGTTACTATATTAGATTTTACAAAGAATAATATATATCATGAGGTGTTAGAAGTGATTGGTAACAGACACAGATATGCCTATGTATCTTTTTTAGATATACGTAATATGTAATCAAAAAAATAATATACTTATAATAAAAGTTACACAAATATAAACAGTTATACCATTATGAATTATATAAGGAGAAATTGGATGGCTTTTAAAGACATTTTTAAAGACGAAAACGATATCAACGAAAAATCAGTAGTTGGTTTCGCATCATTTGCAATAATGACATTATTTGCATTGGCAGATTTAGCAACTGGTTATTTTGGTACTGATTTAGTTATAAATGAATTTATTTATAACTCATTCGTTATCATTACACTTGGTTCCTTTGGAATCGGTGAAGCTGGTAAGATATTCGGTAAAAAAGAATAGTAAAATTACATACTAAAAGAAGAACCTCACCCACGTGGGGTTTTTCTATTTTGTAATATTTATATGAAATATAATAAACTAAACAACAAGTTATAATATGATTTACTGGTTCACAGGACAACCCGCACATGGGAAAACAGTATTAGGAAAAAAACTACACAACTTCCTAAAAACAGAAAAACGTAATTGGAGACGAGATGTTTTTCATCTAGATGGTGATGATTTAAGAGAACTCACTATTAATAAAGATTATTCACCTGAAGGTAGAATCAACAATATCAGAAACGCCCAAATGATTGTAGAGTATCTACATAATAATGGATGTGATGTTGTTATTTCACTTGTAGCACCATATCGTTGGCTGAGAGAAGAATTTAAAGAAAGAATTGGATTTGAGAACTTCCAAGAATTTTATGTTCATTGTTCAGAACCAAGAGAACGAGATCACTTTCATGCAAAAGATTACGAAGCACCTGAAGTAGAATTTATTGATATTGATACTACCAAAGATTCACCTGATGTTTCCTTTTCAAAAATAATCAATCATCTTACTAAATTAAATAAGTTATAATGGCAAATATAAAAGCAAAGGCAGATAAAGAATCTTCATCAACTGAAAAGAAATATTCATTCTTTGCTGGTAGATGGCAACCCCTTCACCCAGGTCATCTTTGGTTAATCAATGAAAGATTAAAAGAAGGGTATAATGTTTGGTTGGGAATCAGAGATGTGAAACCTGATGAAAAGAATCCATGGACTGCAGAACAAATTTTGGAGATGGTCAAAGAAGGTGAGTTAAAAGAACTCATTGAAGAAGGTAAAGTCCTTCCAACCATCATACCTGATATTGAATCAATCAATTATGGTCGTGGTGTTGGTTATGATATTATAGAACACGTACCCCCAACGGAAATAGGTGAAATTTCTGCTACCTCCATACGAGAGCAGATGAAAAAAGATGGTAAGTTATAGTTTTCATTTATGAAAATTTTAATAATATCACCTCCAAGATGTGGTAGTACTTCATTAATACTATCTATCCGTGATATTACAAAATATCATATTATAAATGAACCATATTACATTGAATCAGTTAGAAAAGTATATCCCTTAGTAATACCAAATAATTCGGTTGTAAAAATGTTATCAAATCAAGTTCCTACTGAATTTGGTAAACCTACTGATTTTATAAAATATATTTTATCAATAAAAAATGATTATGATAAGATTATTTTACTTAATCGTAGAAATAAAAAACAACACTTAGAAAGTTGGGCTAATTGGTTAGTTAGATATAAAAGAAATGATGATACTCATATGATTTGGTACTCGGATGATATTGAAAAAGAACTAAATCAAGTTTCATATGATATGGACTTAAAATATCAGGTTAATTCTATATATAATATATCAGATAAACTATCTATACCAATTACATTCTACGAAGATTTGTATGGTGATGATAGGGAATTATCATTAAATATAATTAAACAATGGAAATTGGGTATAGATGAATTACAATTAAATGAACTACTCAATCCACGTAACAAATATAGACAAGTTGGTACACGAGAAAATTTAATATAATGAAACTATATAATACCGTATTACTATCAGACGATTCTATTCAAAAAATTAAGAATGAATACGATGGTAAATTAAAATTGGTTACAAGTGATATTAGACACCATAGAGGCTATCATGAAACTAATCCTGCAACTTGGGTATATAAATTAGTAAACAATCTGATTAAACAAAATATGGGTAGTGAGTATTCAGTATATACTCGTGTAACTATTTTAAAATATATAGAGGGAGATTTTTTCTTAAATCATATTGATGGGAGTCATAACACGAATTTAGACCCTAATTTATCCGAACACTTTTATGGTGGAATTGAAATGAGTGAGCGTAGTAATTTCATAGGAGGTGAATTTTTTGTAAGTGGTGAAGTTGTACCATTTAAAACGGGTAGAATAGTTACCCATGAGTTTGATGAACCCCATGGTGTAACTAAACTATTATCAGGAGTACGCTGGAGCATACATTTTCCAATAAAGTTGGGTTATAAAAAAAGTATATTATAATTATATCATATGGTATCATATAAACGACATATCGCTAAAACAATCTCGTGGAGAGTTATTGGTACCCTTGATACAATAGTTCTTTCCGGTATAATAACTGGTAGTTGGTCAACTGGTCTCGCTATTGGTGGAGTAGAAGTAATTACCAAAATGGTTTTGTATTTTCTACATGAAAGACTTTGGTATAAATTTTCTGAATTTGGAATAAACAAAAAAATAAAAAATGATTAATTTAAATAAATTAAAATATTATGATACGCCATATAGACATTTTGTAATTGATGATTTCTTTGAGGATGCTGAAATATATAAGAAATTATATGATTCCAATGGTGACCCAAATTATAAATTTAAAGGAATTCCTGGTATTGAAAGTCGGGAAGATTTAACTAATTATTTTCAAGAAACTTTTTTACCTGTTTTATTGAATAAAATAGAAGAATATTTTGGAGAGGTGGATAAAAGTGTTTGGGTTGAAAATGTTAATATAACAAATTCAAGATGGAATGATAGATTGAATAATTCAGACTCCCATGCATCTAATGAGTTTTTAATAGGCCGCCCATCACATATAGATGGTACTTCTAAAAAATATCCAATGTTAGTTTATTTTGACGATGGTAGTGCCGAGGAAGGTATACCTGATTATGCTGGTTCTTTTCAATTGATGGATTGGAAAAATCCAGAAAAGGTAGTAAAAACCATAGATTTCAAAAATAACAGAGCAGTAATATTTGAAGCAAGTTGTATATCATATCACAAATACTGGTGTAGACCTAAAAATAGATTAAATTTAAATATACCAATAATAAATGATAAAGACAATCATACTCTAACCTCACATTATAAAAAGTAAAGGAAACTCTATCAAAAAGTTTTAATACACTATACTTATATAAAAGAATATTAGTATGGAAAATAAAGACGAGAAGTTTTTCCCAAACTTTGACCCCACTAATGATTTATCTCAAGCAGGTAAGCAACGTAGAATGAAACGTGGGTTAGGGGCAAAACCTCTGATGGAATCTGAAATAAAAGATGCTCAAAAGAAATCACGTTCAGCTATGGAAGCTGCAAGATTGTTAGGAGTATCTTACAACACCTACAAAAAATACGCCAAGAGTTATGGTATCTTTGAAGATTTAAAGAACCCCGATGGTAATGGAATCAAAAAAGGATACAACCTTAAACGTGGTAAATATTCTCTTGATGATATCTTAAAAGGTAAGTACCCAGAGTATCCTATATGGAAACTTAAACAAAGATTACTTCACAATGGGTATATGTTAGAAAAATGTAACAATTGTGGATTTGAAGAAAAAAGATTGATTGATGGTAAAGTTCCATTGGTTTTGGATTTTTTAGATGGTGATAGAAAGAATCACTTATATGATAATCTTCGTATGTTATGTTTCAACTGTTCTTTTTTAATTAACGGAAATCTCACAGGCCCACGAAAAGAATTTGAATATTAATTTGTATAATGAAAAATTTATTTGTATCTTTGTATAAAGAAATTAAACTATGAGTTATATAATTGGAAAAGCATGTGAAGGTACTTGTGATACTGCATGTGTAGATGTATGTCCTGTTGATTGTATTCATGGTCCTATCGATATAGATGGGATGGGTAAAGAGGTAGAGGGAATGACTGAAGCTGAATTAGAAGGAATGATGTTATATATCAATCCAGCAGAATGTATTGATTGTGGGGCATGTCTACCAGAATGTCCAGTTGAAGCAATTGCAGATTCAGAAGAAGCTGCAATTAAAATGGATGGTACTGATGAGTATGTTAAAAGAAATTATGAATTTTTTAATAAAACTTGGAAAAAATGATAATATACTCTAATGGTTGCTCTCACACTGCTGTTACTGAAGATTATGATACTTATTATATTGATATAATTACTCAGATATTAACAAATACCCCTCATTACGAATGGTTAAATCCAACTGAAGGTCATTATAATATATTTAAAAATATAGATTTTAGTTCTTTTCACAATGATAAAACATATCTTCTAAAGCATGCCGAACATGGTAAATCTAATGATTTGATATTTTTTGAAACCTATAATATGGTGTTAGATTCTATCAAACATGGAAAAAAAATTGATTATGCAATCATACAATTTTCAGGTGTAAATAGACGAGTTCAATCAGTACCCGATTCTACTCGTGGTATTAAATTAATTAACGTAAATCCACATGACCATTATGAACGTGGTATTAAATTAGACCCATTTGCAACAGAACAGAGTTTACAATATCTAATAATCTTACAAGATTTATTCGAAACACATAACATTCCTTATGTTTTTATTCCATATATGGAATTTGATTCAGATGCCTTGAAACTTACCGATAAGATGGATTTAATAAACACAAGTAGACTAACATGTGATTTAAGTAAAGGTCATAGAAATCATTTTAGAAGTATTGGATATTGTAGAGATGAACAAGGTCATCCAAATTGCAGAGGATATTATGAATTAGCCAAAAGATGTTTGGAAATTTTAGATATTCCTGATATTAAACAAATTGAAGATTATTACCCTTTGAAAACTATAAATCGTGATGATGCCTTTGTTATTAATTATCACTTTATAGCAAAATATGCTAAAGAATTGGGAGATGGTACTAAGTCTGAAATAAAAAATGCAAAAAAAATAAAAAAATAATTTAAAAAAGATTTGGAATAAGAGATATATTTTCGTATCTTTGTATCAACAAATAATATATATAAATATAAAACACAAGTTATGAGTAAATTTTTCGAGGTTACGGTAGAAGTTGTAGTAGCACAACTTAAAAATGGTAAAGACAAAAAGAACAAAGAAATCTATTTAGTAGATGCAATGTCAGTAACAGAAGCAGAATCAAGAGTTATCAAGGACTTTGAAGATAGTGGAGTTCAGTTAGATTACAAAGTTGCATCAGCTAAAGAAAGTAGAGTACTTCGTGTAATTGAATAATGAGTAGAGAAGTTCAAATAAAAGAAGAAGAAGTAAAAACAAGAGTAGCAAAGAGATTTCCACCAGGTGATAGATGGTCACCGGTGGATAACTCTACTGTTGTTTTAGAATCTCTAACCGATGTGTTGGAGTACGTGTATCAGAAACAAGGTAAAACTCAATTCTTCATGGATGCACGTGAGGGTTATGTCTACATTGTAGACACGGAAGAAGTGGTGATAGAACCAGAGCCAACCAAAACATGGAGTTTGTACGGTGAAGATTAAAGTTAGAAAAATCATATTAACAATTGCATTTATTTATGCAAGTTTATTTCCAAAATCTGGTTTGATTTACCACGATAAAACTTTGGAAGAGATGGAAGAAAGTGATGAGATACACCTTGGTATATAGGTTTATTGAATTATTATATATTTATACTAAACACAATTAATTTAAAAGACAGAAATTATGAAATTATTTTTAATCGCTCTTGGGGTGTTAGCAGTAGCAGCTGGAGCAGTTTACATTGCAACAAAATTCTTCAAAAAATTCAAAGATGAGGATAACGATGGTATTCCTGATGTTGTTGAAGACAAAGTAGAAGAAGTAAAAGTTAAGGCAAAGAAAACTGTTAACACAGTTAAAACTCGTGCTAAAAGAGTAAAAGAAGAATTAGGTGATGTATCTGATACTTTAAGAGAAGTAGTAGAACAATCTAAAGATGTTGCGAATGCAGCTAAAGGTGGAGCTAGAAAAGGTAGAAAACCTGCAACTAAGAAACCAGCAGCAAAGAAAACTACAACAACTAAGAAACCAGTAGCTAAGAAACCTGCTACACCTAAAAAGAAATAATTATGGGAACAATCGTATTAGTACTAATAGGAATTGGGGTAGTTGTTTTTGGTATCGCTAAGTATATCAAAAGTAAAAGTACACCTGTGGTAAAAGCAACAATAGTTAAGAAAACTGTTGTAAAAAAAGAATACCCAAAAGAAGATACAAAGGACAAGGCAATTAAGAAATACAAAGCCTCCAAGAAAAACTAAACAAGGAACTATACTTTGAGTTTAAAATCTTTACTTACTGAAACCGTAGTACTTGATTCTATGTTCGATATTGAACAAGAATTAATGTCTATCAAAGAATCTATATTAGAACAAATGATTACCGAAGGTGTTGATGACCCGGGTATTCTAAAATGTGTATTCATGGCTGGAGGACCTGGTAGTGGTAAATCTTTTACCGCAATGGAAATCTTCGGTATAGATAAAAAAACCAAAGCATCGTTTTCTCATTCAGGTCTTAAAACTGTCAACTCCGATTCGGCATTCGAAAAAGGAATGAAGGATAATGGAATCAATCCAAAAGATTTAGCAAAAATCGAAAAAGAAGATGCTGAATTATGGGATAAGATTACTGGTAGTGGTACAGATTCAATTCGTTCACAAGCTAAAGCTATAACCCAAAAACAGAAATCATTTTATGAAGCTGGTAGATTGGGTATGATAATCGATGGTACGGGTCATGATTATTCTAAGATTGCAAAGAATAAGAAACGTGCCGAAGATTTAGGATACGATTGTTATATGGTATTCGTAAACACTTCATTAGAAGTAGCGATAGAACGTAATGAAAAGAGAGATAGAGTATTACCTGAAGAACTACTAAAGAAATCATGGAACGATGTTCAGAGTAACTTGGGTAAATTCCAAGGTCTATTTAGTGGTAACATGACAATCGTAGATAATACTGTCTACAAACCTATTGATAAAGATGTTCAGAAAGCAGTTGATAAGTTTGTTAAAAAACCAATCTACAACAGAATTGGTAAAAAATGGATACAAACGGCAAGAGCACTGAAAAACGTTAACTTAATTAAGAAATAATAATGGCAAAAGGTATAGCATTAGGGAACTACAAAGGTGGAACTAAAACAAAAAGACCAGGTGTTCACGCAAAGACTAAAACTTCAGGTTCTAAAAACGCAAAACATTACAAAAAAGCATACGTAGGTCAAGGAAAGTAATTATATTCTTTTACATATAATTACGTTTTTTTCGATAAGTTTATATTTAATCACATATAATCACAATATGTGATTTTATATATTAAACATATACGACTAACAAATATGAAAAACTTAACAGAAGAAATAGGCAGAATCTGCAACTTATTAGAAGATGCCCACGAAGAACAAGATTGGAAACTTGTTGAAAAAATGATAGAAGCACTTGATGATGTTTATACCTCATTGGATAGACAAGAATCAGGTTACCAATACGAAGATTAATGATTATACCCA
>Ga0209137_1002548_pt1 | contig 15925 bp, 15 predicted proteins | sample SaaInl5LU_22_DNA_FD_184642 | JGI IMG/M metagenome (GOLD analysis project Ga0209137, IMG submission 184642) | Marine microbial communities from expanding oxygen minimum zones in the Saanich Inlet - ESP_105LU_22_DNA (SPAdes) (version 2) | ecosystem: Environmental > Aquatic > Marine > Intertidal... | reverse complement strand
CCTGTGCTGTCACAGCAGCATCTGTGCCGCTTGATGTGTTAGCAACAAGTGTGATGCCGTTAGCCATAGCTGCTTTAACAGAGAAACCTGTACGGTCAGATACACCGTAATCCTGTGTACCAGCGCCGAGTGTGATGGCTGTGCCACCCATGTCCATTGCGTATGTTACACCGAATGCAGTGATGTCTTTTGAACCAGCAGCGCCGTTTGAGCCTTGCTCTTGTGATACAGCAACGCCGAAGCCGTTGATGCTGTAGTCATAGCGAAGCACTTGACCGTCGCCTTTGCCGTCAAGACCTGAGTTGCCGTTGTAGCCAGCGTGTGCTGTGTGGTCGTCTGCAATTGAGCCGCCCATGCCAGTTTCAGCCAATGCCCAGTCGAACGCACCGTCTGTGTCGCCCATTGTTACTGTACCGAACGCACCAGAAACAAACACTGTTGTGCCGTGATCGTCTGATGTTGTTGTACCAGCAGTTGTTTCGTCAAGATCAACTGACGCACCGAATGACAGACCGCTGTCTGTTTCGCTGGACATCTTGAATGTCACGTCGATGTCTTGGAAGAACTGCATTTCGCCAGCAGTTTTTGTAGTTGCTGATGTCATTGTACCACCGGAAGTAGCAGCGTTAGAATCGGTTACTACTGTCTTCAGTGTATCAGCGCGTTGGATACCAATTTCAGCGAAACCTGAAATAGATACGTCTGCGGATGCGATGCCAGCGGTTGCTACAAGCGCTGTCGTTGCGAAGAGAATGTTTTTCATCTCGTATTTCCTTCGTTTAAAAGAATGGCCCCAACACGAACGCCGTGAAGGGTATGAACGGTGTTTCGCTTGAGGGCGCTCGCAATGCAAGAAACGCGAAACGGCCGCGCGCAACTATGCAAAACGTGGTGCAACTTTGTCACAACCGCTCAGCGGCGGAAATTTGAGGTGCGGGATTGCTGGTTGGCGGGCTGCACTCACAGCACGGCAATTTACCTTGTGACCGCATACTGCGTTATATAGACAAGTATTAGTGATGTGGAATTAACGGCAGGTAGAGCAGATCATGCGTGGATTTTCAGTTAGAAACATATGTCTCAGCGTAATGGTATGCGGATTGTTGGCGGCCTGTGCGGATCGTGGCGCCACACAACAAGATGCCGCCGCCGTTGAGGAAACCCGCACCAGCACGATTTGGGATTTGTTCGCCAATACCGATGATCCCAACACCAAGCTTGAGGTGAATAAATACATCTGGAATGCCTCGCTTGATGTGCTGAACTTCCTGCCTGTTCAAACTGCCGATCCGTTTTCAGGCGTCATTGCCACGGGATTCGGCACACCCCCCGGTGGCCGCGCCGCCTACCGCGCCACGATCTATGTCCGTGACCCCGCTCTTGATGCGCGCAGCTTGACTGTGGCGCTGCAAACCCGCAGTGGCCCCGCCGATGTGGATACTGTCCGCGCCATTGAAGACGCCATCCTGACCCGCGCGCGGCAGTTGCGGATTGCGGACAGCAAACTCTGAGGCTGGGCAGGCTGGCCTTTTGAGCCCAAGCATTTTACTTACCACGCCAAGCCATAAACCGGCTTGGCGTTTGCATTTAGAAGGACCCCGACATGGACCGCTATACCCCCGCACAGATCGAGGCCAAATGGCAGGCTGAATGGAACACCGCAGACGTGTTCAAGGCCAAAGCTGATACGTCAAAGCCGAAGTATTACGTGCTTGAGATGTTTCCCTACCCGTCTGGCAATCTGCACATGGGGCACGTGCGCAACTACACTATGGGGGACGTGATTGCGCGTTATAAGATGTCGACAGGTCACAACGTGCTGCACCCCATGGGCTGGGACGCCTTTGGTATGCCCGCCGAGAATGCCGCGATGGCCAGCGGCGGTCATCCAAAAGACTGGACCTACGCAAACATTGCGCACATGCGCGATCAGATGAAGCCGCTTGGCCTGTCTATTGATTGGTCCCGTGAATTCGCCACGTGCGACCCAGAGTATTACGGCCAGCAGCAAGCGCTGTTCCTTGATATGCTCGCCTCCGACTTGGTCTACCGCAAAAACGCCGTGGTAAACTGGGACCCCGAAGACATGACGGTTCTGGCCAACGAACAAGTTATCGACGGCAAAGGCTGGCGCAGCGGCGCCGAGGTTGAACGCCGCGAGTTGACGCAATGGTTCTTTAAGATTTCCGACATGGCCGGTGAATTGCGCGGCGCGCTTGAAAATCTGGACAACTGGCCCGCCAAAGTGCGCCTGATGCAGGAGAACTGGATCGGCCAGTCACGCGGTCTGCAATTCAGCTTCTCATTGATCAATGGCCCTGATGGGCGTGACGGCATTGAAGTGTACACAACCCGCCCCGACACTCTTTTGGGCGCATCCTTTGTGGGCATTTCGCCGGACCACCCCCTTGCCAAGCAACTGGAAGAAGACAACGCCGATCTGGCCGCTTTCAACGCCGAATGCCGCAAGGGCTCCACAACCGAAGAAGCTTTGGAAAAAGCAGATAAGATGGGCTTTGATACGGGCCTGCGCGTGCGTCACCCATTTGATACCTCTTGGGAATTGCCGGTGTATGTCGCCAACTTCATCTTGATGGACTACGGCACCGGCGCGATTTTTGGCTGTCCTGCGCATGACCAGCGCGACTTTGACTTTGCGACCAAATATGGCCTGCCGATTACGCCTGTTTATTTACCCGATGCAGATAGCGCGCCTGAGCTGACTGAAGCGTATGTACCCGCGAAAACTGATGTGGTGACCTACGTCAAAGGTTTCGCTGGCGAGACCCAGCAAACAGGCGCAGCCGCAGTTGATGCAGCAATTGCGTTTTGTGAGGGTGAAGGCGTTGGCCAAGGCAAAACACAATATCGCCTGCGCGATTGGGGTCTGTCACGGCAACGCTATTGGGGTTGCCCCATTCCGGTTGTCCACTGTGATGCTTGCGGCGTTGTGCCCGAGCGCAAAGAAAACCTGCCGATCCGCCTACCTGATGATGTTTCATTCGATATCCCGGGTAACCCGCTGGATCGTCACCCGACGTGGCGCGATTGCGATTGCCCATCATGCGGCAAGCCAGCGCAGCGTGAAACGGACACCATGGATACGTTCGTGGACAGTTCGTGGTATTACAGTCGCTTCACAAGCCCCAATGCGACCACTCCGATTGACAGCGACGAGGCTGCTTATTGGATGAACGTCGATCAATATATTGGCGGTATTGAACACGCGATTCTGCACCTTCTCTACTCACGGTTTTTTGCACGCGCGATGCACATCACGGGCCATCTACCAGCAAGTGCGGTTGAGCCGTTTGACGCGTTGTTCACACAAGGGATGGTCACGCACGAGATTTACCAAACCCGCGACGCAAAAGGCCGCCCTGTTTATCACCTCCCCGAGGATGTGACCGACGGCAAATTGGCGGATGGAACCGAAGTTGAGATCATTCCGTCGGCCAAAATGTCAAAATCAAAGCGGAACGTAGTTGATCCACAAATCATCGTGGACACATATGGCGCAGATACCGCCCGCTGGTTTGTGCTGTCAGACAGCCCGCCCGAACGCGACGTTGAATGGACCGCATCTGGCGCAGAAGCAGCCCATAAATTCTTGGGACGTGTATGGCGTTTGGCTCAGGACATCGCCCAATCCGATGCATCCGCCAACGACCAAGACGATGCACTGCTGCGCGATATGCACAAAGCCATCCATGATGTAACAGGCGGTGTGGAATCCTTCGGGTTCAACGCAGCGATTGCAAAAATTTACGGCTTTGTCGCAACGCTTTCAAAATCCAAAGCCGGTGCTTCTGCCAAGCAAGAAGCAATGCGCACTTTGGCCCAACTGATCGCTCCGATGACGCCACACCTGGCAGAAGATATCTGGTCCGCCCTTGGGCAGACCGGCCTTGTGGTGACAGCACCTTGGCCTGTCGCTGACGAAAAGATGTTGGTGGATGACACTGTCACGCTGCCCATCCAGATCAATGGCAAGCGCCGCTCGGAAATTGCGGTCCCAGCGGACATGTCCAAAGATGAGATTGAAAAACTGGTGCTGGCGGACAATGCTGTGGTCAAAGCACTGGATGGCGGGCAGCCCAAAAAGCTCATCGTCGTTCCCGGACGGATTGTGAATGTTGTTATCTAGACGATCATTTTGCATCGGCGCGCCGCTCGCTCTTGGGGCGTGCGGATTTGCGCCGTTGCACAACGGCGCGGCCAAACGTGGTCAAATCGCATTTGATCCACCAACAGACCGCGTGTCTTTCGACCTTAGAAACGCGCTTGAAGATCGGTTAGGCACAGCACAATCCCCGCTATTCAAGCTTAGTTATAAAACTGAAATCCGTGAAGACGGCGTGGGTATCACAACGGATCAAGTCACGACGCGTTTCAATGTAATTGGCCAAACTCAATATACTTTGCGGCGGTTGTCCGATGATAGTGTTGTCACAAGTGGCGTCGTAGACAGCTTTACCAGCTATGCTGCAACAGGCACCACAGTTGCAACGCAGACCGCACAGCTTGATGCGCAGCGCAGGTTGGTGGTGATCCTAGCGGATCAGATGACGACGCGTCTTCTTGTGTCTTTGTCATGAAGCTTTCCCCACGCGATACGGCCAGTTATTTCCACAAACCCGACCCGCGCAAAGCGGGTGTTTTGATTTTTGGAACCGACGCTCTGCGCGTCGCAGATAAGCGGCAGCAGATCATCCCCGCTCTCGTTGGTCCAAACGCGGAAGAAGAAATGCGTATTTCGCGCATGAGCGGCGCAGACATCCGCAAAGATCCGGCGATGCTTCTAGACGCGCTCAAGGCCATCAGTTTTTTCCCCGGTCCACGTGTTGCGTTCGTCGAAGAAGCAAATGATCTCAGCGCGCCCGCTATTTTAGCTGCCTTGCAGGACTGGTCCGAAGGCGATGCGCAACTGATCGTGACCGCAGGCAATCTCAAGCCGACATCAAAAATTCGCAAGGCTTTTGAGGCGCATCCAAATGCCTATTCCGCAGCGATCTATGACAACCCACCCACCCGCGAAGAGATTGAGCGTGATCTGGCAGATGCCGGTTTGCGCAACATTGATCGTGACAGCCTTGAGCATTTGACCGGCCTCGCAAACGAGCTTGAACCCGGTGATTTTCGTCAAACACTGACCAAACTTGTCATCTACAAATTAAACGACGACACCCCGCTTAGTCACGATGACATCTCCGCCTGTGCGCCCACGTCCACCGAGGCCGCGCTTGACGATGCGCTAAATATTGTCGCGGAAGGTCGTAGTGAACAACTTGGCCCTGTTTTACGAAAACTGCAAAGCCAAGGCGTGCAACCGGTTGGCTTGTGCATTGGCGCCACCCGACATTTCCGAACGTTGCACGCTACTGCCGTCAATCCGGCAAGCCTCTACATCAAAGGTCCCAAGGGCGATCAACTGCGCAGACAGGCGTCAAAATGGGGACGGATCAAACTTGAAGACGCGCTGCAATTGCTGATCAATACTGACCTACAGCTAAGGTCAGCGGATCAAGCGCCCCAAATGGCGTTGATGGAACGCGCCTTAATTAGACTAGCGATGATGGGAAGAAGATAAATGAAAGTTGTTGGTGCAATGGCAACCCGTGCATTTCGCGTGCTTTGGGTTTGTGAAGAACTCGGGATTGAATATGAGCACGTGCCTGCCCCCGTCCGATCTGCTCAGGCGTTAGAGCTCAGCCCAACAGGCAAAATTCCCGCCGTTGTTGTGGACGGCACCGCAATCACCGACAGCGTTGCGATCATGACCTACCTCACGGATAAGCACCAAGGCCTTACGTTTCCCGCAGGAACAATTGAGCGTGCCCAACAAGACGCGCATATGCATTTTATCATTGATGAGATCGACGGTGTTTTATGGACACACGCAAAACACACACACGCCCTGCCCGAGGATATGCGCATCCCAAATGTAACTGAGGCGCTGAAGGCCGAATTTGCGCAATCGCTTGACCGACTGGACGCACGGCTAACCGGAACATTCTTGATGGGCGACACCTTGACCTTACCAGATTTGCTGGCGGTACATTGCCTTAATTGGGCGCGTGGTGTGGGCTTTCCAACAGGAAGCGACAAAGTCCAAGCATACGCCAAACGTTTGCGCGATCGGCCTTCGTTCAAAGCGGTACGTGCGCTGCCCTAAATCGCGGCAAGCGCCTCAACTGCGGCACGGCCCGCCCACCGACCTGTGGCAAGGCAGCCCGTCAATAGGTACCCACCCGTTGTGGCATCCCAATCAATCATTTCGCCCGCGCAAAATGTGTTGGCCCGTGCGCGCAGCATCAGATTGCTATCCAATGCGGCCCAAGACACACCGCCGCTTGTGGAAATTGCCTCATCAAGATCACGCGGCCCGTCATGCAGGATTGGGACAGCCTTCAAAAGCGGTGCAAGATCATTGAGCAGAGGACGGCCAAATTCTTGAAGTAACGCAAGGCGCGCACCCGTGAGCTTGAGACGCTTTCGTAGATGAGATGTCACACTGGCCTTGCCCCGCCCACCAAGCTTTTGACGAAGCACATCAACAGACATGTCAGGGAACAAATCAACCGTAAGCGGCGCGCCATCGCGCATCGCTTTTGAGACAAGGTAAATACCACCCCCCTCAATGCCCGCTTTTGAAATGGTAAATTCTGCCCGCTCGACCTGTCCGCCCGCGTGCAGAGCAACCGCTTTGATGGGCGCACCAAAATGCGCCTCCATGTGCGAGGACCAGTTAACCCGGAAGCCCATATTCATTGGCTGAAACGGAACGACATCTTCATCAGGCAGTGCCTCCGCCCAAGCACCGTCAGAGCCAAGTTTGCGCCAACTCGCGCCACCCATCGCCAAAATAGTGACTTTCGCATTCACGTTATGCGGGCCATCGGGAGTTTCAAAGACCGACAACGCGCCATCAAACCCCTGCCAACGCCAGCGGGTTTCGACGCGCGCGTTTACTTCTGCCAACCACGCCCGAAGCAACGGTGATGCTTTCATGGCTTTGGGAAACACCCGCTTGCTCGAGCCTGTGAAAAGCGGCTGACCCAATGATTGAGCCCACGCCTGAACTGCGTGTGCATCAAAGGCGCGCAATATTGGCGCAAGCCGATCCGCAGAAGGACCAAAAACCGGAAGCATCTCATCTAACGGCTCGTCCTTGGTCAGGTTCAGACCAGATTTCCCCGCCATAAGAAATTTGCGCGCAACACTGGGTTTATGCTCGGCCAACAGCACTGAGTACCCAGCCCGGCCCAACACATCAGCGGCCATCAGCCCCGCAGGTCCAGCCCCCACCACAAGTGCGTCAACGGCAGTTTCAGTCGTACAATGGCTCACTTAACCGCCCTGACACATACGCTTGATGGCATGGGCGTGCTCTTCACTAGCGTCAAGCGCATGGGCAACAAGCCCTTTGGCCTCGGCAACGGGATCTGTAGAAATGCGGTCAATCAAACCAAACTGCAGCGCGGTTTCCGCATCTATCTTCTGCCCTGCCATCAAAATCAGCTTGGCGCGCGCAGGTCCCATCAATGCCACCATACGTGCGGGGTCCGCGTGTTGCGGCAAATAGCCAAGCCGCATCACCGGATAGAAAAAGTTCGCCGCAGGCACCGAGACACGTAAATCACAGGCAAGCGCGACACCAAAAGCACCCCCTGCCAATGTGCCGTTCAACGCAGCAATCGTCATGCATGGCAACTTTGCAATTGCACTAGAGGCACGGTCCCAAACATCAGATGTGGCAAGACCTTCTTTCGCGGCATTAAGATCAGCACCCGCGCTGAACACTTTACCTTCGCCTGTCAAAACCAGCGCGCGCGCGTCTTGAGCGCTTTCAGCGATATCCGCAATTTCGGCAAGCATATCATACGTCAAAGCGTTGGCCTTATCAGGGCGGGCCAATGTAATGGTCCAAAGGCCGTTATCTTTGTCTAAACGTATCATATCGTGCCCTTCACGCTGTTATCACTTGCAGTCTGCGCGCCGCGGACCAACATTACACCTAGCACTCCCTATTGCCAAAGAGGTACCCCGTTAATGCAACGTTTTCTTCTCAGTTCAGCTCTCCTCATCGGCACCACCGCGTCTGTTTTCGCAGATATCACACCAGAGCAACTTTGGGCGCGTTGGGCAGAAGACATGAAAAGTGTCGCAGACACAGTCGTACTTAGTCAGTTCAATTTACTGGAAGATGGCATTTTGGTCGAAGGCCTAACGCTTGGCATGGGCGCGCCTGAAGATGGCGTCATGGCCAGCCTTGCGTATCCGCCGCTAAAGCTGACGCAGCGGGCGGGCGGCAGCGTCGACATTTCACTTGGTGGGCCAGTTGCCATTAGCGTTGTCGAGACATCTGACGATACCGGCCCCCTGCGGATCGTCGGCGAAATCGTCACGAGTGGCTTTAGCATGATTGCATCAGGTGACATCAATGATCTGAGCTATGTATACGATGCAGAGACTGTGGATTTTTCGGTCAATGCCATCACCGCCGAGAATGCTGACGTAGACGGTACCATACACGCCCAAGCGACCAATGTGGAGGGCAACAGCACAGATAAAACCGGCGATCTGCGCACTGTTTCTCAAAGTATCTCTGCTGATGGGGTCGCGATTTCTGCCCGTTTTTCTGACCCAACCTCAGGCGGCGCATTTGACGTAAACGGGCGCATACAAGAACCACAATTCACCGGGTCCGCCACCAGCGCTGCTGGCACCCACCCACTAGCAAGCCAGGCACCCTTCGCGCCGCAATCCTCGTTTGAAACCACATACAAAACGGGTCTGACGGATCTGGTGTTTTCGGCCCAAGATGGCACCGGATCATGGACCGGCACCGTACGGCAAGCGCAAAGCAGCACGCGTGCCGCAAGTAGCGCAACACGCGTTGAATATAGCCAAGATGCCTCTGATATGACGTTCACGTTGGCAGGTGCGCTTCCATTACCCATCAGCGCTACGCTTGATGAAGTCCGCATCAAAGGCTCTGCGCCGATTGCTTTTGACCCAACCGAGCCGGAGCCAGACTATACCCTTGAAGCGGTTTTGGCAGGGCTAAAGATCAACGAAAGCGTCTGGAGCATTTTTGATCCACAGGGCGGTCTGGACAGGTCCGCCGGAACGATTTCCGTGTCTGTCGCGGGCACAGGTGAATTCACGAACGGTGGACGCGGGCCCTTTGCACCCAAAACTGCACGTCTAAACGACCTGACCCTAACAGCGCTTGGCGCCACAGCAACCGGTCAAGGCGACATGCGCTTTGTTGGCCCCCAAAACCCAATCGACCTGACGACGCCAGCCATGGCAGGCAAAGCCGAGTTTACGTTCAGTGGTGTCACTGAGGTCATGGGCAAGATGGCCCAACTTGGCATACTTGCACCCGAACAGCTGTTTGGCGCACAAATGATGATGGGGTTCTTTACGCGGCCTGCAGAAAACGGAACTGATTTGCAAACCACCATCGAGATGCGCGAAAATGGCGAGCAATATATCAACGGTCAGCGGGTTCGCTAAGCTCGCCACTGCCCCACACCACGCAAAAACATCCGACTTGCTATTCTTGCAAGCGCCACGATACGCAACCCTGAACTTCAGACCAAGGAACACCTCATGCATGATTTGTCGCGACTAAGCCAAGCCCTGCTCGACGCTGCGAAACAGGCGGGCGCTGATGCGGCAGATGTGTTGACCGTTCAGGGCACTGCCGTTGAAATTGATGTGCGTGAAGGCAAGCTTGAACAAGCGGAACGATCCGAAGGGATTGATCTGGGCCTGCGGGTTTTCATTGGTCAAAAGCAAGCATGCATCTCAAGTTCTGACAGCAGTGACCGCGCCATTTCCGAAATGGCAGAACGCGCGGTTGCGATGGCAAAAGTTGCGCCCGCCGATCCTTACGCAGGACTTGCGGATCGCGCTCAGCTGGCGACAAACACAGATGTCGCTCACCTAGAATTGCATGACCCAAGTCCAGAGCCATCTGCCAAAACCCTTCAAGATGACGCGCAAGCCGCAGAAGAAGCGGCCCGTGCAATCAACGGTGTCGCGCAAGTCCAATCTGCCTCAGCCAGCTATTCTGCACGTGACATTCATGTTGCAAACAGCCTTGGGTTTAATGCGGGTTACGCGCGCACAGACCGCTCAATCTCATGCGTCGCGATTAGCGGCACAGGTCTTGAAATGGAGCGGGATTATGACTTTGACGCGCGTATTTTCCAAAACGAGCTACGCAGCGCCGCAGACATTGGCCGCGTTGCCGGTGAGCGCTGCGTTGAACGCACAGGCGCACGACAGCCTGCGACCGGTACCTATCCCGTTCTTTTTGACGAGCGCATTTCATCAAGCCTGATTTCGCACCTTTTATCTGCGGTGAACGGGGCAGGTATCGCACGCGGCTCTTCATGGCTGCGCGATGCATTGGGCCAACAGGTCTTGCCCCAGCATTTGTCGATTACAGAGAACCCGCACCGCGCCCGTGTGTCTGGAAGCCGTGTGTTTGACGCCGAAGGGCTGCCCACAAAGCAGCGGGCTATTGTCGAGGCAGGCACCCTGACAGGCTGGACACTTGATCTGGCTACTGCGCGGCAGTTGGGGCTGGAAAGCACAGCCAACGCGATGCGCGGCACCTCATCACCACCGCGCCCAGGCACGACCAACATCAGCCTGACACAAGGCACACAAAGCCGCGGCGACCTGATCCGTGATATGGGCACCGGCCTTTTGGTAACGTCGATGATTGGCTCAACCATCAACCCAAATACCGGCGATTATTCACGCGGAGCGTCTGGCTTTTGGGTGGAAAACGGCGAGATCGCATATCCCGTCAACGAGTGCACCATCGCGGGTAATCTCAAGGCAATGCTTGGCACGATCGTCCCCGCCAATGACGCGCACGCGCACCTAAACTACGTAGTGCCATCGCTGCTTGTTGACGGGATGACATTAGCAGGTGCCTAGCGATTTAGAATTATTGGTCACCGCCGCGCGAGAGGCTGGAAAAATCGCACGCGGTTTTTTCAAGTCTGACGCACAAGTCTGGGAAAAATCTGACAATGCAGGCCCCGTCACCGAGGCAGACTTAGCCGTAAACCAAATGCTGGAAAGAACGCTTCCCACAGCACGTCCTGATTACGGATGGCTGTCCGAGGAAACCGAGGATGACACCTCACGGCGCAATAAATCACGCGTTTTCGTTATTGACCCAATTGACGGCACGCGCGCGTTTATCGCGGGCTCTGATACTTGGGCGCATTCGTTGGCCGTTGTCGAAGACGGCAGGCCGGTTGCCGCGGTAGTCTATCTGCCAATGCTCGACAAAATGTACACTGCATCGCGTGACGTGCCTGCTAAATTGAACGGTCAGGAAATCACGGTAAGCGGGCGGACCGAAATCAGCTGCGCCACCGTGCTGGCGGCCAAGCCAAACTTTGACCAACACCACTGGCACGGTGACGTGCCTGATGTTGAGCCTGCGTTTAGATCATCACTTGCTTACCGACTGGCGCTTGTGGCGGAGGGCCGTTTTGATGCGATGCTTACTTTGCGCCCGACTTGGGAGTGGGACGTGGCCGCAGGCAGCCTTTTGGTGACACAAGCGGGCGGTGCGGTCACAGGCAGACACAATGAAGAACCTGTGTTCAACAATGCGATGCCACAGCTTTCTGGCATGGTTGCGGCAGGGCCACCGGTTCACAAAGAGCTTATTAAGGCACTCGCCTGATCCATCATTTACGCGCTTTGCATGCGGCATTATGGTACGCGCAACATTATCTACCCCCAAGCGGAGAAACCAATGACACAGCGCCTACACCTCGTTTTCGGCGGAGAGCTTATCGACCCCACCAAGAATGCCTTCAAAGATGTGAACGACATTCACATCGTCGGGATTTTTCCAAACTATGAAGCCGCGTATAACGCATGGAAATCCGAGGCCCAGCGCACCGTAGATAATGCCCACATGCGTTACTTCATCGCGCATTTGCACCGCTTGCGTGATGAGGCAACGCCCGCCTCATCCACAGAAGAACTCGGGCTGTAAGGCCGACGTGATCCGCGCAGCCCTCCATGCTGGCCAACCGGGCGTAGCCCGTGGCCCCAAGGATTGGCCTGCGCGACCCAGCGGAGCTTTGATACTTGCGCTGGACCCAAGCGGACACCACAGTCAAGCAATTCAGGCGCTTGAACCTTTGATCCGCGAGGAGCGAGGCGATGGCACGTTCGTGATTTTCAATCCGCAAACACCGCCCCATATTGAAGAAGTGCTGGATGCACGGATCAGCAAAACACTAAAACACTGGACGCCGGATTTAGTGGTGTGGGCAGGTGACGCAAGTTGCGCAACCAGCGTGCAAAAAATAAATGCGGCGGGTATTCCGCAAACGCTTTTGAACCTAAGCGAGGCTGCTGCGGAAAGACGTGGCTCACGGTGGCCATTCGGGCTTCGCAAATCGGTGTTTGCGCATTTTGACAAAATTTGCACCCTCAATCGTGAGGCCGCCAATGCGGTGATCAAGAACGGCGCAAATGCAGACGCAGTGCGCACGACGGGTCAGCTCCGGCCACTGTCAGCCCCCCTGCCTGCAGTGCCCCAAGACATTGAGCGTTATGCGGCACACCTACACAACCGTCCAGCTTGGCTGGCTATTGATGCGGGGCCACGCGACATGCAGCGGATTTCCAAAGCCCACCGCACGGCAATGGCCAGCAACCACCGATTGCTTCTGATCTTGATGCCTCAAAATGATGCTACTGAAACGGCAGCGAAATTCGCAGACAACGGATGGAATGTAGCGCTTAGTAGCCAGATCGAGACAATGTCAGAAGCCAGCCAGGTACTGGTTGTGGATACTGACCAAGACCCAGGCATTTGGCTAAGACTGTCGCCAGTTGTCTTTATGGGTGGCAGCTTTGATGGGATGTGCCGTTCCCCGATGGATGCGGCCTCGCTCGGGGCGGCGATCGTACACGGCGAAAGCACCGCGCCACATGGGGATGCCTTTCGATCACTGGCCAAAATGCAAGCCACGCACCCCGTGCGCAGTGACGCGGATTTAGAACGCGCTGTGATCGAGCTGCAGGCCCCAGACAGACAGGCCACGCTTGCGCACCGTGCGTGGGATGTCGCGACCCAAGCTGCACCTGTTGTTGACGAGGTACTTGCAATACTGAACGACCAACTTGATGCAATCGGGGTCTGAAAGATGCGCGCGCCTTCATTTTGGTACCGGCCAACAGATATTCGTGGCGCGTTATTGTCACCTTTGGGATCGCTGTACGCTTTGGCGACCAAGCGCCGTGTTGCACAGCCCGCTAAAACCAAAACGCAAGCTAAGACCATTTGTGTCGGCAACATCAACGCCGGTGGTACAGGCAAAACACCGACTACCATTGCTCTCATTCAACAAATATCCGAGCGTGGCAACAGCGTCGCTTGCTTGTCCCGCGGCTATGGGGGCAGCCTTGACGGACCTATCCTAGTCACCCCTCAACATACTGCTGATCAAGTAGGCGATGAGCCTTTGTTGCTTTCTGCTTTTGCGCCAACGGTTGTAGCCAAAGATCGATCAGCGGGGGCCGCTTTCGCAGATACACTTGGGGTTGATGTCATCTTGATGGATGACGGCTTTCAGAACCCTGATGTTTCCAAGGACGCAAGTATTGTTGTCGTTGATGCCGTAAAGGGATTTGGCAATGGTCGGACAATACCTGCTGGACCGCTACGCGAACCGGTTCAAGCGGGACTGAAACGGGCGGATTTACTACTTTCTATTGGGCCACAACCGGCACAGAAAACCTTTGAGGAGCAATGGAGGAAAAGCATCCACTGCCCGCATGTCACAGGGCATCTTGTCCCACTACAAACAGGCATGGTCTGGACCGATCTGCCAGTGCTGGCCTTTGCAGGTATCGGTCACCCAGAGAAGTTTTTTGCCACACTGAAAGCAGTTGGCGCGGATATAAAGCGCGCCGAAGCTTTGGCCGATCACCAACCTCTAACACCTGCTCTGATGGCGCGCCTTGAGGCAGAGGCCCGCGCCCTACCTGCACAATTGGTCACAACAGAAAAAGACGCCGTGCGATTGCCCGACGCCTTTAGGAGTAAAGTGTTAGCTTTGCCAGTACGACTTGCCTTTCACGACAAGACCGAAATTAACGCGCTGCTGGATCGCCTTGGACTTTAGTTCAGCTTTGCATCAATGATCGACTGAAACTCAGCGAAGTTCATGTTTGAGTAGGTCCGCCCATCAATAACAAAAGACGGCGTGGATGAAATACCGTCACGGGCGGCATTTGCCTCATACCAAGCGACAAGCGTTTCGGCCTGCTCTGCATCATTGAGGCAGGCATCCAATTGCTCGTTGTTCATACCGGCTGTACGGCCAATCTTGCGCAGGGCATCCGCGATGGCGACGGGGTCTTGCAGACGCGCCCATTCAGATTGCTGTGCATAAAGTTCAGTGGTGATGCCGAAGAACTTCTGCTCACCACCACATCGGGCCACCATTGAACCCCAAAGCCCGAAGCGATCAAAATAAACTTCGCGGTAGGTGAATTTGACTTTGCCTGTATCGATGTAGTCCGTCTTCAATTGCTTGAACGGGCCTTCGTGAAAACGCGCGCAATGCGGACATGTGTAGCTGGCGTATTCAATGATCTCGACGGGCGCGTCATCCGCACCAAGGGTCATCTCTTGTACCCCGTCCACCATTGCAACTGTCTCAACTGCCGCCTCAGTAGGCTCGCTTGGGCCGCCGAAATACCAACCAGCACCCCCGGCAACCGCTACGATTACGGCTGCTATGGCCAGAAAACCTTTGTTCATCTTGCTCACCTATTCTTGCGCTTTGACTTGTGCATAACATTGGCCCCAAGCGCGGCAAGCGCAAGGCGCAATCCATCATCTGCGACATCAGACACGACATTGTCAGCAGCTTTGGTAACTTCCGCGGGCGGCTGTGCCTTGGCCGTTTGTGAGGCCCCGAATTGAACCCTGCCCTGATTAAAGCCAGTTGGTGCGGTTTGCGTGATCCGAATTTTTGCAATGGCGTTATAGCCGTAACATGCATTCACTTTATCTTGGATCTGCGGCACCTGCATCTGCAACAGCGAGGCATGCGCGCCCGTTGTCAAAATAGTCAGCGTCCCACCAAACCCACGGCCAAACTTTACTTCGATCGGCACAGCGCATTTCGCAATATCTGCGCCAACGATCTCTTCCCAATGGGTCAGTAGGCGTGTTTGCGCAAACCCACGACTTTCCGACGCATTTCTAATGCGCTTTTGCAAAAGAGAGGACGTCGTCTTGAAGCCTTTGGTTGTAGAGTATCGCCGCATGGGATTATTGTTCCGACTGAATTTGGCTCTAATTTATGGCGCGGACGCAAGATGCTGCGCTCCGAATCTTTCCGATCTTACCAAAAAGGCGTCCCTTTGTGACACACCCAAACAGCGACGACCTACTGCAATGGTATGACATCAACGCCCGTGAAATGCCATGGCGCACGCCACCCGCTGAAAAGCAAGCCGGCGTAAAGCCCGATCCATACCGTGTGTGGATGTCCGAGATCATGTTGCAACAGACCACTGTTGCGACGGTACGTGACTACTTCATCAGATTCACAAAACGCTGGCCAACAGTCGATGACCTCGCTGCAGCCGAAGATGCTGACGTCATGGCCTATTGGGCAGGTCTTGGATATTACGCCCGCGCGCGCAACTTGCTCAAATGCGCACGCGCCGTCTCCCAACTCGGTGTCTTCCCCCAAACCTATGATGAGCTGGTCAAACTACCCGGCATCGGCCCATATACCGCCGCCGCAGTATCTTCGATTGCATTCGATGAGCCGTCACCTGTGATGGACGGCAATGTAGAACGCGTGATGGCACGCCTGTTTGATATTCATACGCCTCTGCCTGC
>Ga0209137_1002546_pt1 | contig 15928 bp, 13 predicted proteins | sample SaaInl5LU_22_DNA_FD_184642 | JGI IMG/M metagenome (GOLD analysis project Ga0209137, IMG submission 184642) | Marine microbial communities from expanding oxygen minimum zones in the Saanich Inlet - ESP_105LU_22_DNA (SPAdes) (version 2) | ecosystem: Environmental > Aquatic > Marine > Intertidal... | reverse complement strand
GCACGATGGCACAACCTAAACCTAGCAATTCATTGGCGCTGAGTTTATTAATATCAAAATTAGAATTTGGCCCCAAACCAAAACGATCAAATTCGGCCAACAAACCCTCAGCACTGGGCGGCACGGGCATAGACTTAAGCGCCTCGCTCAGTACAGCAAAGTACTGAATGCTTTGGTGGGGATTCACCGCTGATGCCGACACTGGCTCTGGCCCTCTCTGCCCGATCAATTGTATTTTCTGAGCCAATGCGCGAGCTTCGGCTTCATCGGCTGTGTCTTGCGCAAGTACACGACCCAACATCCAATTGGTATCGGTAGCCAAACGCACCACCTCAACATCGGGTTCTACCACGCCACCCGTAGGCCCAACTAAGGCGTATCGGCCGGCTTTACCCTGATTCGTTCGAGTGCCAACGTGCACAGGTTTACCGTATAGATCCATAAACGCCAGCGTGTAGTACCTGCCACCCATCTCAGGGAGCTCAAGGTAAACAGGGCCTTGCGATAAATCGATCCAAGCGTTCATATACAAAGTATCGACATTTGGCGCGCGCAGCTGCCCTTGAGTTTCTGGCGTTAATAAATGAGGATAAACGGCAATGTCATTCACCGCAGAAGCGACAGGCTGCGCTTCTCGCGTCCAGTGCGTCTCGTTAAATTTTTGTTTATGTAAATCGACAATCGGAAAGCCGTACACATAGGCCTGCAATCCCACGCTTTGCGCGTAAACAAACTCAATATCGGTCTGTACAGCGCAGTCCTCGATCGTTGGAAGCGGCATCGCTGCCAGTAAAGCGTCAAACATCGTTACCTCTTTTTATGTTTTGCCAAGCCCTTGGGAGGAGTGAAATTGTGAGATTAGCGTCCCACTAGGCCGTTACATCATCGCGACTCAGCGTACGAATTTCTTCCCAATCAATAATTAAGTGCCGCCGCGTGAACTGCCACTGGCCGCTGTTCTTACTCAGCCGATCTTGGTAGCGAATGTGCCAACTCAGAATCTTTTTCTCGCCATCTATCATTTGGATGTGGTCAGCAATGCAGTAAGTTTCTGCGACGATCTCAGCACCTTCGCGCTGCGCGGTGACGTTCATGACATTATGGCGCGTGCGCAGAAAAATTTTCTGTAAGGTGTCGATAAGCTCCAAACACCCGTCGATGCCCTCGTTGTAAAACCCAGGACCATCGATTAAGCAATTCTCGGCCAATGCTTGGCGCCATAGGTCCTTGTCTAAACGGTCGGCGCCGCGAGCATAGATGTCAGCAAGGTCACGCACGATCGCGACCGGGTTTGTGGTTGGCATGGTCATTCACCTTATTATTCTTAACACTGTTAAGCAGTGTAACCGACCGGCCAAAAGCCTCAAGTGAAGAGCGTAGTCCGCTCAGCTTATTGAGTACATCAGGTGGTGCAAAAAAGGCTACGCTCGCACATTAGGGGAGGATGTGAACGCGAGCGCAGCAGGAGATGATCTGGGTCTACTTAGCAGGCTTTGCTTTGTATTTGTTTAATACGGCAGTGCGCAGCTCACTGAACTCCTCATCCGTGATCAAGCCTTCGCGCTTGGCGTCGCCCAAATCACGAAGTTCTTGCGCAAGGCTGCTGCGACCGGGGTGCGGCACAGGGGCCATAGGGGGCATGAACATCCCATTTTTATCGCCAAGCTTAATCACTTTTACACCCTTTGGAGCGTAAGGCAGTTCCTGTGCATCGATTAACATTTCTATATCGATGTCTTCGCCCTCGGGCATGTCATCAACGCTGCCCACCCATCGATCCACCTCGCCATTGGGGCCACGAGTTTCAATACGAACCATACCTTCACCAAGAGCTTCGCCGTCGTTTAGAAAGACTTCGACTTCTTTCTCGATAGCGTCACTGCCCAAGCGCTTTACAAATACGCGATGTTCGCCCACTTCCATGGCGTGGCCCTCGAATTGTGAAGCACATTGGCTCACACAATCTTCTAACGAATCAGCGGCTGGTGCGGCGGTGGTGGTGGTTTTCGCCGCGATGACACAGCCGGGCAAAGTGCCTAGTAACGCAATAGCAATGAACGATTTTTTTAACACGATCAGCTCCTTATTGGGGGCATTTTGAATTGGCAAACAGTTTACCGCTACCGCAAACTTGCGCCAGCACCTTGCGGTAAGGTGTTAATTCGTCGCGTTAAGTCGCTACAGACCCAACTGAGCACGCGCGTGTGCAGCGAAGCCAGAACCGGCCTGCGCAAACAAATAAAAGGCCGAGATACCGTGTTGCTCTAACTCGTCAGCCTCTTCCGGGAAGCGCACAACCGCCGCCATGTGGCCAGTGTAGCCAAGCTCCTCTAACAAATGGGTAACAACCATGTTTTCTTGATGATTGGTTAAGGCCAGCATCACAAGCTGAACCTCTGATAACTCAATACGCGACCAAAAATCGGGGTCAGTGGCGTCGGCGGCAATCACGCGTCGATGGTCGGCCATATGTTTCAGTAACTTGTGATCGTTATCGTCCACACCGAGCACCCCGTAGCCGTATTCGCTGGCTAAATCTTCATAAGCGCCGGTGCCGATGTTACCCATGCCCAACACAATAACTTTGACACCCCTCGTATCAGGGTGAGACTGGCGTAATCTATGTGACTCATAAGCTCGAAGTTTGGGTTGCCATCGTCGATACCACGCATGCGCCTTCGTGTTTATCGGCGACGACAAAACAAAGCTCACCGCAATGGCCAAGCTGATTGCACCACTCCATTGCGCATCGACCCAGCCTGCGCTAGCCGCGACCGCGAGCACAATTAAACCAAATTCGCTGTAGTTACCCAGCGCCATCGAGCTTAAAAACGACACGCGCGCAGGTGCATGTAGCTTGGTTAATAAAGGAAAATAGAGGAAGGGCTTTAACAGCGACAACAAGCCAATCACCACTGCAATTGCGACGATTTGCGGCTCGGGCCAGCCCGATAACCCAATAAGCAAAAAGAAGCTGACCAAGAACAAATCTTTAAACTGCATTAGGTTTCGAGACAGCTCTTTTGCCTTTTGATGTCCCGCCAAGCTCGCGGCAATAATCAGCGCACCCAAATCACCCTTAACGCCCACCATCTCGCACAAGGCTGCGCCACCCAAGGCCAAGGTAAGTCCTGCCAGGGTAAACAACTCACCGTAACCACAATAACTCAACAAGCGCAGCATGACCGGACGCAGCGGCACCAACAAAAACAGGGCCAGTGCTTCTAAGGTCGGCACCTTACCTGCGGCGAAAGCTAAAAACACCACAGCCGCCAAATCCTGCACAATCAGAATACCCACCGCCAACTTAGCGTGCCGCGATGCACTCTCACCTCGCTCTTGCAACACCTGTATCACAAACACCGTACTGGAAAATGTCAGCGCAAACGCAATCACCGCGGTTGCGGTCCACGATAGCGTCAACAAACCTAAGGCCACACAAGCCGCCAACAAGGCCATAAAAAACGCCTGTGTCGCCAGCATGTGCAGTAAGGTAGTGCCCCAAACTTGGGGCTTGAGCAAATCTTTAAACTCCAGCTTCAAGCCGATGGTAAACAGCAGCAAGGTAATACCAATATCCGATAGGGTCTGCAAAAACTCACCCGCTTGAGCGTCTAATTCGTGCAAAGCAAACCCTGCCGCCAAATAGCCCAACAGCGCCGGCAAACCCAAAGCGCGCGCGCCTATTCCAAACCCAAGGGCCACCAAAATAATCAGCGGATCGAACATCGTGCTACCTAACCGAAACAAGAATACCTACCTTATCAGAAAGCGAGCGTCGCAAGGAGGGGGGTTTTTTGAAGAGAGTGTATTAACGATACGCCGCCAGCGCGCAGACTCGTCATTTGTTTTGCGAACACTCAGTGCGCTGCTTTGACCGAGCACGGTTGGCGAGGCTTTCGGCGAAAATGTCTGAGCACGAGGCGATAGACTAGTGCGAGTTTTTGAGCCGTCGCCATTAGCGTGAGGGCGCGAGCAAAATAAATGACGAGGCGGGCGCGAATAAGTAGCTTTTCAGATTTGTGGGTTAAACGATCCGCCTTCACGTCTCAGCTAATCTCTTGCGGATCGCTTCAAGGTCATCCGTGGCTCGCTAGGCACGTCTCAGCCGTAACAAAAAAGCACGCCCGAAAGCGTGCCTTTTAGATCAAAACGAATAGCTTACTCAGCCGGTGTTACGATGTCCAACAGCTCTACTTCAAAAACCAAAGTAGACGACGGACCAATTTTCGCGCCCGCACCGCGGCTACCGTACGCAAGATCAGAGGGAATGTAGAACGTAAACTTAGAACCCACGGGCATTAACTGCAGACCTTCAGTCCAACCAGAAATAACCTGGTTTAAGCCAAACTCTGCGGGCTCGCCGCGCGAATAGCTTGAGTCAAATTCTTCGCCATTTAATAGCGTGCCACGATAGTGAACGCGAACCACGTCAGTGGCGGCAGGCTTGGCGCCATCACCCATCGATTCGACTTTATACTGCAAGCCAGATTCGGTGGCCATTACACCTTCTTTGGTAGCGTTTTCAGCGAGGAATGCCTCGCCTTCAGAGGCATTAGCAGCACCGGCTTCTGCCGCTTCCGTTTCCATTTGAGCTTGCATACGCGCCTGGAAGGCAGCCATTTCAGCGGCAATTTCCTCGTCGGTAAGCTTTGACTCGGCGCCAGACAAGGCGTCTTTTACACCCGCCGCGAAGGCATCGGCATCAACGTCTAAAGCTTCAGCGACCATACGCTCGCCCATATTGTAAGCCATGCCGTAGCTAAAACGCTGCTCGGGGGTTTCGAGTGCAGTATTTGCGGCTGGGGCGTCTTCTTTAGGTTGGCAAGCGGCCAACACCACGAGGCTGCTCAGAGCCACTGACATTGCGAGTTTTTTCATGAGTTGCTTCCTTTGGTTCAATGAATGTTGCCAAGGTGAATCGGCGTTGTTTACAAGTGCGCTAGACTAACACCACACCCTAGCGCTGACCAGCAGTAGCGCGGTATTGTGCGGCAATTCGAGAGGCCAATGCTGCCCACGCGGTCTGATCATACACAGGGAGTGCGGCCAAGTTCTGTGCGAGCAAGGCCTCTAAGTCAGAAGGCACTGCGTGCTGGGTGATATCGCCTGCCAAATTATCGGATGAGAATACTTCATACAACACAGATTGAACTTGCTTTTCGAGCGACAACTCAAGCTCTTGCAGCGCTTGTCGGGGCTTTTGTAAGACAACAATGCTTTTCCATCTCCGACGCAAGGCTCGCACTGGTTCAATGCCTTGCTCGCGGAGTTCTGCCGTGCTTTGTAAAAGATTCTCGGCACGCTCTTCAGATAACACCATGCCGTGTTGGGCAAGCCACAAGGCGGCAAGAACAAAATTGACGTCTACACCCACTCGATCTTGTGCTTCAAGTAGCAAAGATTGAAGCGGCTCATGCGCATACACCTTTAGCGAGAACTGCCACAACGAATGTTCCTGCAACATGCCGTGTTTCCTATTGACTAGGCGTGTATCATACCGCTTTTTTAACGTGCCGGTGGTCCATGATCATTCTTAAAGACATTAGTATTCGCCGCGGGCCAAAACTCCTGATCGAAAACGCCAACCTCACGATTAACCCAGGTCAGAAGCTGGCGCTGATCGGTGCAAATGGCTGCGGTAAATCCAGCTTCTTTGCTATGCTTATTGGGCGCCTTGCCGCCGACAAAGGCGATATTACCGGCATGGCCAACTTGCGGTTAGCGCATATGGCGCAGGAAGTGAGCGCGGTGGAATTATCGGCGCACGACTACGTATTTTCCGGGCACGAGCAGGCATACACAACTTACCAAGCGCTTAAAAAAGCAGAACGTGAAGAAGACTACGAGCAAGTCGCCATGTTGCATCAACGCCTGGATGAGCGCGATTGGTATGCTGTTGAACGCGAGGCCAGCCGCTTACTTGAAGGTTTAGGCTTCCCGCCAGAGCAACACAACAACAAAGTGGCTGACTTTTCCGGTGGCTGGCGCATTCGGTTGAATTTGGCGCGTGCCCTGCTCACGCCTTCAGATATTTTGTTACTGGATGAGCCCACCAACCACTTAGATTTAGACGCCACGGTTTGGCTGCAAAACTGGCTAAATCAATACCAAGGCACCATCGTACTGATATCACACGACCGCGATTTTATCGATGCCGTGTGCGAACGCATTGTGCATATTGAGCATTGCGGCTTGCATGCCTATAAAGGTAACTACTCGCAATTTGAGGAACAACGCGCCGAGCGTTTGGCTCAGCAGCAAGCCATCTTTGAGAAACAAAGCAAACGCGTCGCCGAAATCGAAGCTTTCGTTGCCCGATTTCGCTATAAAGCTACGAAAGCCAAACAGGCACAAAGCCGTCTTAAAGAGCTTGAGCGCCTCCCCAAAATTGCGGCCGTGCAAGCCGAATCACCCTTCCAGTTCCGATTTTTAGACCCTAAAGCGGCGTCGGACCCTTTGCTAAAGCTAGAAAAAGCCGATATTGGCTATAGCGCGACAGCCGTACTAGATAATGTCGAGCTAACCCTGCGCCCCGAAAGCCGCATCGGCCTAATTGGACGCAATGGCGCGGGTAAAAGTACCTTGCTAAAGGCCTTGGTCGGTGACCTCGCGCTGCTGCAGGGTAAACGCGAAGCCGGCGCGCACTGTGCTATTGGTTATTTTAACCAACACCAGCTAGAGGCCCTGGATCTAAACGCCAGCCCCTTGCAGCACTTATTGCGCCTAAGGCCTGAAGTACGCGATCAGGACGCTCTGAACTTTTTGGGTGGCTTTGACTTTAAAGGCGATATGGCCACCGACCTCATAGCCCCGCGAAGTGGCGGCGAAAAAGCTCGTTTAGCGCTTGCTCAGATTGTATGGCTGGCGCCCAATGTACTTATTCTAGATGAGCCCACCAACCACCTCGATTTAATGATGCGCGCAGCACTCGAATTCGCTCTCCAAAGCTTTGCAGGCGCGGTTGTACTGGTCACTCACGATCGCCACCTACTGCGCAATTGCATCGATGAGCTCTACTTGGTCGATGCCGGCAAGGTCATACTCTACGAACAAGACCTAGCGCACTACGAGCAATGGATATTAAGCGACAAAGCCGACGCCAGAATCGATACTGCCGAACCCAAGCTAAGCGTGGCGGCCAATAAAAAAGCTCAGCGCCAAGATGCGGCGGCCCAGCGGGCGCGTCTACAACCCCTACAGAAAGCGGCAAACCAAGCAGAGGCCAAGGTCGGCAAACTCGAAGCCGAGCTTGTTAGTGTGCGAGAGGCACTGGCAGACGAAACCCTTTATAACGCGGAGCGCAAACAAGAGCTTACCAATTTGGTGGCCCGAGAAGGCCGATTAGTGCGCGACCTTGCCACGGCCGAAGACGAGTGGTTCGAAGCACAAGATACGCTAGAAACCTTTACTTCAGCAAACGACTAGTCTGCTGGGTTCCAAGATGCTTTAGAGCTAATCAACCGCTCTTTGGCCGACCGAGACAGTGCTTTGATCTGAGCTTCGTACTGGCAGGCTTGGCTTCTGGAATCACAGCCCTGTTGCCAGACAATGGCCACAGGTCGTCGAACTCGAGTATAGCGTGCACCACCAATAATCTGGCCATTGTGCTGCCTTAAGCGTCTCTCCATATCCGTCGTGACACCGGTGTACAATGTCCCATCAGCGCAAGTTAAGATGTATACGATCCATCCATTTTGTTTCAACTTTTACCGCCTTAGCCCCAACATTTTGCGAAATTACTTCTGACACATCACTGAATTATTTAAACCTTGAACTTACAGACTTTGCCCCCATTAAAGTCACAAAGGCAATGTCGAAAAACTTGGGGCTAGAACTCTAACCCGCTTCCCAGACCTAAAATTGCTCAGAGCGCTTGTAAGCTTAAACCACAATGCTATCATCGCTTTTTTAACTTAAACGAGGAAACGTCATGAGCGACATTCTACACGTAAGCGACGCTGCATTTGACACCGCAGTTCTTAAATCATCCGTACCGGTCTTAGTCGATTTCTGGGCAGCTTGGTGTGGCCCTTGCAAAATGATTGCACCCATCCTTGATGAAATCGCACCTGAGTTTGATGGCCGTTTGCAAATTGCCAAGGTCGATGTCGATGCCAACCCAGAAACAGCACCTAAATACGGTATTCGTGGTATACCCACACTAATCATCTTCAAAGACGGCGAAGTGGCTGGCACCAAAGTAGGCGCATTATCGAAAACTCAGTTGGTTGAATTTATCAACGAAACACTGGGCTAAACCGCACAAAGCCGCAAAAAGGTAGACGCGCTCGCAAGGGCGTGCTACTTTTACCCCATTGAGCGCATCCACTGCGCTCGTATGCTCCAACTTAACCAATCTTACGCAAGCCGCAAGGCACACATTGCCCGTTCAATGTGTAGTGCATAGTTCTAACACATCAAAACGAACCCTCTATGAATCTGACAGACCTGAAGACTAAATCCACTCAAGAACTCATCGACATCGCGAAAGAGATCGGCCTAGATAACATGGCCCGATCGCGCAAACAAGACATCATCTTCGCCATTCTTAAACGTCACGCAAAAAGCGGCGAAGACATTTATGGCGATGGCGTCCTTGAAATCTTATCGGATGGATTTGGTTTTTTACGCTCGGCCGACAGCTCCTATTTAGCAGGCCCCGACGACATTTACGTATCGCCCAGCCAAATACGCCGCTTTAACCTGCGCACCGGCGACACGATTTCGGGCAAAATTCGCCCACCCAAAGACAGTGAACGCTACTTTGCCCTTCTAAAGGTTGGCGACGTTAACTTCGACAAGCCAGAGAACTCCAAGCACAAAATCCTCTTCGAAAACTTGACGCCTTTATTCCCAGATCAGCGTTTAATGTTAGAGAAAGGCAATGGCAGCTCAGAAGACCTTACCGGCCGCATCATCGATTTGGTTGCACCTATCGGTAAAGGTCAGCGGGGCTTATTGGTTGCACCGCCAAAGGCGGGTAAAACCATCATGATGCAGAACATTGCGCAAGCGATTATCAGCAACAATCCCGAGTGCTACGTCATCGTGCTACTCATCGACGAACGCCCAGAAGAAGTCACCGAAATGCAGCGCTCGGTGGGTGTACGAGGCGCCGAGGTTGTCGCGTCTACCTTCGATGAACCGCCTTCACGCCACGTACAAGTCGCCGACATGGTCATCGAGAAAGCCAAACGGTTGGTAGAACACAAGCGCGACGTGATTATTCTACTCGACTCAATCACCCGCTTAGCGCGCGCCTACAACACCGTAATTCCAAGCTCTGGCAAGGTACTCACCGGTGGTGTCGACGCCCACGCACTGGAACGCCCCAAGCGCTTCTTTGGTGCCGCGCGTAACATCGAAGAAGGTGGCAGCCTCTCGATTATCGCAACAGCGCTAACCGAAACTGGCTCAAAAATGGATGAGGTCATCTACGAAGAGTTTAAAGGTACGGGTAACATGGAGTTGCACCTTGATCGTAAGGTTGCCGAAAAACGCGTGTACCCCGCCATTAACATCCGTCGCTCTGGCACGCGCCGCGAAGAGCTGCTTACCGGTGACGAAGAACTGCAGCGTATGTGGATTCTGCGCAAGCTTCTGCACGGCATGGAAGATCTGCCTGCGATCGAATTCTTGTTGGACAAACTCAAAGATACCAAAACCAACGACGAATTCTTTATGTCGATGAAGCGCAAGTAATACACCTCAATTGGGCGCCGTTAATGCGGCGCCCCTCGCATTATCTTAAGTCCGGCACCACGAAATCTTTATCGCACCCTAAACTCAGCCGAGCGGCTGCAGCCTGTTTCGCGCGGAGCGTCACGTGACAGGACGCCGCGTGCGCAGCGTGCCACGGACGGCCTAGAAGCGTTCCGCAAGAAATTGGCTGAGACGTGATGGCCGATCCTGATACCTTAGCCTCTAAAAGAATTACATCTATTCGCCACTCAGTGTGGTTCCCGCTACAATGACGTTTTGCCTTTAGAGTCACCCGCATGAGTTACAAAAACCTGCGTGAATTCATTGCCGCCCTAGAAAAAAAAGGCGATCTGGTTCGCATTAAACAGCCCATCGACCCCAATTTAGAAATGACGGAAATTGCCGATCGCACCCTGCGAAAGGGCGGGCCGGCACTGCTGTTCGAGAACCCGACGCAAGGCAAAATGCCGGTGCTTGCCAATTTATTTGGCACGCAAGAACGCGTTGCTATGGGTATGGGCGCAGACTCGATTACCGCGCTTCGCGAGATTGGCGAAATTTTAGCCTACCTTCGCCAACCCGATCCGCCAAAGGGTTTTAGAGATGCTCTAGACAAAGCGCCACTGCTGAAACAGGTGCTCAATATGGCACCCAAGGTTGTGCGCAACGCCGAGTGTCAGCGTCACGCCAAACACGGTGACGAGGTGAATTTAGACGACCTACCTATCCAAACCTGCTGGCCTGGTGATGTGGGTCCACTGGTGACCTGGCCCTTAGTGATTACGCGAGGCCCCAACAAAGAACGCCAAAACTTAGGCATTTACAGAATGCAAAAGATTGGCCGCAATAAACTCATTCTACGCTGGTTAAGCCACCGAGGCGGCGCGCTCGATTACCGCGATTGGCAACAAAAATACCCAGGCAAACCCTACCCCGTCGCACTGGCTTTGGGCGCAGATCCGGCCACCACGCTTGGCGCGGTCACGCCGGTACCCGACACACTGTCGGAATACGCGTTTGCGGGTTTATTGCGCGGCAGTAAAACCGAGGTGGTCGAATGCTTGTCACCCATTTGTAAAGAGCACGGCTTGCAGGTGCCTGCCTCGGCCGAGATTATTTTAGAAGGGTACTTAATGCCCGGCGAAGAGGCGGACGAAGGCCCCTTTGGTGACCACACGGGCTACTACAACGAGGTCGAACGCTTCCCCGTCTTTACGGTAGAGACCATGACCTACCGCGAAGACCCGATCTACCATAGCACCTACACCGGCCGCCCACCCGATGAGCCCGCCATTTTGGGCGTCGCCCTCAACGAAGTGTTTGTGCCGATTTTGAAAAAGCAGTTCCCCGAGATCGTAGACTTTTATTTGCCACCCGAGGGTTGCAGCTATCGCTTGGCCGTGGTGACCATGCGCAAAGAATATCCCGGACACGCCAAACGCGTGATGCTGGGCGTTTGGTCGTTTTTACGGCAGTTTATGTACACCAAATTTATTATCGTGACCGACGAAGACGTGAACGCGCGCAACTGGGAAGACATTATCTGGGCGATGACGACCCGAATGGACCCCAAGCGCGACAGCGTGTTCATAGAGAACACCCCCATCGACTACCTCGATTTTGCGTCACCGGTGGCGGGACTTGGATCGAAGGTCGGTTTTGATGCCACCAACAAATGGCCGGGAGAGACCGATCGCGAATGGGGCACGACCATCACAATGTCGGACGAAGTAAAGACTAGAATCGACGAAATTTGGAGCGAACTGGGCATCGACAAATAAGACAGTGGTCGCGGAAGCCGCTCAATCGGACTAGCTTTGCGGCGCGGCGCGCTCAAACCACAACATTGATGCCTCGCGATCGCCCATCGCCAAAAACACTTTGGCTAAACACTGCGCAGTAAACGCGGATTGCTGCGCCTGATAGCTTTTTTCGAGGTGCGTTTTAGCCGCACCCCAAATCGCTTGTTTGGCGGCCAATCGACCTTGCAGCAACAAGCCAACAGCGGAATTCGCTTCATCGCCAAGCCACACAGCAAGCTTTTTAGAAGGACTTGAAGGTAGTGCCGCCGAGGGTGCATGTGCAAATTCCGAAAGCACCGTTTTTGGCCACGCTTTTTTGTAATGTGCGCTCGCAAGTTCAATCGCTTGCTGCCCATGCCCCTCACGCAACAAGGCGGTAAAGACCGCCAAAAGAATGTCATCATGGATTTGATCTGACTTGGCCAATACTTGATAGGCGGCCAACATATCTTGTGCCGTTCTACACTCAGCCAATCGATGTTTTAGCGCAATGGTCAAACGCGCCAAACGCTCTTTGTTGGGCATAACACCTACAGGCAAGGTCGCTAACACATTCATCACCGAACGGTGATCAGCGAGTAAGGTTTTCACCGCGAGTTTAACGCGTTGCACAGCAACCGTGGTCTTTTGGGCTTCGGGCAACTTAGCCAAGTAATCATTGGCAACCGTGTACTCGCCTTGCAAGTAACTTAGCTGAGCACGCAGCCATACGCTAGCGCTTTGCAGGTCAGAATCAGACAGGGTCAAAGCATCGAGCTGCGCCCCGACGCGATTTAAATCACCGTGGTCAATATCAGCCTGAATGGCGGCCAGCTTGAGCCACTCATCTTGTCGACGCTTACTGGCCGAGCGAAGCGCGTCGGCAACCGCTTTGGTATCGCCCAGCACCGCTTTTTCTAATGCCTGCTCGAGCGACTCCTGGGTGCGACGCTGTTTGCGCCCCAAATGCCAGCGACCAATAGACCCGGGGGCACTTACAATAGAACGAAGTAACCGCAAGACCACAATACTGGCGAAAATACCGCCGGCGAGCACAATGGCAAATACCCAGACGGTGGTCTCGATACGCCATCCTTGAAAAGTCAGCAACACGTACCCGGGGTCACTGCGCACCACCAGCACCAAAGCTAAGCCCAGTAACAAGCCTATAAATATGTAACGCAGAGGGCGACTCATCTCGCCGCCTCAGCCGTTGGGATCTTCTCAACGGGCAAGCCCATGTAACGCGCTAAGGCTTCCAGCGAGCGGTCGAGCGCTGGCAAATCCGCAACCAAACGCACCGTTTGTAGCTCAGCTGTGCGCTGCTGCAAATACGCCATGCTCGCAGAATCAGTGATACTGTAATCCAGAAGCCATTGCTCAACTTGCTTCAGGGCCCCTAAATACAAAGTCTGGTCTCTCGCCAACAAAGCGACTTGCGCCTGCGCCAGCAATAAACGAATGCTCTGACGCACCATAGCTGACTGCGCAGGACTCATCCAAGTCTGGTCTTGCTCCACCCGCTGCACACTGAAATACGCATCCAACTTAACGATGAAGGATTGCCACGCCCCCAGTGCGGAGTCGGTAGACGCCTCAGGATCCGGGGTTTGGGCACCTTGGCGGCCGATTGTGGGCGTTAAAGCCACCTCTGCCAAACGCTCGGAAATAGCCGCTATCTGAAAATACACGCCGTCGATGTCTACCGGTGCGACCAACATCAGTGCCTCGCGATCCTGAGCCAAGGCCATGCGCACCAAGCCAAGTCTTGGATCATCTAAAGCTTTTAAACTGTCGTCGACAGCATTGAGCAAACCTAGCGCCACCGTGATATCGCCACCTAAGGTCAATCGCTGATTCGCCAAACGCAGCAAATAACGCGCCTCTGCCAAACGCCAAATGCGCTGATCGGCGGCATCGAACTGACGCAAGACCTCGCGCTGGGCAGTATAGGCCTCTCGCATTGCATCCACTTCTTGCGCCAATGCCGAACGCTCGCGCTCAACAAGACTCTGTGTTTGATTAACCCTCTGCTCTGTTTGCGCGAAGGCAGATTGCCAGAGGTCCCGTTCTGCCGCAGGATCGGGCAAGCGATTAAACTGGTCTTGCAATGCGTTTACTTGATTCTGCAGGCGCGCTTCGCGCTCTAGGATTAACGGTGCATAGCGCCAAAAACCAAAACCTAAGCCAGCGCACAAGATAATCACCAACAGCAGGGCCAAACGTCCTGACCAAGAGGCCTTCGCTTTGGGTACTGTGGGTGAATTTATGTCCTCGGCTGCGCTTGCACCTTGGCCAGACTGGGTCGAAGCGTCCGATACTTTGGTTGCCGTCATTACACCAGAGGATTGCGAGTTATCAGACTGGCCTGCCTCATCACCGGACGCCGACTCAGCAGGGTTTACGGCGGCGTCTGTGTCACTGCCATTGTGCTCGAGGTCATCACTCACAGAGACTTCAGGCAAGCTCGCCTTGCCATCGGCACTGACGGCAATAACCGGGGCACTTTCGTCTTTGGGCTTATCGGGATCACTCACGTCGAGCTCCTTTCGCGGCAAGCGTAAGCGCTGCCACCATATCCTTATCTAGGGCACTGCGGGCCACGACCAGACGTAAACCGGCCGCGCTGTAGGTATCAGCCACTCGCTGCGAGGGCACGATAACCGGCACGCCTTGTAACAGGGCACTATTCCTATTTACTGTATCCAACACGTTCGCTAAGGTCTCACCGCTTTGCGTTAGTACTGCAATCGGACTGTCTGCAAGCAGATCACACATCTGGGCTTTATGGCAAGCCTCTGGACCTAATCGGCGGTACCCTTCCCACAGACTCACGCGACTGCCCCGCTGCAATAGAGTATCCCTGAGTGCCTGGCGACCCCCCTCGCCTTTGACAATCAGCACCGACCGAGGCTCCGAAAACCAAGCGTGTTGCAGTAAACCCTCGGTAGTCAAGGCATTGGCACCATCGGCCAACAAGCCGATATCGTTAAGGGCACTGACCGTCTGCTCTCCAATACCAAAGATCTTCACGCTCTTCGGCACAGCCTGCGTGTTAACACGTTGGGCAAACGCGGCAACCGCATTCGTGCTGATAAAAATTAAGGTATCTAACTCACTGAAGTCAGGCGGAGCCACGCGTTCTAAGAACTCAATGCGCAGCATGGGTACCGAAACACCGTTAAAGCCTTCAGCCTCTAAAAGTTCTAATAAGTGCCCCGCCTGCGCGGCAGGACGAGTCACTATGACTGTCGGCTTAGGCGCCATATACCTCGGCCAGTATCGCCTCGGCACCCTGGTTTAACAGCTCATTCGCCACCTGTTGCCCTAAGACTTCGGCGTCTTCAACCTTGCCGCGAGCCTCGGCCCGCAAAATCGATGAACCATCAACAGCACCCACCAAACCTCGCAACCACAGGGTATCGCCCTCGGTCACACAAAAGGCCGCGATAGGCACTTGGCACCCGCCGTTTAGGGTTTGATTTAATGCGCGCTCAGCGGTGACCTCAGCTGCCGTTTTGGGGTGGTGTAATACCTGAATCAAGTCACGCGTTGGTTCGTCATCACTGCGCAACTCGATACCAACCGCACCTTGACCTCCGGCCGGCAAAGATTGCTCGGGCGTTAATCGGGAACGAATTCGATCTTCAAAGCCCAATCGAATCAGACCCGCTGCCGCCAAAATAATCGCGTCGTACTGGCCATCGTCTAACTTCGCCAGACGCGTATTCACATTGCCACGTAAAAATTTCACCACAAGATCAGGTCGATACGACCGCAGCTGACATTCGCGTCGCAGGCTCGAGGTGCCCACAATGGCACCTTGGGGCAGCGCATCAATCGACTCGTAAGTATTGCTCACAAAGGCGTCATTTGGCGCTTCGCGCTCGCAAATTGGTCCTAAACACAGCCCCTCAGGAAAACTCATGGGCACGTCTTTCATAGAGTGCACAGCAATATCGGCACGACCCTCTAGCAGTGCTGCCTCAAGCTCTTTGACAAACAAGCCCTTGCCGCCAATTTTTGCGAGCGGTGAGTCCAGCAGCTGATCCCCGCGCGAGGTCATACCCAATAGCTCAACCGCAAGCCCAGGATGCGCCATCTCAAGCGCATCTTTCACGTAATGCGCCTGCCACAGGGCTAGGGGCGATTCTCGAGTTGCGATCACAATTTTTGCCATGGGAACCTCTTTGTCAAAAACGCATGATACCAGTTAGCCCGCTAAGCCAAAACATTGCGCCAGAATATCGGTACCACTTAATTTTTTAAGGACACAAAAATTAGCCGAGCGGCTGCAGCCTGTTTCGCGCGGAGCGTCACGCGACAGGACGTCGCGTGCGCTAGCGGCACAGCGGGAGCAAGCATCTCAACAGCACAAGCATGCCCCTAACCTTTGTTAGCCATGGCGGTAACGCCCAAGGTCAATAAACTGGTATACTGCG
>Ga0209137_1002544_pt1 | contig 15934 bp, 11 predicted proteins | sample SaaInl5LU_22_DNA_FD_184642 | JGI IMG/M metagenome (GOLD analysis project Ga0209137, IMG submission 184642) | Marine microbial communities from expanding oxygen minimum zones in the Saanich Inlet - ESP_105LU_22_DNA (SPAdes) (version 2) | ecosystem: Environmental > Aquatic > Marine > Intertidal... | reverse complement strand
ATTTGAGTGACTGTAAAATACTCTATAAATATATATGGCGGCATTTTTAGATATATCATGGTTTACAAATGAATATGCGTCTGAGAGTAAATTTATAAAATATGCCACTCGTTATGGAGCTATATTAGGTCTCATATTATATTTCATATTTTTATTCAATACATCAAAATCCGATGCTTATTTATTGACTGGTCAAAATGTAGCTCTCTATTTAATTGGAATCTTTATCCCATTATTAATATTTTGTTATTTCATTTTCACGTCCGTGGAAGACAAGAAGTATTTAGGTCTAGTCGTATTGATGGTAATAACTATATTGATAATTTTATTACGAACATTATTGCCATCATTTGATACATTTTTGAAGAATTTTGCATCCTTCATGTCAGAGGTGACACCATTGCCTCCTTTAAGCGAAACCAATTCTTTTCTAGTAGTGGTCTCAATGAAACTGATTTTAATATTTATGGTTATGGTAGCCCTTTCCATCATATACAACGTATTTTTAAATGAAGGATATCGTACACAAGGAACTTTAGGCTTTTTACTATATGCATTGTTCTATATTCCATGTGCCATAAGTGACTATTTGAAATATTTGTTTATAGAATTGAAAACCACACCACAAGTCGTTTATGTTCTCTTATTAATTGAAATCGCATTAATTCTCATGTACATTTACATTCCGAAATGGTTTAGCAAATTAATTTTCACCGACAGCGTGGAATTAATTCGCGACCCCGTTTATTTTTATGGCAAACAAACAATTAGCAATATAGAACCCTTTTACCGGTCAGACCAATTATTGGACCCTTTTGGCAAAAAATTTCCAAAAGAAGAATTAGAAGAACGAGAAGACGACTATAAAATCAGCCGTAATTACGCAATAACCATGTGGATGACCACAAACGCCCCTTCATACGGACCAGACGATGAAAACATGATGTTTAGATATGGTTTAGAAAATGATGACAATGAGACAACATCCATTGATTCGCCTCTCAATGGTGCTCCATACATTTCTTGTATGGGAAATGGACAATGGAAGTTTGTCGTTTCTAATAATGTATACGATGAAAACAATAATATTGACGAACGCGCATTAGAAAACATGACAATAAAACTAGATATGCCGATGCAACGATGGAACTATATAGTATTGAACTATAGTTCGGAATCTGTGGATTTATTTGTCAATGGAAAACTAGAAAGAACCATTACTTTAGGAGAAAATGCGCCATATTATAGCCATGATATGAAAGTATGTATTGGTTCGGGAAAAAACAATTTACACGGTGCAATATGTAATTTGAGAGTTCACTTGAAAGAATTGAATCTTACTCAAATCACTCAAACATATAATATACTTAATTTGAAAAATCCACCAGTAAATAATCTGAATTAACAATATATAATGAATTGGACTTTAGTGATTTTAGGCATCATTTTATTGATTGTCATTTACATTCTGTACAAAGTGATTAAAGAAAAGGGCAAAACAGTAGCAAACAAAATTGATTTAACTGTCACAAACGATAAATTGTCAATGTCAAAACTAGTGACCCCGAATTCTTCCCGATATTATTTAATGACATGGATTTTCGTGGAGCAAAAAGTAAGTCAAAACGATACCATGATTAAAATACAACAGAGTAGCGACAGTACTGTAAAACTAAGCATTGATTTAGGCACATCATCCACTTTGAAATATACAATAAAAGATGCTAGTACAACCACAGAACATACAATAATGGACAACTTTCCTTTGCAAAAATGGGTATGTGTTGTATTGAGTATTGATGGAGATGTGGTTGATATTTATATTGATGGGAAAATGACACGTTCTGAAAGACTCGCGGTTAAGCCAGATGCCCCAAACAAAGACGACGAAATCGCATACAATAAGATTGATACCGATACATCCGTGATTTATTTAGCAAAATTTGAACGTGAACCAAAACCAATGGACCCATCATTGGCATGGAACAAATATATGGAAGGCCACGGTGGTAGTTACTTTAGCCGATTATTATCCAATTATGGCGCATCATTTACCGTTACAAAAGACGATTTAGATGTAAGAACATTCAATCTGTTTTAAGGAATCCAAAATTATAAAAAATAAAGGAAATAAATCATGTTTTTTTATAACATGTTTTATTATAGTATGGATAAACCAATCATTGAGCAAATGAAAGATTCTACACCATCTGTAGATGGCATGAAAGAAGGAATAACAGATATGGCCAAAAGTACTTCCGATGCTTTTCAAGGTATTGGAGAGTCTCTCAATGAAGCAAAAGACGGGATGAAGAGTTCACTAAACGATTTTTCCAATAAATCCGTCGTAGACGCCGGAAGTGATTTTTTAAATTCCAATTCCATTTTAGCAAAATTCGCCTTTATTATTTTAGTATTTATTGTCTTTATGATAGTGTTAAAACTAATGATGACCATAATCGGATACTTTATGAGTCCCAAAAGCGACCCTTATCTCATTAAAGGTACCATAAGAGGTTCCGATACCGCCACTATTACACAAGCCCCCGGCAAAGATACCACTATACCTATATTAAGGTCAAATGACCGACACAGAGGTTTAGAGTTTACATGGTCTAGTTGGCTCTTTTTGAATGAACCCAACGGTGTATCAACAACACGTGAAAACATTTTCGTAAAGGGCGCGGATTCCTATGATTCCAATGGCATAAGCATTTCAAACGGTCCAGGAATGTATGTAATGGCGGTAGATGCAACTGACGCCTATCAATACAAACTAGAATTTATAATGGATACTATAGGTGAAAACGAATCTATTGCAGATGGCGATGTAGATACTGGCCGAGATACAGTGGAAGTGGAAAACCTTCCTATGGAAAAATGGTTCCATATTGCAATGCGTATGCAAAACATGATTTTAGACGTTTATGTCAATGGTACTATTGTCAAACGTCACAATATGGATTACATTCCAAAACAAAATTCGCATGACGTTCACGTGAGCGGCAACGAAGGATTCAAAGGAACGGTCTCAGATTTACGTTATTTTGCACGCGCTCTCAATGTATTTGAAATTAACAATATAGTAATGAGAGGACCCAATTTGACACCTAGTAAATTATCAGTAGATTCCAAAACCAAAAGTGGCAATTATAGTTATTTGTCCAATTTATGGTACAATCGCGCTTATGGATAAATATTATTCCTATATTTTTTACACCTTTGGACATTTACACCCTTGAAGATTTAAAACCGCACCCTTTAAAGTATTTCAAAAAACAGCTTAAAGAGACAACACATATTAATATGTCCTTGGGTGTATTCTCATTTGGACATTTCAGGGATTTACCAGTATCATTCTGGAAGAAGAAATCGGTTTAATCAACGCATACATTTTGTATGCCTACCCAAAATTTACACGGAATTGATTATGTCCAACCTTCAAGGTGCCATTTTAAATCTTCAAGGGTGTAAAATGGGACAACTTTAAGTGGTTTCAATTACAATAAATATACATAAAATTATTTAAAAATTATATGTATATATTTAGTAAAATGGATAATAATATTGATGAAATTACAAATGAGAATGAAATGTTAAAACATCGTATAAATGAACTTGAAGAGCGATTAAAAAAATATACAAGTGGTAAAAATCACAAGAAATATTATGAAAAAAATAAAGAAAAGGTTATGGAAAATGGAGCCAATTATTTACATAAATTAAAAGAAGAAAATCCTGATAAATTAAAGGAATATAGAAGGCGAGCATATTTGAAAAGAAAAGAAAAATTAGAAAAGGAGAAAAATGAAAATAGTTAGGAATAAATAAATATGCGGAAAAACTATTTAACATAAAATATTTAGTAAATATATAGGATGGAAAAGGCGAAAGAGAAACCACCAGAGTTTTTCAAATCCACCAAGACCTCTCTGAAAAGCATACTAAAACACCCTGAAATAAATACAAAGAAAATTAACGATGTAGTCATCAAGGCACACAAAATCGTTATTCACACTTTGCAATTTCTAAAAATGTATATTCTTCATTATTGCCAAACATACTCTCATACCATACCTACTATTGATAAAGTTTTGATTTTGAATATTATGAAAGTTGTTTGTGGAGAAAAACATACTAATCAAGGAAGACCACCCAAAAAAGAAACATTAGAACTTATAGAGAACCTTACTTCTTTCTATACAGAACATTACAAACCGTATACACAACCAGAACAATTAGATTATGAATATATGAGTAATGTGCTTTCTTATTTATGTGAAGACATTATGACGATGTATGAAAATAATATCCAAGTACATTATGTAGATTATGTGGAACGCTTTGTAAATGTTGTCTGGAAAAAGAAGATGCTGGTTGAGAAGATGCGAAAAATATTTCCTACCAAAAAAGAAAGAGAAACACGAATTAGACAATTGGAAAAAGAACTGCGGAAAATAAAAAATGATTTATTAAATGTAGATAGTAATGTTGATTATACATCACCTCCACATTATCATAAATGGATTACCCAACAAAAGAAATGTATTCTTCCCAATAAAAAGTTCCAAAAACAAAGCATTTATTATGATTTGAAATGTAAACCGATGGATTATTTACCCTGTATGATTGCGATGATGAAACAAGTAGAAAATGATGAGGAAACAATCAGTAATGTTTTTCCTTTACGAAGTAGTATATCACCTGGTTATATTCGGTTAGATACAATAACATTAATATATTTGCTTTTACGAAAAGAACAAGGTAAAAAGAGTGATTACTGCAATCAAGGCAATACAAAGAACCACGAAGATAAAATATGGAAGTTCTTTTTTCGCACAGAAAAGAAGGTATTTCATAAGACAGATTTTTCATTCCATCATATGATTTCTACGGATGGAGTGGGAGTTTCTATATTATTTATTCGTGATGATTTGGTGGGAAAGAGATTACCAAATGCGAAGAAAGGTGTATCAAAAGAATTGTATATTGATGAACTGAATTATTACTCTGCTTTACAAAATAAGAAGATTATTGGGATAGACCCTGGAAAATCTGATTTGATATATTGTGTAGATGATGCTTCCAAAGATGCGAATGTATTTCGGTATTCACAAGACCAACGAAGGAAAGAAACCAAGATGAAAAAATACAACAATATCATATTGGGTATGAAAACCAATAAAATACAAGGAAAGAGTGTTATTGATTACGAAACAGAGTTGTCTTTGTATAATCGTAAAACACTTTGTATGGATAAGTTCAAGGCATACATAAATGAAAAAAATAGAATAAACCATATATTGTTTGATTTTTATGCAAAACATTTGTTTCGTAAGTTAAAGTTTGGAAGACATATCAATATCAAACGAAACGAACAAAAGATGATAAGTGATTTTAGGAAGATGTATGGTAATCCAGAAAATGTAGTTATTTGTATTGGAGATTGGGAACAACGAAAACAAATGAAATACAAAGAACCCACATTAGGAATCGGAATGAGAAGTTTGCTTCGTAAAAACAAATACAATGTGTATTTAGTGGATGAGTATAGAAGTTCCTGTAAATGTTCCAAATGTGATGGAGGAGTATGTGAAAAGTTTATGGTAAGGAAAAATCCAAGACCAAATAAAGACGATATGCGGTTGGTTCATGGGCTACTACGCTGTAAGAGCGGTTGTGGGTCGTGGAATAGGGACCGCAATGGTTCATCAAACATCTATAAGATAGCATACCAAGCAATACATAATTTAGAAAGACCGAGTTATCTATGTAGAACAAGTAATCAAGCAGTTTTACCGAATTGCTATAAACAAAATATACACAAGGTATGAAAAGACCTAAACTTTGAACCTCTTTTTATGCGGATTTTTGTCCCATTTTAAATGTCCGAAGGTGTATATATGGGTGATAGTGTTTCAGATATAACATCGTATTGCAAACAACGGAAATTACAAATGCAATTTAATGTCCCTATGGGCAACCGGTTTAATATAATCAGTCCCTATACCAACATTAGTCCTGATAAAATAAACGCATTTAAATATGAATTGGATATGCGACGAAAAGCCGAAGTATTAAAACATTCTGGACCTCAAAAAAGCACCCATATCAATAATTTCACAAAAGCGGAAAAATATGCGCAAATAATACGCGGATATAGCCCATACCAAAAACATGTCTCAAGCGGACGCGTATCTACCACATGTGATGCAAGCTCCAATGTGTTTCCTTCGTCGTCGTCGGATGTACCTGGACCGATTGTACCCTTGTATTACGACAAATCTATACCCCTATACAATTACAAACCCATTGTGCCTGTGTATAGTGAAAACGACGAAGAAAATGAGTTCGCATTTCGGTTATTTATTAATGAAAACATATCGCCATTTTCGGCTAACGTGTCTCAAAACATCGGAGCTTTAGAAATATTGGACAAGACGAGCTATGGTTCCAGCACGTTTTCATTAACGGTGAATTATAGTGGGGTACTAACTAGTGAACCTGTATTGATTATTACCTATAGTGAGAGTCCAGTATTGCATAGCGATTATAATTATAGTTTTGACAACGGGGTTCTTACAATAAGCAACATATTCTTATATACCACCGCGGGATACTTTTATGAATTCTTTCTACAATTTGAAGAAAACAATATAGTCGTAAATGGAATCAACGTTGCGGAAACATAAAAAGTATTGAATGGTTATACACTATAGTATACATATAGTGTATTACTTTTGATTTATTATTTAACAATATACCACCCCACACGCATATTAAAAGGAGGGGTTATGGGGAACCTTGGTTCCCCAGGCAGGCCTCACGTGTGGGAAATACTTTTCCAGACAAGCATTTATCACTTTCTGAAATGTCAATACATCCACGTTTGTTTTGGTATTCTCCTGCTAAACACCATTTCGTTTTAGAAGAAGTGAGAGACTTTTGGATGCTGTCTTCGGGGCTGTCTGGTTGAGGGTCGTGTGGGTTCGGCGGACCTTGGTTAATTTGGTTCGTTCCTATCATAAGGTTTCCGACGTTTTGTACCGTGCCTTCTGCAATATCCGCCCCCGTTTTAATAGCATCTGTCCCAAGTTCTGCCGTTTTATTTAAGGCTTTTCCGGTGGAATATCCCAAAACTTCTAAAAAAGAAGATATTGCGGGAGAAGCACCAGACACTCCACTATTGATTGCATCGCCTAAAATGTTCAATACATTGATGCCATAATAGCTCAATACGACAATAATTAATAAAATGAAAATGAAAAACATTTTCCAATCTAAAAACCCTAAAGGCATCGTATTGGACGAGGATGATGTAGGCACAGAAGATGAATCATTATTAAATGAAAAAAACGAAGGAGCAGATTGTTTTATGGATTTTGAGAAAACCATAGGTTTAGAAGATTTAGGCTTTTCATTGGACAATTCTTCCATTATATTCATGGCTATAATGTATGGGGCGATAATTCTTATATTATAAATGCGTTTAACTATATAAGAATAATTTAGCCCAATAAAATAATATGACCTTCTTTTCTCTATTGGAAAGCTTCTTTTTCATGTCTTTGGGTCTATCGTTTTTCCTTATTTTATTAATGGTATATCATTTCAAAAAGAGAATGGATGCTTTAGAGAAAAAAAACGAGACACTAGGAGACATATGCAAAACTATAATACAAGAAATTGACTCTGTCAAAAACGATAAATCGTCGGTGTTTTTATCGCCACAACATATGGCATATCCAACGACACAACCGCAATATATGTTTGGCTCTTTTCCGGATGAAGGACAAGGCCCAACCGATTGGAATCCTATGGAAGAACTATACAAGCAAATCCATTTGTCGCAATCCATGCAAGTAGAAGAAGACCCGCCATTGAATCTCAATGTATACGATGTGGAAGAATTACAAGACGTAGAAGATGCAAACGACGATTCTGATTCCGATTCCGATTCCGATTCTGATTCTGATTCGGAAAATGGAACCATTGAACAAGTTAATTTAGAAGAAACCATACAAGTGACTAAATTGGAAGAGGAAAATGAATCGGAATCGGTTTCGGAATCATTGCCCGAAGTGGAAACATTAGATATTGACCCCACACCAAAATACACGAAAAAATCATTGCAAAAAATGTCGGTCCAAATGTTACGTACGATTGCCATTCGCGATGGTATCGCAGAAGACCCGTCTAAAATGAAAAAAGGCGACTTAGTGGACTCTATATTGGAACACGAAAATGCTACACCATCTTCATTGGCTATAGAAAATCCAGATGTGATTGAATCCACAAATGACGCCATATAAGATGTTTAGGAAATTCATTATTTCTATTTGTAATTTATAATGAATTTACATTTTACATCAGGGCAATCATTAGAAAAAGCATATCCTGTTTTGCCAAGTGCAAATTTGGGATACCAAACAAACAATCAATATGAAAACTTTCCTCCTAAAATGAGCGACGGGCGTGCTTTAGTGTCTTCATGGCAACCCGGTACGGTGGTCAATGAAATATTGTTGAAACAAAACGGAATTCAATCCAATTGGCAATACCGCAAATTTTTATCCAAAAACAGTGAAGCCATTAAAGCCAATTTGTTTCGAGACGCGCTAAATGATGTGGGGTATAGTGTAAGAAATGAGAATCCGGCGATTAATGAAATTTTCCAGACCCCAAAGATGTATGGTTCGTACCAAGAAAAAGTCAGTCATCGTCAAGCCGGCGAAAGCGATTTGAAAGACATTTATATGACACGAGAGCAATTGGAAGCGCAGAGGGTGGTTCCATCCATGACACAAGCGGAGTTATTTACCAAGGGGAACCTAGGTTCCCCTTAGACCCCTCCTAGGGTTGTGCTTAAAATTGTATGGTAACATGCTTATGGGTTTGCGTAAAATAATAATCATGTTTATTATTTTTCTTAAAACATTCATACTCAATAATATCCCATATTGGCACTATCATCGCTATAATAATCTATTATGTTGGAACCGATACTACACTGTAAAGTTGTATTGGTTTTGTTTGTTTTCTGCTAATAATTAATAATATGCGTACAACTCAACTTTGTCCCCTGTTGTGTAATCTAAAGTTATCTGGTCGTTATATCCTGTTTTTTGGCCGATTGCAAACCACCAATTAGAATGGTCTGCTGTCAAATCATATTGAGAATACGAAGTGTAATCACCGTACGTCGCTGAGAGACCACCAAAACTACTATTCGAGTTCGAAGTAGTTATACCTACATTTTGTATTGTATTAAAACCCGTAACTGTATTGTCATTTAAAAAATTATTAGATTGCTCCCATATTATATATTTGCTGGCACTTATGTAATATTTCCAACGATAAGTATTTCCGTATTTTAAGTATGTTGTATTATTCATTTTGTGGAATATACTGTATTGATTATTAACATCCGTATATCCAGTATGCGTAGCAAGTGCGTCAGACATCCAATAATCCTTACTTTGCACAAATACCAAATGAAATTGAGGCCCACTTCCTTTTCCCGTATTATTATAACTATAGTAGTATATTGGGCCAACATAAGACGAGGACAATACTAGTTTTGTATAAGCACCTGACTGTCCTGGTGTCCCTATAATAGTTACCCCGCTGTCAATTGTATTAATGTTGTCGTAATCTGGGCCAAATACGATTTGATTACCACTATTAGAAGCGTGAGATTGGTCAAGAATATATGTTGTATCTGCTTCAAAATAAAAGTAAGGGGCTTGTACCCCGTCTAAATAAAATACTGAATTATATGTTACTATAATAGGTGTTACTATAATAGGTGTTACGTATCCCATTCCTGCACTACTATCTTCAAAATACACCAATGAGACACCACTATAATTTGTCAAATCCAATAATACTTTCGCATTTGTCGTTCCAGGTGTATTGGTTCGTGTTACGTAAGAAATATCTATTGCTGCATCATAAACATCCACTGTAGTACCGAACGACAATACATAACCATTATTGGACGGGTCAGACACAACAAATTCATATACATATGGTGCGCTAAAAGACAAGTCGGGTTGATTATACCAGACTGCGTTGGAAGTATCATATACTGACCAGACATTATCTCCAAACACATTGGTTTGCACGGTAAAACTATAGCTAACATCAACTGGTATGGTTGGTTCATATCCCATATTAGCACTGCCGTCACTATAATAATACAGTGGTCCTACAAACCCAGCTGACAAATCTAATTGAGTATAGGCACCCGGTCGTCCTGGAGTACCCATTATAGTAACCCCGTCGGCAGCAGTCAAAATCGCGGTGTTGTCTGGAGTATATCCGAATACGATTTGTTGTCCTGCGTTGGTAGAATCGGATTGGTCAAACAAATAAGATTCGTTGGCAGAAAAGTCAATTTGTGGACTCTCGGACAATTCGCTGGAATCGGGTATTTTTATCCAAAATTTATTACCGGACACTTCTGTTACATATGTTGGGGGTGAATATTCAACTAAAGAGTGTTCTTTCATTTGCCATTCGCGGATAGCAGCATTTGTGCGTACTTTTACACCAATTAAGCGAATGTATCTACAAGAAATAATGTTAGTACTGGTAATCTCGGTTGAAGTATAACTGGTAGCCGATTTTGCTATATTGGTTTGGTAATATGTACCTATTTCTGTAAAATTAGTACCATCGAGTGAGCCAGCTATCACAAATTCAGACATGAAACCAGTATTTATGTCATCCCAATCATAAAATGTGGACAATGTAAATTTACCAATATATTTTTCAGAACCAAAGTCCATTTGAAGCCATTCACCGTAAACGCTTACATTATCTACTAGTGTGTTACTAGGTCCACTATAAGTATCATCAGCATTATATTTATTTGACGAGTTCCAATGGGATATCCATGAATCTTGCTGCGAAAAATCACTAGTAAACGCTAAATCTGCAGTATACGAAGTAGTACCATAAGTACCATAACTAGAGGCCTGAGCGTTTGCTGTATTAAATGACACGTCGGTATCCACTACAAGAGTTGTTTCTGATACATACCCCATCCCTGCACTACTATCTTCAAAATATACTAAATTATCACCACTATAATCTCTCAAATCCAGCAATACCTTCGCGTCTGTTGTTCCAGGTGTATTTGTACGTGTTACATATGTGGTTTCTATAGTTGCATCCGATACATCCACTGTAGTACCAAATGACAATACATAACCATTATTAGATGGGTCAGATACATCAAATTCGTATACGTATGGTGCGCTAAAAGACAAATCGGGTTGATTGTACCAGACTGCGTTGGAAGTATCATATGATGCCCAAACAGGTTCATCAAACACGTTGTTTTTCACTGAAAACACATAGCTAGCTTCTATGACTAGTACATATCCCATATTGGCACTTCCATCACTATAATAATGTATGGTTCCACTAGGATTGCTTGGTACTGTAAATGACGTATATGCACCAGGTTGCCCGGGTGTGCCAACGACTTGTACGCCGTCTGTAGAAACAAATACATTGGACGAGTCAAACGTATATCCAAATACAATTTGTTGGCCAATATTGGTGGCATCCGATTGGTCAAATATGTGTAAACTTGATGCTGTAAAAGTGATTTCCGGTTTCTCAACATCATCTATATAAAATACTTCATTAGACACAGTTACATTATAAGCGGTTCCGTTAACCATTGCGCTTTGCGTAAACCATTTTTTGGACAAATAATTTTGTATAGAAGCAATGGTGGAATCGCTCATATACGCATCTTTATAAACCAAAAACTCGTAAACGTGGCCTTTACATGGCGAATAATTTGGACGAACAGAACCTAAATAGAATTTAGAATAACTATCGTCATCATAGCTTAAAGTAGTGCCACTAACTGGTGTATAACTACTATTATATGTTTCACCGCCAATACCTAGCATTTTGTAACTCATTATATTAGGATTATATACAACGGTTTGTAAGTTTAATGAATCAGAAACATTCGGGTCTGCGTTAAACTTTTTCCATCCATTATTGTACAATCCGATTTTATTTCCGTCGCCGTTAACTGTTCCATTACTATTGCAATGAAATGGATCATTTCCATTTGTTCGGCTGTATACAATGGGGATAGTATTTTGCAGGTCATTCACCATAAACGTAGTAAAAGAGTCTGGAAAGGTTCCTCCAGGAACATCATATTGTAAATGGTCGCTTCCACCTCCATCACCACTATAATCATTCGTATTCTCCCAATACAATGACTTTCTCGAGCTGGTGCTATCAATATTAAAAGTTATTCCAGTTGTGTAACTGACGTTACTCAACGTATGTCCCAAAGGAGAAATATCATTAATAGAAACGTCTGACATATTGATTTGACTATCATGGCTATAATTGTATACGCTTGCATCAATGTGGAACACTAAATCCGTATTATTCAAACTATCTGACTCTGGTTTAGAAATATACCCCATATTTGCATTGGACAAATCAAACAATACCAAAGGACTACCACTATAACCCGATGGTATATCCAACAATATCACTCCATTCGTTTCACTTACTACATCATTATTTATAGTACTTGCATCGTCTGCGATTGTACCAAAAACCAAATTATAGTTTGCCATCGTAGGGTCCGATACATCAAAAATATAATAATCTCCTGCACCAAAGGATAAATCTGGTTGATTGTAATATACAGAACTATAAGGGGAAGACAAAGCATACACGGAATCTCCGACTATATTGGTCACTACTTTGACACAATAACTAGGCGATATTTTGAATTCCCCATACATGGCTACACTGTGGTATTCACAATAATATTCCAATATAGGAGTACTATAATCCATTCCTATGATAGTAAAACTATTGAGAGTACCCGGTGTTCCTGCATACGTAACATTTTCTTCGTACGCGGCTTGGGTAGATTTGTTTCTAAACTTCAATATATGGCCACTATTGGAACTATCGCTTTGGTCAAATACATATATACCTGCAAAAGACCCTAAAACGTCAGGTTGAGAAATGTCATCAATAATATAATTGGACGACCCATTCGCTTTTACTTCGTAAATGTTCATTGCGTTTCCATAGGTTTCTTTATGGTTTGAATTCACGTGAGACATTAGCAATTGATGGTGCGACGTAGTTAATACTTTTTTGTATAATCCGCTAAAAGGGATATCTATATTGCGAAAATACGGGGTAATGTTGTCTTTTCCCAATGCGTACGGATTTGTTTGCGAGTTTTCTAAAAACAACATCATGTCTCCAACCGTTTTAGAACCGAACGAAATATCAGTACTGTACATTAAGTTCTGAGAATTGTCGTAATACGTGGCTTGCAACACATTTGGAGTTTTGTCAGAATAACTATAAAAAACATATTGATATGTGTTCAATGAGACATCTCTGCCATGAAACAATGACATTATGTGTATTATAATTTAATAGACATATTTTTTACTTTATTTTTAATTTACGTTTACATACCCATATTGTTTGTATTGTAACTGAAATACAGAACGGGTTCAGATGTGGCCGTAAATGAAGTATAGGCACCCGGACGACCTGGTGTTCCAACTATAGTTTGATAATTAATCATTGAGCTATTGTCGTCGCTTGTAGTACCTAATACAAGTTGATTATTTGCGTTTGAATTGTCGGATTGTATGAAAACATACAAGGTGTCTTCCGTAAATGTAAGATTGGGTTTCGCGGTGGTACTTGAATCGTCTTGAATGTAAAATACTCCGTTTGAGACAGTTACGTTATATATGACAAAATTAGAATCTGCCAAACGCGCATTGGTGATGACTACATAATCCATCCCCATCCATCCCCAAGATTGGCTATGTTGGTCAACTAAATCTAAAGTATACAATTCACTTTGGTTAAAAGAAGTATCGCTATAAATGTTTGAACTATTCATAGACGCTTGCTGCCAATTGTTTTGGTCATCATCTGTTCTACCGATATCCGCTATGTATTTTCCAACACCGTTTAAATCAGATGCTCTACGTAATGCAAGACACATGACACCTCCATTAAACGCGGCTGTACCTTCTGAAATAACATCCCATGACGTAGACGAATCTTGGCGTCTTTTAGAGGCTGTAAAATATGCCGAAATGTCATAATTGCTCAATAGTTCTATATTGGGTGACCTAAATATCATTACACTATGTGCACTATCTCTATAATCTGCCCATTTTCGTGTTGGTCCTATATAAAAACTACCTGAATGCGCATTTATTTGACTCTCATAGCTGTTATCTTGTCTTGACCAGATTTCATCACTGTTATCGGCGGCGTTATTATTATAAACGTTATACCATCCTTCTTCGTCTGTCTCAAAGTCAAACGTCAATGTACCAAAACTATTTGTATTTTCCGTCACATATACATTATACCCCATTCCACTGACATTTTCATCAAAATATACTAAGCCGTCTCCACTGTAGCCCGCAGAAATGTCCAAATATATACGTTTCGTATCCGCGCTAAAAACACTAGACACAATACTAGACGACACATCCACCGATGTACCAAATACCATTTTATAGCCTTTCATGGAAGGATGAGAAATGTCAATTTCATAACTGTCGCCCGCACCAAACGAAATATCTGGTTGATTATAATAAACATTATCACTCGGCGATTTAATGGCAAATACTGGTTGTCCCAATACATTAGACACCACTTTTACACTATACCCACTATACGAAGTCGTCATATTGGGTGATTCATAACTGAAATAATACACACTTTCGGAAGTTGCACTAAACGAACTATATGCGCCCGATAATCCAGGCGTGCCAATCACATTCTGATAATTAATCATTGACGACGAGGAATCCATGACCGTTCCCAATACAAACGTATTTCCAATATTGGTACTATCCGATTGGTCAAACAAGTACGTTGTCCCAGACGCGAAACTCAAATCGGGAACTACCAGACCGTCCACATAAAATAGGTCATTGTATACGTTTACGTGATGGATTTCCGCACTAACATCGGTATGTATATCGCAAGACAAATGAATGTGTCCAATACGTGGGGATTGTGTATTGCTATTGGTTATGGTTGCCCCATTGTCATTAACCAACGTTTCCACTACCATACGATAATACGTATAATATGCCTCGTTTTGTATCGTCAATTCACCATAGCCTGAGCTTACTGCGGATGGCAAACCAGAGTTGCTAATGGCCGACGCACTCACAATGGTATCTATAGAGTCTAAATAATCCCACGCGGTTCCGTCGTTTGACCCTAGCAGGCAAACCATTTGCGGCCATGTATTGGACAACTGTGTAATATATGTAGTATTGGCAATAGAATCGTAGCCTTGATTCAATGTAATAGAGCGAAGACGTGTTTTGTATGGAAATTCCCATTGGACCCATTCGCCAGAAATGGTTAACAAGTTTGTGGTAATTGTCGCACTGGGCCCACTGTAGCCAACCGGGTTGACACTATAATACGCGCTAGAACCTAGTACGACTGAATCGGCACCTTCTGTACCAATAGTATTGCTAAATAGATATTCCAATGTATTATTGTTTGCGCCTAAACTGGAAGCGCTTAGCACAAATGAAAGGTCAAATTGAGAGTGTCCATACGTATTATTCCAAGACGTGTTGTTATAGTAAATATTTTCATTGGGCAATGACAATGAGAAAAAGGTTTGTTCTAATCCCATATTGCTATTAGACGCGTCAAAATAGTGTAATGCGTCTCCACTATAATCGTTCGGTATTTCTAAATAAAGATACGCCCCGTTAGTTCCTGGGTTGACATTATTATTGGATAATACGGATGTATTGGGTGAATCGGTTGGCGAAGTGGAGACGACGAAATTATAAGAAGCATTGGTAGTATCTGAAACGTCAAGCCTATAACTATCTCCAGCTATAAATGAAAGATT
>Ga0209137_1002536_pt1 | contig 15974 bp, 22 predicted proteins | sample SaaInl5LU_22_DNA_FD_184642 | JGI IMG/M metagenome (GOLD analysis project Ga0209137, IMG submission 184642) | Marine microbial communities from expanding oxygen minimum zones in the Saanich Inlet - ESP_105LU_22_DNA (SPAdes) (version 2) | ecosystem: Environmental > Aquatic > Marine > Intertidal... | reverse complement strand
TGGCAGGTTCGTTCGATGAAACCGGACACACCTCGACAGCAGCCGAACTTAGAAAGACTATCCTCGAATTGCAGTCCCAGTTGAACGCTAACAAGTCTGAAATAGACCCACTAGAGAAACTGCTTACCCGATAGTGCTACAGCTGCCTGCTACCTTCACAGCGCCCTTATCTGAGGACTTCCCTACAGATGGGGACTTACTGATTGAGCTGGCAGACATCGCCTGGAAGTCACCGGAGAACCCTGAAGGCTTGCAACTGGATGAGTGGCAGAGATGGTTGCTTAGACATCTTCTCGAAAGATACCCAAATGACCACCCGAACCCGGAACTAGCTGGCAGACTTAGATACAGGCAAGCGGTAGTATCATTGGGCAGGCAGAACGGCAAAAGCCTTCTAGCTGCGATTTTAGGGCTCTACGGACTTCTAGTGCATCAGAAGACAGGGGCACAGGTGCTATCGCTTGCCAGCTCTAGCGATCAAGCTCGCATTATTTACAGCAGGGTGCTATTCGTTATTCAGAACAATCCCTTCCTATCTAAGCGCTTCAAGAAGGCAACAGAACAGCGCGGAATCGTAACGGCAGACGGAACTGGTCGTTATGATGTAAAAGCAGCTAAAGAATCTGCTCTACAGGGAATCCCTATCTCGCTTTGTCTGTTCGATGAGCTTCACCTGGCTAAACCTGGTATGTGGAGTGCAGCAGTTCTAGGAACATCTCAGCGCAAAGACGGCATGGTGTTGGGGATTACTACCGCCGGAGATCAGAACAGCGAAACCCTAATCGAGCTTTACAAGTCCGGCAAGAAAGCTTCGAGCGGTGACCGAGAGCTAGAGCGCTTCGGCTTCTTCTTATGGGAAGCACCGGAAAATACAGAAGTCACAGACCCTAAAGCAATCTTCGCTGCAAACCCTTCAGTAGCTGCCGGGAGAATACCACTCGATCAAGTCATAAGCGACCTAAAGACTCTCCCCGAACATGAAGCTAGGCGATACCGACTAAACCAGTTCATTAGCGCAAGCGCTGCTAGTTGGTTGCAGAGCGATGTATTTAGAAAAGCCGGCGGTCAAGGAGTCGAGAATAAAGAAGGCGCTGTTTTCGCTGTGGACATCTCTCGGAACTGGACTTACGCGACTATCGCAGTTGCTAACGAGAAGGATGGAGTGCAGCAGACGGAGCTAGTTCAGACCTTCGTGAACCCTACTGAGAACCAGCTTTACAACCGACTAATTGAGCTTCATGACCAATACGCGCCCAGAGCTATCGCTCTCGATGATAGGCAACTTCCCGGACTAGGCAAGCGCCTAAAGCTAGTTGGTATTCCTACCTGGCAACTGTGGACTAAAGAAGTCAGCGCAGCTTGTTCAGCGGTTTACGCTCTATTCAGCACCGACAAGGTTCGACACAATAACGATCCGTTGCTAATCGTGCAGTCACCTAACGGAGTAACAAAGTATCTGGGAGAGAGCTGGCTGATTAGCCGAAAAGACTCGCATGGTGAGATAGATGCTCTAATGGCAACAATTTTCGCAATTTATGTTAGTGCAAGAGCGCAACACGCACAAATTGGTGTATTCTAAATTACACTAATGTAACTAAGATAGGTTTCGATGGCAACTCTATGGCAACGCATTACTAATCAAATCCCCGAACAGCGAGCAGCGCAACCTACTGTTCCCACTCGCGAGGCAGCAGTCGTAACTGCTAACACAGCCCTAACCCTTACAGCGGTCTACCGCGCAGTCCAGATTATCGCTACACCTATTAGCAAAATGCCGATAAAGACTTATCGCTTCGCTACCGGTGTAGAGCTAAAAGTCGAAAACCCAGTTCTAATCAACAAGCCAGACATCAACTCAAACAGGCGCGACTTCATGTTTGAAACAGTCACTTCGCTCGCGCTCGAGGGCAACGCGTTCTGGCACAAGAACTTCGGCAGTAATGGGCAGGTAAACAGCCTTACACTTCTCCCAGCTAGTTCGGTTTCGGTTGCTTATGTCAATGATCAAGACATCGCTAAGGGTGTCTATTACTCATACATGGGCAAGAAGTATAGCTCTAGGGAAATCGAACACCTAAAGCTATTCAGCAAGACTGGCAACCTTAGAGGCATTAGCCCGATTGAGAGTTGTCGAGCAGATGTTTCGGCTGCTCTCGATCTACGCGATTACGCTAAAAACTGGTTCAACAGCGCCGGAGTTCCTACCGGTATCCTAAAGACCAACCAGGCTATAAATGTAGAGCAAGCCGATACAGTTACTAACAACTGGCACAATAAGCAGCAAAACAGGCAGATAGCTGTTCTTGGTAATGGGTTCGATTACCAGGCAGTATCGCTATCACCTAGAGAAGCGCTGTTTACCGACATCGTGGAGCAGAACACAGTTTCTATCGCTCGACTGTTCGGAGTCCCTGCCAGAATGTTGATTACCACAGTCCCAGGCGGTAGCGACACCTACACTAACTTGCAGGATGAGCAAAAGACTTTCTACCTAACAACCCTTAGCGCTTACACAGATGCAATCGCAGATGCTCTAACCAACTGCCTACCTAGAGGGCAGCGAGTCGAATTTGACTGGCAGCACATCTTTAGGGCAGACATTGAAACACGATACAACTACTACGCTGCCGGAATCGCAGCAGGGTTCCTAACCGAAGAAGAAGTAAGAGAGAAAGAAGGGCTAAATGCCTGAACTAGAAATTAGAGAGTTCGCAGCTTCTGCCGACATCGAGGAAAGAACTGTAACCGGACTTGCAGTCCCTTATGGTGAGTCTGCGAGTATTGGCGGAGCTTACAACGAGCGCTTCCAAGCCGGAGCTATTGACTCGGTTGATGATGTCAAACTGTTCTACGGACATGAAGAACCTATCGGCAAGGTTGTCGAGGGTAGAGATACCGAGGCAGGCTTTGAGATCATGGCTCGAATTAGCGATACGCCTCGAGGCAACGAAGTGCTTACACTTCTCCGCGATGGTGTTCTAAACAAATTCTCGGTGGGCTTTCTACCGCTCGAACAAGAGCAAGAAGGTTCAACGATTACGAGAACTAAGGTTTCCTTGAAAGAGGTTTCAGTAGTTCCGTTCCCAGCCTTTGCAGGCGCAAACATAACCGAGGTTCGAGAAGAACAGGCAGAAGCCGAACTAATCGAAACTCCCAATCAAGAAAGAGGCTCTATGTCTGAGAACATGGAACTAGAGGTTCGAACTGTTCAGGATGAGGTTGCAGAATTGCGCCGAGTTGTCGAAGCAGGACTTACCCAGGAAACAGCAGCAGCACCTTACGCGGAGATCCGCTCCCAGGGTGATTTTGCTAAGAAGATGCTAGTTGGAGATGAAGGCGCAGTAGAGCTTGCTCGCGCAGCTTCAGACTCAAGCGACACAGTTGCTCTGCCAGGCTTCGTTGGTCAGATCAACAACCTAATTGACAACAACCGCCCAGCACTTTCTGCTTTCTCTCGCGCAGCTCTACCAGCTTCGGGATTGACTGTTGAATACGCTTCGGTAACTGCTAACACTATTGCTGTAGATGCTCAGAGCGCTGAGAACGCTGCTCTCGAGTTCGGTAACCTAACTATCGCTAACACCTCAGCAGATGTAGTTACCTATGGTGGTTACACCAGCTTCTCAAAGCAGACCATCGAGCGCTCAACTGTGAACTACCTAGACACAGTATTCCGCGCTCTAACCCTTGCTTACGCAAACGCTTCTAACGCGGCTTTCGTTGCTCATGTTGAGGGATTGACCTACACCGGCAAGGTGTTCGACATTTCCGCAGGAACTTCCGCAGCTATCGTTGGTGGAATTGCAGATGGTGCTACCTACATCTTCGAGAACACCGGACTTCGCCCAGAGGCTATCGTTGCTTCACCAGAGGCTTACAAGTTCTTGATGAGCGTTGTGGACACCTCAGGGCGCCCAGTAGTTCTAACCGATGGTGCAGGAAACAACAACATTGGTTCAGCTAACATCCCAGGACTATCAGGTCAGCTTCTAGGCTTGCCAGTGATCGTAGACCCTGCGATGACCGCTAACAAGTGCTACATGGCAAACAGCGCAGCTATTCAGAGCTTCGAGTCTGCCGGTGCGCCAGTTCGTCTAACCGATGGTGACATCACTACCTTGACCGACAGCGTTTCTGTTTACGGCTACATGGCAATCACCACACCTTTTGCAGGTGCGATTGTCGAGCTAGACACAGTAGCCTAGTAAGTATCTAATGGCGCACAGCGGACCAGGACCAGGGGGAAGTTTGACTTTACAAGATCTGCAAGCCTACATTGGCACAGATGAAACAGGTGACTTTATCAACTCTTGCCTAACCGCTGGTGAAAACCTTGTAGACAACTACATTGGCGAGATAGATACAGTTCCTGAACAGATACATGATCAGGCTGTTCTTATCTGCGCTTCAGAGTTGTTCCACAGGCGTTCAGCGCCAAATGGTATCGCTCAATTTGCAAGCATGGATGGCAGCCCTGTCAGGGTCGCTAAAGACCCGATGGGTGCTGTCTATCCGCTGCTGCTTCCCTATGTTGGGTATGGTGTATGACAAACGAGATAACGCTATCTAAGGCAGAGTTCAAGCTCGACCTAGAGGCAGCCGGGCTTAGAGTTCTGGACTATGTTCCAGAGCGAATAGTTCCGCCTATCGTTATCATCAACAGCGCATCGCCTTACCTAACTCCCAGCACTCTAGGCAGCGAATACGATCTATCTCTAGAGCTTGTAATAATTGCAGCTACTGCGACTAACAAGCAAGCTACAGAGTTGCTCGATGAGGCTATAGCTAATGTTCTAACAGCTATGCCACGCTATGCCAGGGTGCTTAGGGTGAATGAGCCTTACCAGATGCAAACTAACAACGCTGAGTATCTCTCGGTAAATGTTTCAGTCGAATTAGAAATAACAATTTAGAAAGGGCTTCCAAATGGCAGCTTCTACGCGTATCAAAGCGCAAAACATCAAGTTCCTAATCGGAGCTACAGAATACGCTTGCGATGCAACAATGGTTGATCTAGTGCTAGGCGATGCGCCTGGTGATGTTCAGACCTTCTGCGAGCAGCGAGTCGGCGGTGAGTGGGCGCTAACTCTCGAGGGCATTACCTCGGGAGATGCTACTTCTCTATACCGAGTGCTATGGGCTAACTTCGGAACTACTGGTGCTTTCACTATTGCACCGAACGGAAACGAAACAGCTACAGCTTCGCAGCCTCACTACACCGGAACAGTTCGATTCAACGAGCTACCGCCAATGTCGCTAACAAGCAACGAAACAGCTACCTTCTCGGTGACTCTTGAGGTAGTAAATACACCTCACGACCCTGCTTCAGATGTTTACTATGGCGTGGAGATTGTAACAGCCTAAGTAATGTCAAACGCAACTAACGGGATCAAGGTAACTGGTTTCAATCAAGCTATAAAGGCTTTGAGGGCAGTCGGAACACCTGACTCAGAAATCAAGGCAGCCGGTAAAGAATCCGGTGAACTTGTAGCTAGCGAAGCTAGAAGCCTTGTTCCCGTTAGGACAGGTCGGCTAAGAGATTCAATCCGAGTCGGCAACCAGTTGCGCAAGGTGGTAATTAGCGCCGGTAACAATAGAACCAGCAGATCAGCAGTGCCTTATGCTAACCCTATCCACTGGGGCTGGTTTAAGAGAAACATCAAGCCTCAGCCCTTCTTCTCGAAGGCTTTGGGCATAACTCGCGATGAAGTCTACAGAAACTATTACGACAACATAGCTAAACTATTACTTAAACAGAACGCGAAAGGTTCAAGCACAGATGATTAAGTTTGATGAACTAACACTAGGCGAAGTAGAAGAAATTGAGCTAATGCTGGATGGCTCTATCGAGGAAGCTTTTGCAGATGGCAAGCCTAAAGGCAGAGCGCTCCGAGTTATCTACTTTATTGCCAAAAGGAAAGAAGATCCTAACTTCAAGTTCGAAGATACTCAGAATGTATCCCAGAAAGAAGCAGTAGCACTTCTAACCGGTGATTCAGCAAAAAAAGAATAAAAGAGGAAAGTGCTGCGAGGTTAGCAAACTTCTGCCTAGCTACCAGGATGCAACCCAGCGAAGCTAAAGCCCTTACTCTTACAGAATACAAAGCTTTTATAAAGGTAATTGAGGAGAGAAACAAATGAGCTTAGTTCTCAATGTAGAGATTCTGGGAGAATACAAGAAGCTCACTCAAGCTACCAAGGGCGCGGAGTCACAGCTAGGCAAGCTAAACAAAACTACTTCTTCTATCTCTAAGAGCATGAAGGGCGCACTAGGCGCTATCGGTGTAGGGTTCACGCTCAATAAAGTTGTTGATGGGATCAAGGGAGCTATCACAGCTTCCTCAGACCTAAGCGAAGCAGTAAACGCTATAAATGTTTCCTATGGGGAACAAGCTAAAGAGATCGAGCGCCTGGGGGAAGTAGCTGCTCAAGGGCTAGGACTTTCTAGGGTAGAGCTTTACGGAATTGCGACACAGTTCTCAAGCTTCTCTAAGACTATTGCCGGTGATGGTGGAGATGCAGTTGCAGTATTCAACGACCTATCAACTCGCGGAGCAGACTTCGCCTCAGTATTCAATTTAGATGTAAACACAGCGCTCGCTAAATTCCAATCTGGACTTGCAGGGCAGTCAGAGCCACTTAGGGCTTTTGGTATTGACCTAAGCGCAGCGACAGTAGAGGCTTACGCTCTCGACAACGGAATCATTCAGTCCGGTGAAACAATGACCGAACAGCAAAAGATTCTGGCTCGCTATGGTGCGCTTATGGAGCAGACCTCGATGGTGCAAGGGGACTTCGCTAACACCTCAGACGGACTTGCTAACCAGCAGAGAATACTAAACGCAGAGTTTGAGAACGCTAAAGCCGAAGTAGGGCAAGCGCTTATCCCAGTTATGACAGAGCTTCTCGGTGTAGTAATGCAACACATTCCAGAAATCAAGGCTCTAGCTGCTGGTTTTGTTGATGTTGCTAAATGGGTTGCAGAGGCTGTTCTGGTAGCTATCGAATACAAAGACATCCTCATACCACTTGCCGGGCTAATTGCAGGTGTGGTGGCGATTACTAAGACTTGGGCAATAGCTCAGGGCGCAGTTACTATTGCACTATCTCACCCGGTTCTACTTGGAGCAGCAGCAGTTATTCTTCTTATTGCCGGAGCTTACAAAACTCTTAGCAGAGATGCTAATGAGGCTGCTCAGGCGGTTAGAGATCTCAACGCAGCTAAAGAGCAAACAACTTCCACAGGCGGTTACAAGCTCCCACCAGGACAAACAGATTATGCACCCTACGCTTATCCGACCCCTACAGTTCCTAGCTATACAGCGCCAGCTAATGAAGGTATTGCAGGTGGTGGGTCTAATGTAAGTTCTTCCAGCCCTATCATTATCAATAACAACATCACTACTACTTCTAGCGCTACTGCAAGCGAAATAGTTAGTTCCCTACAGCGCTATCAGCAGCAGACCGGTATCTCGAGGATTCTTCTAAAGTGACCGATGTAATAGAAGGCTTCGACATAGCCACAGATCTAAAGGTGGAGTTTTATCTTCCCGATGCAGAAGGTAACTTGTTTATTCTGGGCGTTAGCCTTCTGAACTCAGATGATGTTCTTGCAGGTGCTAATCAGTTTATTGTCGGTGTATCAGAGCTAGGCGGAACTGACCTTCTAGCAGGTGGTAGTGAAATTGGGTTTATCTGGACACCGCTCGAGTGCAACGTAAGCAAGCTAATTACTAACATCGGTGGGGATGTCCAGAACTCGCTCTACTTCCAGCCTCGACCCGGGCAAGCAAGCATTACTATGCAAGACCTAATACATGACCCTACTAGCAACCCTAGCTTTAGGGCAGGCGTTCCGGTAAGAGTCAGAATAGATAATGGTGTAGTTGATTACACGCTATTCAGCGGTTACATGGATCAGATAAATGTTGCTTACGATAAGGATGGGAACAACCTTCTCACAGTTACCGCTTTCGATGATTACAAGCGCCTAGTTAGCTCTCGCTTGGCAATACTTGACACACTCGACCCTATAGAGTTCCCAGATGGTTACGCGACCCCTTATCAGGTTATCGAGCTAATCGCAGAACAGTTCGGCACAGTCCTCGATGATCGAAGCGAGCAGACTATCGGAAAGATACCTGGCGTTACTGTAGAGAACTTTATTCCTAACGCTTATGTTTACGAGGCTATCAAGAACGGGCTGGCTATCTTCTGGGTAGACCCTGCTAGTGGTAAGTTCGTATTTATTCCTAGACCTACAATTACAGGTGATGGGGATGTCTACAGCATCGGTAATAATCACGAAGCACCTAATCATCTCTGCATGAGTGACATAAAAGTTTCCGGAGATTTAAGTTCTGTTTACAACTCGCTTTATGTCAGCTTAGATAGCAACCCTGCTACTAATGTTTTGGTGAAGTCCCCGGACTCGATTGAGCTTTACGGAGAAATCGCTTTCGATGAAACTTTAAACACAACTGGCATAGATGAGCTAGAACTTTGGGCTAGTTCTGTTTACTCGCAGACTTCTACTAAGCTGGTAAACTCGGTGCAAACACCTGCTCTAGATAGGGTAGGGAATCTAACTCATGCTGCGATAATCGAGCCAGGTGAAGTAATAAATGTTACTTATCTAACAGATGAGCTTAATATCAACGATGACTATACTGTTTCTAAGGTGAGTCATAACATAGATGTAAATAATTGGTTTACTACACTAGAACTTTGGAAGGGCTACTAAATGGCTTATAAAACATTCGTAAACGGGTTTCCGCTCAATGCTTCGGAGATCAACAATAACCTGATGAATCAGAGCGTTGCGACTTTCCTCGATGCAAGCGCTCGCTCAACTGCTATTAGTGCGCCGGTTCAAGGGCAGGTTACTTACCTAACTAGCGACTCGACTTATTACTCTTATGATGGTGCTGCCTGGGTAGAGATGATTCCTACGCCTGAAACCCCTGCTAGTTCCCCTAACTACATAATCAACGGGGCGTTTGATGTTGCACAAAGAGGGACTTCAACAACGGTTGTAAATGGTATCTATGACTTAGACAGGTGGCAACAGGCAGTAGCTTCAGGAGTTCCAACTGGAACTGTTAGTCAAGTTGCTTTTTCGCCAAATGAATTAGTGGCAGAAGGTTTTGGAGATGCTAAGTACTACAGGAAAGTAAGCATAACCGCTAATAACGGCTGTACCTTGTTTAGGCAAAGCCATTTTATAGAAGATGTAGAAACTTTAGCTGGTCAAACTGTCACTGTATCTTTTTGGGCAAAAGGGAATGTAGCTAACGAAACTTTTATTAGATTGCAACAACGATTTGGAAGCGGCGGCAGTGCCACAATAACTACTGCTAGTCAGTCTTTTAGTTATACTACAAGTTGGGTCAGGCACTCTTTTATCTTTACAATCCCTAGCATAAGCGGTAAAACAGTAGGCACTGGCTCATCACTAGCTTTTCTTTTTGACCACCCACTTTCGGGCGGATTAGTAGAAACTGGCGATACTCAAATTTGGGGCGTACAACTAGAAGCAGGTTCCGTAGCAACCCCGTTCAAGCGCAACGCTCCTAGCTTGCAGGGAGAGCTGGCAGCGTGTCAGCGGTATTACGTTCGGTTCAAAAGTTCAGCAGCTTATGACTCAGTTTGCATGGCTAACGGATTGACAACTACTGCCATGCGGTCTCAAATCCCACTTCCTACAGAAATGAGAGCAGCGCCAACATTCTCTACTTCTGGGGCTTTTCACACATCGACAGGCAACATATCAGTGACTCCATCACTGGCTACTGGCAACTCAAAACTGTCTAGCGTTACTTGGACTGGGTCTGGAATAACTGCTTACTATGGTTACTACATTAGAAACAATAATGATGCTGGTGCTTACATTGACTTTAGTGCGGAGCTATAAATGAAAACTTATGAACTAATAACTGAGGATGAAGTTTCAATCCTTAAGGCAACCGAAGGGGAAAGAGAAATCTGGATTCCCCTAGACCCTGCAAACAGCGACTACGCCGAATACCTTGCCTACTTAGCATGGGTAGAAGCAGGGAACGACCCTAGCGAGTTCTGGAATCAAAGCGAGCTGTAATGAGCGAGCGCCCACCGAGCAATACAGCAGTTATTCTTAGAATTGTGACAGAGATCGAGAAGAAGATAGATGACTTTGAAAGTCGCATTAGAGCGCTTGAGAAGTCAGTTTGGAGTAATGCCTTCTTGCAGTCAATTATGACCGCTGCTGTTACCGGTATCGTGGTCGCTGTGCTAGTTAGTCAGCTATGACTTGGCAACACCCGTTCGATAAGAAAACAATTACTTCTCGCTTCGCTACCACAGCCAGAAGGACATCGCCTCATCGAGGGCTTGACTATGCACCAGGTGCTAACGCTTTGATCAAGTCTGTTACTGCCGGAAGGGTCGAGCTAATTCAATGGAGCGACTGCCTGGGCTGGGTAATGGTGCAGAGTTCTGCAAGCGGTAAATACTATGTAGGGTATTCGCACCTGAGCTGTGCTAGGCATGGGGAGAACTGCAAGGGCAAGGCTATCGGCTGTAAGACTCCGTTCAAATCCCTCAAAAAAGGGCAGAGAATAAAGTTATCTCAGCCAGTCGGCAGAGTGGGCAACACCGGAGAGTGCAGTCGAGGCGCTCACCTTCACCTAACTCTGAGCACTAGCCTCAAGGGAGTCTTTTACGGGAAAGTCATAGACCCAGAGAAATTCATAGATAAACAGCAGGTTCAAATCTGCAAGACTTGTAAACAGGAGATAAAGAAATGAACGCTAATCTAAGAAAAGCTATTTACGCAGCAGTTGCAGGACTTGTTCCGCTATTCGTTGCCCTAGGGTTTCTAACAGATGAGCAGAGTTCTCAGATACTCTCAAGCGTTGCAGCAGCACTTGCTTTCTTTGCCTCAGTAATGGCGATGAAGAATGTCAATGCAGACGGCGAACCTGATCAAGAGGTTGAGTTTGAAGAACTTGAGTTCGAGGATGTAACAGAAGGCACAGAAGCACCTCACATCCCAGGCGTTTAGTGTCTTATGCTTTAGCTATGCTAAGGATATGACAGAAATAACCGCGAGAATTAAAAAGTCCGGTGGGCAACTAATCGGCACTCATGCACCTGGATCAGCACAGTGGCACGCACAGCGAGCTAACGCTATTGGCGGTAGTGACATCGCGCCAATCATGAACCGCTCACCCTGGACTAGTGCCTATAATCTTTGGGCTATCAAGTCCGGCAAGCTACTCGCACCTGCTGGGACTATGGCGATGAAGCTGGGCAACTACTTCGAGCCGGCGATAATCAAGCTATTCGGCGATACTCACCCACACCTAACGATTCACGATTCAAGCTGGACATTCTCGAGCAAGTTCAACGACAGCTTTCACGCGAACCCCGATGCAATTATCGAAGATGAGGATGGAGAGCTTTCAATCCTAGAAATCAAGTTTTCGCGCAATCCTATGAACGAACTGCCGGAACATTACCGGTTACAGGTTGCCTGGTATCAGCTAGTTACAGGCTTGCACAATCCGGCAGTAGTCTGTGCAGTCGCAGCCGGCGAATACAGGGAGTTTGTAGTTGAATACGACCAATCACTAGCGGAGCGTATGCAGAGGTCGGCAGAGGTCTTTCTAGAGCTTCTCAGCACCGATACAGAACCGACTATCGAGGGCAGTCAATCAACTTACGAAACTGTTAGAGACCTGCACCCAGAGATCGAGGATGCAGAAGTAGACATAGACCCAGACGAGTTCTCAGCACTTCAAAGCGCCCTACAGCAGGAAAGCTTCTGGAAGCAGCAGGTTCTTTTACGAAAGTCAATTATTCAAAACTCCATGCAGGGAGCTAAGTGGGGTTATGTTGATGGGGTAAATGTTGTAGCGTTACAAAGCAGAGGATTAGGAAAGCCCTACCTCAAGATAATGGAAAGGTAAACCACGATGGGATTTATGGATAACTACGAACCAGTAGCCGACAGAATAGCGAAGTTTTGGAGCAAGCACCCTAACGGCAGGATTCACACCGAAATCAAGCTAATCAACGAAACCGAGATTGTCATTCAGGCAAGCATCTTTACAGACCGAGAAGATACTCGCCCAGCAGCTATTGACTTCGCCCAGGAGACTCGAGGCTCGAGCGCAATCAACAAGACCAGCTTCATTGAAAACTGTGCTACTTCTGCAATCGGCAGAGCGCTAGCTACACTCGGCTTTCAACCTAAGCGTGATGGAAAGACTGTTCGACCATCGCAGGAGGAGATGATAAAGGTATCCTCAGAAGCCATAGGAGCGGTTGTGAAGGACTTAGAGGCTAGGGCTAGTGTCTTAGCCTTATCGAAGGATGTTGAAGGGCTTAGAGCGCTTTACAGCGAAGCTAAGAACGCCGGCGCACCCAAGAAGACACTCGAGAAGATAACCGAACTAGCAAAAGCATTAGGGTAAATGAGAGGGGGAGCAGCCCACAGATAGCTACTCCCCCGGGCTTCATCGCCCACCCGAACCACGAATCGGGTAGCATTATCCTACCACTACAGAAAGAGATTATGGAAAACTTAGATAACTGGTTGCAAGACCGAAGCGAAAGAACCTACATTCAGGGCTACACCACCGGTTACAAGAACGGGTATGAAGATTGCAGAATGAGAATCACAGTCGAGCTTTGGGATTTTCACAAGCTGATCAAGGAAATAGATAGCGAACTTGCAGATTCAGTATCAGTTGCTATTGACAAAATTGAAAAAATGAAATAAGAATGATTATACTTAATAACTATATATAGACATTATGCTTATATATAGATATTAACTTAATAACTATATATAGACATAATTACTATATATAGAAACCACGAAAGGAAAAAATAATGCCACAGATCACTATTGCAGGAGATGTAAACCTTCTTGGATGGGAAGGCAAGCGAATCTCTGTTTGGGAAAAATACGACTCAAACGGAAAAGAGTATTCAAGGCTCTGGACTTGCTGGTTCGACATCTCCCAGGCTGACCTAATCCAAGAACAAGACTGGGTTGAAATCACCGGAGAGCTATCCACCAAAATCGGGACTTACACACCTAAAGGCTCAACTGAGGAAAAGACTGTAGTCGAGCATCACATTCAGAACGCGCACCTAAAGAACGCAGTAGGCAAGGCGCAGCAGAACGCTACAATAAGCGCAGAAGCACCTGGCAGCTTCGAAAACGCACCCTTCTAATGATTCAAGTATTCGTTCCGGGAGTCCCTCAGCCTCAAGGATCGAAGAACGCCTATGTTCGAGGCAATCGCGCTGTTCTAGTCGAAGCTAACAAGAAGCTTCCAATTTGGAGAAAACAGCTAACCGAGAAGCTAGAAACAGCTAACTCGAGCTGCGAACCACTAGAAGGCGCGCTGACTCTAGAAGTCCTATTCCTCATGCCTAAAGCTAAGAGCAATAAAAAGGACTTCCCCTATCAAAAACCAGACCTCGACAAACTCATTCGGGCAGTCGGAGATGCTGCGACTCAATCGGGCGTTATCAACGATGATTCTCAAATAGTGCAGATTCTTGCATGGAAGTTATGGGCAGAAAATGAGCCTGGCGCTGTAATTACACTCAGCAAGTTCCTCGGCGAGTCGGATTGACAGACTAGTTTCAAGTAATAGTTTAGGGTTACCACTTACACAGAAAGATGGGGACAATGCTAGAACAAATGAAAGTGTTTTCTTACCGCTACCCTTGCGCGGTTAGGAAGCTTCTGGAATCACTAAGCGAAGCAGACCAAGAGATTCTTAGAGATCATCTCTGCGACACTTCAATCGGTAACAAGACCCTTGAGAAGTCACTAAACAGCGTAGGCATAGTAATAGCCGATACCACGCTGCAAAAGCACAGATCAGGCGCTTGCTCATGCTCGAGAATCTAAGCCCGGCTAGCAAGATTGAGCCACCTAAAGAATTTCGCCCGGCACTCGACTTCGATGGGAGTGAAGGCGTTGCAACTCTGCCTGGCGTTCCTATGGGGGAAGCACCTAACTTTGAACAGTTCCTACTCGATCAAGGATTCGACCCAGCAGAATACGAGATAGTCGGCTCACCTAGAACGAGTCGCTGGCAGAAGTATGATGGGGACTGGCTTACTAGCTACAGATTCAACTTCCGCAAAACATCACCTATTGGGGACTTGAAGCTACTTTGGTCAAAAGCTAAACCGCCAAAGAAGTCTAAGGTTCAATCAAAGGTTGATACTGCGCTAGTGGTAATGCTCGCAGACTACCAACTTGGCAAAAGCGATAGTCGAGGAGGAGCTAAAGAGCAGCTAGGCAGAATTCTGAGCGCCTATGACAACCTCGAGGAACAATTCCGTAAAGGCAAGTATGAACAGATTATCTTCGCTGAAATGGGGGACATAGTTGAAGGATTCAGCAACAAAGCAGACCAGCAGCAGCTTGCTACTAACACTTATTCGATCATGGATCAAGTTGATCTTGCTACGACACTTACTTATGAAATCATCAAAAGGGCGAGCAAATACTCGCAAGTAACTTACGCCACAGTTGCATCGAATCACTGCCAGAACAGAATCAACAAGCAAATAGTCGGACAACCTGGCAACGATGATTGGGGAATCTTTATAGCCAAACAGCTACACCGGCTATCTAAAGAAGTAGGGCTAGAGCTAAGGATACTGACACCGCAACCAAGCGATGAATCACTCGCGGTTGATGTATTCGGTGACTCGTTTCATGTTCTTGGTTTGTGGCATGGTCACCAAAGCTCTAGACCCGAAGCTGTGCCTACATGGTGGGAGAAACAAACATTCGGTAATCAGCCAGTAAGCGCAGCTTCAATCGGGCTTACCGGACACTTTCATCACCTCAGAGTGCAGGAGCTAGGGCTTCACTCTAATGGTGGATCTCGATACTGGATTCAAGGCAAGACAATGGATAATGGGAGCAGTTGGTTCAGGCTAAATAGTGGGCAAGACTCACAGCCAGGTATTACTTGCTTCGAGCTACAAAAGGGAAAACACTTTACAGGGAGCGTGTTCAATGTATAATCTAAGCACCACACAGAAAGCGACAAAGATTATGAAAACCACACTAGGCAGCATCCTATTCGCACTAGGCATCGTAGGCGTTCACTTCCTCGCCTGGGCGCTATCAACCTTCGCGCCTATCCTTACACTCATCCTTCTAGCCGGAGTATTCACCTGGCTATTGACTGAGCTATACATCGGAGTAAGAGAGAGCTAAATGATTTGCCCTAAATGTTCAGCCACTCATCACAGAAGCATGGATAAGGTGTTATGTTTCAGGTGTTGGAGTGAGGTGAACAAATGGCAGAATGGCACAACTCAAAAGAGTGGGCAAAAGCAAGAGCCTACGCGAAGAAAGTCTTAGACCCTATCTGTTCGACCTGCGGTGTAGAACTAATGGGGGGGGACTGGACAATAGACCACATAATACCGCCACAGAACGGAGAACCAAACCATGACATTAGTAACCTTCAATCAATGTGTAGACAATGTAACGGGCGTAAGCAAGATAGAACCCTTGAAAGAATCGGGTGGCGCTCGTCACGCTGGTAACAGTCCGTCAATAGGGGGGGAGCTACTAATAGCACTCACTCGAGGAAAGGGAAAGGGCAAGTATGCAAAAGCTCGAGGCAGATACGCAAAATAGCCTAGGGGGGCTTTTTCGAGGCTTCGCTCCCAATCCCGCGCAAGCACTCAAGTTTTTACACAATAGGCAGATTATCCGAGGGGAGCTTTAGCTTGATACAGGAAACTTTGAAAGAGTGGATAGATAGCCTGACTTTGACAGTTGAACAAAGAGTGATCGCAGGAATGGCGCTCAAGCTGGCAGGTTCGTTCGATGAAACCGGACACACCTCGACAGCAGCCGAACTTAGAAAGACTATCCTCGAATTGCAGTCCCAGTTGAACGCTAACAAGTCTGAAATAGACCCACTAGAGAAACTGCTTAC
>Ga0209137_1002535_pt1 | contig 15975 bp, 22 predicted proteins | sample SaaInl5LU_22_DNA_FD_184642 | JGI IMG/M metagenome (GOLD analysis project Ga0209137, IMG submission 184642) | Marine microbial communities from expanding oxygen minimum zones in the Saanich Inlet - ESP_105LU_22_DNA (SPAdes) (version 2) | ecosystem: Environmental > Aquatic > Marine > Intertidal... | reverse complement strand
ATGATGGATGACAGTTAGGATGAACCTCATCCATTGTCTTAGAACCATCGTAAGGACCATTGTACATCAGATACGAACCATCGAACTCGAATTGATCTTTAGTAAACATCGTCATAATAATCACCTTTTCCTATATTATGTACATATTATATGCTAGCTAATTCATAAGATCAACTTTTAAAGTCCTTACAAAACAACAGGTTACAAAAAATCTGTAACCTGTTGATATCATTGAATATAAATGTCTAAGTAAATCAATAAGTTAGAATAACTGACTGAAATCCTTAGGGGTTCTATCAGTTTTACTGCGATCGAACACTGGAATACTGTCATTATATTGCTGATCCTGCATCACATCATCCTGAGCTGACTGCTCTACATCATACAGTCTCATACGTGATCTATCTACACCAATAACAAATCTCTTATATACTGTAGGATCGTTGTATCTATTCTTAAGCTGCTTAACCATAATCTGATTAAGTCCTTGTAGATCTTCAGTGCTTATAAGCGCGACCATAAAGTCTGCAGTAGCAGGAAGTCCAAACGATTCAGACGTATCAGTTAGTTCAACATCAGAGTTAGAGAAACCAGAACGCGTAGTCTGAGTAGCACTGAAGATAGGAACATCTTTCTCTACAGCAAGACCTCGCAACTCTTCTGCAATAGACTTAATTAACGAGTACGTATTGATTGAGCTACCTAACCCTTTCATGCGAGATGATGCGCATATATTCAAGTAGTCAATATAGATAATATCAGGAGTAAAGGCTTTCTTTATTTTAAGCTCATTAATTAGATGTCTGAAGTGACCTGCGTGAGCACCGGCTGTAGGATACTCTTTAACTATTAAACGTCCCAGTGTCTTCTCTCTAATTTTTGCAATCTTCTTATCGAATACGTCTTTAGGAAGCTGTGCTAGCTCATCGAGTGGGACATTCATAAGATTCGCATCAATACGCTCAGCAATCTTTTCCTCAGCCATCTCCATGGTTATATAAAGAACGTTCTTTCCATCCATTAAGTTATTAGCTGCAAAATGACACATTGCTAATGACTTACCTACACCGGTACCAGCAAGAATAATATTAAGCGTCTTACGAGGTACACCGCCTTTAGTAATAGAGTTCATATACTCAAGATCAAACGGTATACGTTCTTCTACTCTATGATAAAAGTCGTATCTCTCTTCATAGTCGTTTAAGAAATCATGACCTACAGTATTGTCAAAGCTAACAGCTAATGCATCGGACAGTATAGAGGGGATTGCATCTTTAGATTTATTTTTACTTTCACCTTGTATAATGTGAATACTTTCCATAATAGCGTTATGGATAGCGCGCTCTTGACAGAATTGCTCTGTCTTATCTACCAACCATTCGCGGTCGTGCTTATCATCTTGACCGTTGAGTGATTGTAGCAGTTCTACACTTGTATTATAATCTGCCTCTACAAGTGTCTGATCATTACCTAGCTCAATAAGAAGAGTATTTACATTTGGAATACCTCCATACTCGTCCATGTAATTACTTATTTTATTATATACGATCCTTTCGGATGCGCTCTCGAAATATTCAGGTTTAACGAAAGGTACGACTTTGCGAGCGTATTCTTCATCTCTTGTTAAGTTACTTAGTATTGTTGCTTGCACTTGATTCTTTTACCTTATCACTGTTTACTATAATATCGTAGAGGATGTCACCTATTACTTGCTCGAACTCTTTCTGCTCTTCTTCCTCGTTTTCTAATTTGTATGACTCAGGAGCTTCATGAAGAGTATAGTCAAATGAAAGATCGAGCGTTTCTGCGCTTTCATCCCCTACTCTAACATTACCGTATTGATAAACGAAGTTTGTAAACTTACCATCTGTGATACGAATAAGAGCTGTATCCTGTTCAGGAGTGAAGATAGCTTCGTATTTACTAGTCATTATTTCCATAGTTAATTAATACTCCAAACAATTATACCATTGCTCTTTAATTGTTCTAGCATATATTTCAATTTGCTCATCAGACAGATATGTTCTTATATGAGTATCAAATCGCTCAGGTGCTTCGAACATCTTATTTGTATCTTCAAAGCGACCTTCTGTAATCGTATCAACCCATATTATCTTATCGGCGTCGAATTGTTCTCGAGCAGCTGCTACAGGAGCTACGAAGTCACATATTACGGATCGACCATTAGACACTTCAAAGTCAGCAAGCGTCTTCATACGATTAGCTTGCCGTAATCTACCTTCAGGACTAAAATCCCAATCGTTTGCTGCATTCCTAATTACATCAGCGTTATACCATGCACAATTGTCTAAATGCTTAACTAAACGTTCTGCAAGCCAGGTCTTACCTGAACCAGGTAACCCCATTATTAGGATTTTCATTATGCATCAACCTCATCTTCTACTTCTTCGACCTCCCCAACTTGCTCCTCGTCTATACCAACAGCGCCGTATGTAAACTCTTTTTTCGCTGCATCTTCAAGCTGTGCCATAATATCAAGGGTAAAGTACTTTTCAGGATTACTATTAATGGCCTTTCCAAACACTTTAGTACCATCAGGAAGCTCGAATCGAGTTGATACTTTCTTAATAATACCGTACTTCTCTGCAAGTGCAAGTAGCCCGTAGTAACGATCAAGCCCTTTATCGTACGTAAGCAAAACTTCTACTTTTTTATTCTCTTTAGTAAAGCGCGACTTCATCATGGTACACTTAATAATGTTACCTATAATCTCAGTGCCGTCTTTCTCTTTCTTCTTACCCAAGAATACAATCTGAGAAGCAGTATACTTAAGACCTGAGCCACCGGACATCTCTTTCATAGGGATATAAGAGCCAACTACGTCATAAACATGATTAGTAATTAGAAGAGGCACGTTGACCTTAGCAAGCTTAAGATTTAGTACTCGAAAGGTTGCTTTAAGAATTGCAGCTTTCGTCATATCTTTAGTTTCAGAGCCTGCAGCAGTATCTTCTACCTCTTTAGTAGTAGACAACTGACCAAGAGAGTCTAGCACCATCATCATTGGAGGTCGTTTATCTTCAGGTGTCTTAGAGTAGTTATCAATAATCTGGAGCGCTGTATGTCTAAACTTCTGAATAGTTTCAGGCTCAGAAATAATAACACGCTTGATATCAATACCCCTAGACTCCATCATAGATTTAGTAACAGCAGCTTCAGTATCGAAATAGAAGACTGCAGCATCAGGATTATCGTCAAGAAAACGCTTTACTACGCCCATAGCGAAGAAAGTTTTACCCGTGGCTGACTCACCAGCAAAAGCAGTTATCTTATTATTCGGAATACCTCCGTAGATGCTTCCCGAAAGAGCTGCGTTAAGAATATAAGAACCTGTATCAATAGTACCGGAGAACTCTGAGCTATTAAGCCCATCTTCTGCCATAGTAGTATTCTCATCTTTCAACTCGCTTACCATATTACGAAAAAAATTACTCATCATTTTGCTCCCAAGGAAACTCAATCCATCTTTCTGTATCTGTTAATCCACCACTCAGGTCACATCTAAACTTGCTTTGCTTCTTTTCTATAATGCAGGCCGTTATACCTGCTCTATAATATTCTTTTATTTGCGTAAATGTTGTACCAGTATCATTTATATCATCAACAAATACAACAACGCCTCCATTTCTAATCTCGTCTTCTATAATAGTATTACACTCTTTCTTAGAACCATCCCTAGTCTGCCACAATAAGGTTTCGAGAGGTAAATTAAGTGAATGTGATAGATGTACCGCAGGGACGAGTCCACCTCTTGCTATACCAACAATAAGAGTAGGACTATATTGAATAAGCTTTTCTGATAACTCATTACAATGCTCAACTACTTCATCATATGTCATTTTATAATTTTGCATAATGTACCAATTATAGTATAGTTATAATTTAGATTCAAGCTCTTTTTCTAATCTTTCTAGCTTCTTTATTTTATTATGAATGAATGAACCTTTCTTCCCACCCTTTCCTGTATCTCTATATTTTTTTAGAATAGCTCTTACTCTTTCCAGATCTGGACTTGTTAGATCAGTCTCGTCATCCACCCATGCATCTTGCTCTACCCATTCGAGCTCGTCATCTACTACAGCTGCAACTTTCTTTGATGTAATTTTTGACTTAGCGTCTTTGATAGATATGTTGGCAGCCACCAGAAGAAGAACAGCAAGAGGGTCAAACACAAATATAATGATGAGAATAACATAGCGAACAGCATCAGCAAGGATATCGACGCTAGGGTCACCATCGTATACCAACTCTGCAATATAACGTATGGGACCAACTTCAGCTTCAATTGAAAGCTGCTCTTTAGATAATACCAATCTATCTGACTGAAGTTCTCCCATAACACTATAAGCGCTATCAATGATGTTATTAAGGTTATCTCGTTCATTTTTTTGACTCTCTCTTACAGCAATAGCTCCATCGTCGCCTCTAATACGATCGTAGTCAATAAGAGTTTGCACTGCGTTATCAAGCTGAGCAACGACTACGTTAGCATCATCGATACGCTTTTGCTCTCTTGCAATGCGTTGATCAAGCTGCTCTATTATTAATGTATTATCACCTGAAACAATTGTCTGATCAATATGAGCTTTAGATAAGAAACCGAATATACCCATTGATGTAATAAACATCAATACAGCAACGGCTATAGTGAGGTAAGATTTAAGAAGAAATGGTACTCTCTGCCAGTTCTGATACAGCCAAGATGCGGTGACAAGCTTTCCAACTTCAAGTACGCTACCCATTATAATAACAGGTATTTTAGCGGCAGCAAATATTGCTGCAAGACCGGCAATGCTATACCAGGCTGCTACACCTGATATAGCTAATGCTACTAATAAGACTAAGTAAGCCACTTACTCAGCTTTCACTATAGTCCATGCTCCGTACACAACTGCAATACCTGCAGCTATTTTAGCAAGCGGAGCTAAGAATAATACCATTAAACCAAGACCAATTATACAGGCTCCGTCTAATGTTGTTCTTTCTTTTAATCTATCTTTTAACCAGCTCATTTTACTCTCCTCTAGTTATCTCAAGTAGTCTATCTATTTGAGATTGGATTTTATCTTTACGATTAGGCCAGTGTATATAATCTTTGTCGGAAGTCTTAAGCAAGTTAACAAGCAGAGGCATGATTAATTTCTCTACCTGTGTTAGTTTGCTTCTTACTTCTTGCTCTGTGGACGACTTAACAACATCAAACTCATCATCAAGATTCATTAGCTTTGTATTCAGTCCGTTCATTGCAGTTACGAGAGCGTCTATTTTTTGCTCCATACGTACAATGTTATCGTTAATACCTTCTACATCTTCTGCTAGCGGCTTTGTATCTATCTGAATCTGCGACTGCGGCATATCATCTACAGCGTTAAAGCCGAAGTCAAAGTCAGAAAGATATTCTTGTGGGATTGTGCTCATTAAAAGAAGTCCTCTAGAGTAACATGTTTCTCTGTTCTCCAACCTATAGCATCGAGTATTGACTTCAACGGTTCTAGATAAGCTTTATCAAACTGCAGATCGTAATCTACATATTTTTTAATGTCAAGCTCGTCAGGTATTACAGTTTGAAACGCTATAACATTTTCATGAATAGTATTGGGTAGCTTAAGATATAAGAACTTTATCTTCTCACCTGAAAATATCGGCTGGTATTTTTTTTCTAGTTTATTGATATTTATGTGATGATTGTATAGCAGAGCACCTCTTACGTGTATAGGACATCCTTTCTTATACACAGTACCTTTGTCTCTCCATTTCTCGGCATCTGACACGCTTCTTGGAAATGCAATATCTTCTGCAGGTAAAGAGTTAAATTTATCTCTGCATTCCTGAATATACTTCTGAGTAGTTTCCTCATCCGTATTCATTATAACACCAATCGACTCTCTCAGCATATTGCGACAAGGCATAGGAGTAGAAGATCTTACAACCTCAATCCCCATTATCTTTAGTTTCGGTTTAGCGTACTGCACACCTTCGGAGTTATGTACATTGAGAGCATAATGTTTCTTACCCGTCCATATACCTTTGTCAGCGATAACTTCTCGCTTCATTACCATCTTCTGCTCGTACCCGTTCATATACGTACAGAGTTTTTCATATGCACTTTCAAGAAGAGGTTCTAACTTTTCAGTTGCTACTTTATCAAGAAACTTAACACCTTTATCAATCGTTACTTTATCTTTCAAAGCTTTATTAACCAGATTACCTACTCTAATGTACAGGGAGTCGGTATCGATTGCAATTACATAATCCTCATTATCAGTCTTAAGTAAATTATTAAAGTATTCATTGATAATTTTTTGAGCCCATAGGATAGTCAGCTGACCTGATACAGTAATCGATTCAGCCACCCTTATATCATAATATCTAAAGAATTCGTTAGATAACGCTCCATAAAGAGAGTTCATTAAGATCTTAATAGCCATCTGTTGATTATTAAGAGTTATTATCTGCTTTTCAGTCTCATAGCTTTTATCCTGCTGGGACTTCTGCTCTGCATCAAGCATCTCTCTTTTCAGTGCAGATCTTTCTGCATACAGTCCTTCAATTATTTCCGGTACAATACCCTTCTTTGTTTTATCAAAGTATTGACCTGTGGCGGACATACAATATTCTTTAGGAACATCAATCGGTGTTTCATCTAATAAAGAGGTTACATTAACGCCGTCATATCTACCGTTAATTACAGTTTCAGGAGACATGTTATATTGCATAATAATATGCGGATACAGCGAGTTAAGGTCAAAGGACATAACCCAGTCATGCATACCATTTTGAGGATCTTTTACGAAAGCGCCTTCGATTTTTCTTTCTTTAGTATTGGCAATCTTAGGAGGAACAACAATACCCCTAGAGCGAAGCTCGTTAAATAAAAGCGCGTCCCATACTCCTACAGAACCAAACGAGTCGGTCATATTAACCAGCGCTTTATAGGCAATAGTCATCGACAATGTAATAAGACCAGTCTTATCTTCTAATCTATCTACGATGTCCACGTCTTTAATATTATAGTCTATATACAGCTGATAGTTTTGCGTATAGAGATCATGAAGAGTACCATACTCCGAATAATCAATCTTATTCTCTCCAAGAACAACATGAGCTATAGTATCAAGTTTATAGTTCTCTTGGTTACCATATGTGTATCCAAATTTCTTAAAACAGTCCATAAAGTCAAGTTGTTGAATACCTCTCAATTCAAAGACCTGCTCTTCACGGGCGGATCGTTTTATAGAGCGCTCTTGCAGTATATTCCAAGGCGACAGGCGTTTAGCCATGTCGTGCCCAAGCACTTTTGATATTCTATTAACAAGATATACAGTATCAAATAGACGAGAGTTCCAGCCAGTAATTACATCAGGGTAGTTAGCTCGCCAATGCGTTAAAAACTCCATTAACAGCTTAGCTTCTGTCTCACAATCTACATACTTTACTTTATCCAACATCTCACGAGGAAGAATGGAATCTTCTTCACACCACTTGCCTGCTCCGAACACATAAAAGATATTATCAATATTATTTTTTACAGTTATAGCGGTAACAGGGAAATCAGCTTTCTCAGGAGCAGGGAACCCCTGATCAGATTGAACCTCTATATCAAGCGTAGTAACATTAATCAAGTCACGGTCCCACTCGACTCCTCTTTCTAGGAATGCATCGGATATGAACTGATGAACAAAGTTCGAGTTGCCGTAGATCTTAAAGTTATCTACCTCACTATACTCTTTTATGAAATCTCTACACTCGCGAATACTACCAGGCTTGATAGGTTCAACATAGTTACCCTCAAGAGTCTTAAACTTAGACTTCTTATTCTTTGAGGGAAGATAGAATGTAGGCTTATATGATATTTTTTCCCGGATCCGCTTCCCGTTCTTATAACCACAGAACAGGATATCGCTTCCCATACCATCTACGCTTGTATAGAATGTTGCCATTATACTATAATCGACTGTTTCTTAGGTGCAATGACATTACCGAACATTGTATTATACTGTTCGACAACCGAGGAATCAGGTTCTGCTTGATAGATTACAAATCTCTCAGAAATTGTAATTTCAGATTCTTCTTTACTAATAATAGGTGACCAAGGTGCGAAGCCGATCTGACCTTGTCCTGTTGGAATCGCAACAATTGCGTCCTTAATAGTAACTGAATCATCAGTGTTCTTAACAACAGTGCAGACGACATCTTCACCAGAAACCATCCTTAAAAGTTTTACATTAGCCATAATAAAATCCTTAAATGAAAAGAGAGCCCCGAAGGACTCTCTTATTATATTATCATACCTTATAAAAGTCAACTATCTTCTTCGGTTAGCAATACCTGCTCTATCTCTTCACCAGCTTGCGCTAGCTCTGTCTCCGTAGGTAGCTGATTACTAATTAGTATCTTGCGTGGCTTGAGCTCTTCTGGTACTCTAAGCTCCAAGCTAATTGTTAAAATACCGTTATCTAGCGTCGCTTTAATCACTTCAACGTGCTCTGCAAGTTTAAACGTTCGAGTAAACTTTTTCTCTGAAATACCTTTGTGTATATAATCTCGAGATTGTACAGGACAGGTACCTGAGACTGTGAGAGCACGTTTCTCCACTTGTATATCTAGATCTGACATACTGAACCCAGCTACAGCTAGCTCAATGGCATAGCTTGTGTCCGTAAGTCTGACAATGTTATGAGGGGGATAGCTTGTACCTTGGCGCTGGGATGCTCTTTCAAGCTCATCAAACAAACTATCAAAACCAACAAACGAGGCACGAGGGAACATTAGATTAGTCATAAAGACCTCCTACTATTAAGCAAGGTTAAAAAATGAGACCGGGTTATTCCGCATCTCAAGGTTTGCGATTTAAATCGCAAATTTATTTATCAATCTTTAATTATGGTTTGATCACATGGATTTGAGCATCATTTATGTATGGAGCGTACGCTGGATCAGATGCATCTACCCAATGTAAAAAAACATGGTTGCTCCATTCATGAAGAAGAGTATCTCTAGCGTGTTTAACCTTTTCACCTTGATAGAAGATTAGATCACCAGATTTTTGGTTCGATATCTCAACTATTCCATCTTTTAAACTCTCTATCATAAACGGCCAGCACTTATCATCACTACTATCAATCATACAGGTTATTGAGTATTGACACGATGGTCGATCAGTATGGGCAAGCATTCTATCATACTGTGAGCATCTTCTATACATAGAGTACGAAGGAGCTAATGGCTTATTAACTATAGCTGAATATAAAGGGGTCAATAAATCTAATAAGATTTCAGCAAAAAGTGGCTTGTAATACTCAAAAGTCATTTCCTCAGCGGAATAGACATGATCGCTTTCATATGATCCAGCTGGTTTATCTACAACTGTTAATCGACTTGCTCGTCTCAAATAATATACTAAGTCAGCACTCAGGCAGTTTTCTACAAACACAAAACCGTTAGAATAATACGATTCAAATAAAGATTTTTGTTGCTCTGGTGTTATTAATGGTTGTAACGGAATATCTATGCACGATTTCATTTTCTACTTACACTGCTCACTGTACGGTTAATAATGTTTTATTATTTTCGTCCAATATTATATTTTGCTACAAGCTCCCACTTATCTTTATCCCCGTAAGAAAGAACTTTAATCTGACTTAGCGGCGCTACAGGCTCTTGTGATTTAGTTTCATCTACAAGTTCGACGAGTCTCCATTCATTCAAAAGATTTACGATTGTATTTCTTCTTGAAATGTCGCTCTCATCAAAGTTCGTAGGCTTACCATCAAGAGCAAAGAGCTCTTTAAAGTGCACAATATAATAGCGACCTTGTTTATGAAGAATATGACATGACTGATAGAGTTTCATATCCTTACGAGACGCAATTCCTATACGAGTAAGAGTTTCTCGTATTTTTAAAAAATCATCATCTTCTTTTAATTTTACTTCTATAATAGAACCCAGATCAATCGACATTAACTCCACCTTTAAATCTCTTATCTCTCAACCGTTGTAATTGTTCTTCGTTGAAGAGAGATAGCACCTGTCTCGCCTTTTCATAACTGTAGCCATAGTGACTCATGATTATGTCAAGATTCTCGTTTTCTTCTTTTTTGAACCATTTACTAAAACGCTTTCTTTTTCGAATACTATTTAGGAAAAATTCAAATTGGAGCTTATTATCACACTGGTGTCGGAGATTCATTTCATTAGCAAATAGAATTGTATCTGTAAAGTACGAGAGACCTCTATTAACTAAGAATGGAGCATATATTTTTTCTGCTAATTCTGGGTTATCTGATTCCTCTATTATATTGGTTTTACCGTAGTTAATTTCATTTAAAAAATCGAACGGCTTCATTTTGTAAACTCGCAGCTAGTCATTATTTCAGTAAAACAGGCCACCATATTAATTTCGTGATCAGCTACGAAGGCAGCTTTATGTTGATAATCTGCGAGTAGTAGAACTAGTTGAGGTATTGATCTTGGTTCAAGATAACAGGTAGATAAATCGTATAGTTTTCTAAACAATGCTGTGGAATCAATATCGTTATTCTCAGCAACCCATTTTCTCATCTCTGTAAAGCTCTTAGCTTTTAAATGATTAACAAGCTCTTTGATACTGCCATCACTTGTATCAGACAGTATACCGCTATCAATCCTACCTGTAGCGCTATATCGCTGCAATTCATTTATTACTCTTCTCCAATCTGGAAAATGCCTGGTAATAAATTCTGCTGCTACTTTCTTATCAAAGTCGATATCTTCATTCACTAAAATATTACAAACTCGATTTAGAAACTGACTAGCTAGTTTCATTTTTTGTTCTTTAGGAATATTAAAATCAACTACACTGCAGCGTGAATGCAATGGCGCTATGATACGATTTTTAAAATTGCAGGTAAGAATAAAGCCGCAATTGTTACTAAACTCTTCCATAAAATTACGAAGAGCAGGTTGAGTGGAATTAGGATTTAGATAATCAGCCTCATCAAGTATCACATACTTACGACCGCCTGTAAATGAAACCGTAGAGGCAAACTGCATTATCTCATTACGCAAAGTATCAATGTTGCCATTCATACTTCCGTTAATAACAATATAGTCAGCATTAACTTCTTCAAGCATTGCTCTGGCTACAGTAGTCTTACCTACACCTGGACCGCCAGTTAGTAGTAAATTAGGGATATTCTTCTTATTTACAAACTCTTGAAACGTCTCTTTAAGGCTATCGGGTAAAACACAATCACTAATTTTCTTAGGTCGATAAGCTTCGACCCATAGAAACTCTGACATAATATAAGCCTCATTTTAAAGTTCGTATGTATCTTCACAGGTAGATGCAGCTTCATTAACAATAGTATAAACTAACGTGCTATCACTAGATTTAAATTGCGTTATTTTTTTACTGCTAATTGCTACTTCGTAGCTACCGATCATCATTTTAATATTTTCAACTTTAAAAATCATTTTAAAGGTCTTGGAGGTTTTACCAATTTCATAGTGAAACGAGTTACTTGTTCTATTTTTACTATTGATTGCTTCTATGGTAATTTTCTCTCCATCACCAACGATTGCAATCTCTGGCAGCTGCAATACATTAGCAGCCTGCATTACTCCTTTAATAACTTTATCAGATACTGTAAACTGCTCTAGAACATCTGGCAGTACGAAAGATTTTTCAGGTGGCATGGTGCGAATAGTAGCCTTATCAGCGTAGAAATAACTACTACTTGCACCTTGATTACCGCTCACATTTACTGATATTTTACCAAATTCAAGCTCTGGTTCTTCAAAGAGACTCAATACACCTAGAAATTGATTAAGATCGTAGATACCGCATTCGACGGGAAACAACTCTTGTACTTCTACTTCAGCATGTACAGACTTCATTTCAGACATAGTACGTAGTACATTGCCTTTTGTTATATACAGCGATTGATTAATCGATGCAAAGTTTTTTAGTATCGAGTAAGTTTTTTGTGTTAGTTTCATAATATAGATCTCAGATTATTTCTTACTTTTTGACTTAAAGTCAGCACCAACGGTAGCACTAGCTCCTAGCTGCGCTAGGTCTGCAAGACTACCTCCAAACATATAAGAGCCCATATGAGTTAGCTTCATCCATGGACACATCCATACTTTAATACCTGCCTTACGAGCCCATTGACAGAACATATAGTCTTCTGACAAGTAGCGCTTAGACTCAGGATCGATAACGCAGTCGAAGTACGCCATAATTTCACGAGAGCCGTCGAACTGCGCGGTACGTACATGATCAGGCTTATATGAAAATTCTGGATAAGCTTCTGCGTACTTCTCAAAAGCACTACGCTGAATCATCATAAAACCTGTACCTCCCTCAAGTACTTCTGCAGGCTGATCGATTCTAATATTACCGCTACCACTTACAGGGTTAAACACATAGTCGCCAACATACTTTTCTAGTACACTAGGATTATCGTCGGCAAACCCCTTATCGACAGCTTTCTTAATCTTCTCCCAGGCTATAGCCTTTTTAGGATAAGGTCCGCATACAATCTCTTTATCTGAATCAGGATCTGCGATAGCAGCCAGTGCTAATACATCAGTAGGATCAAAACCAATATCACTATCAATAAACATTAAGTGAGTATAGTCAGAGCGCATAAACTCATCAACGAGATAATTTCGAGCTCTCGTAATAAGAGACTCGTTAAACAGATAAAAGAAGCTTAGCTGCACTCCGTAGTTTCGAGCAAGAGCGGCAAGATCTGTAGACGACTTAGTATAGATACCTGCACACTGTCCTCCATACATTGGTGTAGCAACCATAATTTTTCTTTTTCTTAACTCATCAGAGTTAATTTTAATTTCTACGCTAGACATTATCACTCTCCATTATTTAATTTACAGTCAGTGAAGTCTGCAGTATACCAATTAGCTTGAGCTTCAGGTGACTTGTCTTTCTGCCACTTTTTCGTCTCAGGACTGTAGGCACCAACACGAGAATTAATCTCTCTGATAACTTCACCCATAACTTTATCACCGTTGTATCCATACTTTGCCATTTCACCGTAAGCAAATACGATAATATCAGCCATAGCGTCAATGCGGCCGTGATCATCTTTAGCTTCTAAGAACTCGCCAAGCTCTTCAACAATCATAGATACAAAGCCGTTACGATCAGGCTCTTGGAAGGTGATCAGACGTTCGTCTGACCACTCCTTAATACGTTCAAAATTTGTGCTCATTAAGCAACCTCATTATAATTTTCCAGCACTTGCTCGGCATGTGTACGAGCTACATCATACGAAACAGGACCAGATTCATCTGCGTACGCTACCGGATCAGGACGACCAAGCTTAATAAACGCCTCAATACGCTCTACAGATGATGAGCTCTTATAGTCTGAATACCAAATACCGTTAACCTGCAAAGGCTTATACGATGTATTAGTACGCTTATATACTTCATCGAACTCAAGTCCAAGCTCAACACAAAGACCAATACCGTCTTGAAGAATATCAAACTTGTCGCCATCTAGATATGGAGTAAAGTATGTTACTTTTTCAGCATCCCAGTTACCAATGCGGAAGGCTTCATCATCTGCATCGCGGAACTCTTGACGACAATCAGGATAGATGGCATGGTCACCTGCATGAATACCAAGCGCTATTGCAGTCTCTTCATCAGTATCTTTAACTACTGACAAGGCAACTGCTTGAACAATAGATGCAAATATCTTATTGCGGTTAGGGACTACAGTCTGCTTCATATTATCTTCTGCATAATGACCTTCGGGTACGTCTGCACCACCGGATACAAGAGCTGAAGAAAGTAGATCGGTAATACCATCAAGCTTAATAACCTGATATCTAATATTATGGCCTTTCTCTGCCAAATAATCAACTAGTTGTTGTGCGCGTTCAAGCTCACAGACATGCTTCTGACCATAGTTCATTGAGATAGCAGTTACGTTTTCTGCACCGACTTCTTTAATGCTGCGCAGTAATAGAGTAGAGGAGTCCATACCTCCAGAAAGAGAAACAACAATATTTTTCATTTTAATCACCATATAATAATAAAAGCAGTATGTTCTTTTGAGTGGTTAGCTTTTAGAACCACTATTGACGAGCTGTTTTAGTGCAGAAGTTTACTACATCTGCAATACCGCCACCATACTTGTATAATGTACTAGTATCTGTGGCACGAGTTGGATTAATATCAATACCACCACGTCTAGTATATAAACACGATACAAATAATTCTTCAGGTTCTAACAAATCGTAAAGACGCTTATAGATACATTCGCAAATCTCTTCGTGAAAATGATTCTCTTTACGCATCGAAACGATATACTTAAGCAATGATTCCGGTGTAACAGCCTTCTCACCCTTAATATGAATATAGACATCTCCCCAGTCAGGCTGATTAGTAACTCGACAGTTAGATCGCAACGAATAAGATCTCCAACGCTCATAACGACCGATAGAAGGTACCACCTCTAAGATATCAGCGCTTTCATTATAATTATCGAATGACATATTCTGCACATTACAGAAATGCTCTAACGATGTAAAGTCGCCAATAATAGGTCTTACAGTATCGATATCACCCCATCTAATGAATACATCAACGTGTCCACCAACGGCTTCACCAATATCTTTACTGATCATCTCCTCTACAACATGAATTTCCTCTGTAGTTTCAATTAGACGAGCCATATTGTATGAGTTAAGATACAGCTTAGCAGACTTACTCTCTACTATATTAGGAGTATCACTATCATAGGTAAACTTAACCCAGCCGGATACAGGAAAGCCATTTGATAGTAGAGTAGAGAACTCATATCCGTTCCATGCATCAACACCTATAAATGGAAGATTATCTTCCTGTATATCGTACCCAGTTCGATTGAGATATCGAGGTACACCTACAAGTAAGCTTGCATCTACATTATCAGGAGTAATATAAGGCTTTACTACTGATCCATCACCAGCTTTACCGAGATGCTTACTGGCTATATTTTCAATTTCACTCATTTAGTAATACCTCTATCACGTTCTAGTTTTTCGATTGCAAAGTCAAGAAACTGCCTTGACTTATAAAGTTCGTATAGTATATCATCTTTTCTACCAAGACGCCAAAGATACTTAAAGCATTGATATCGGTTATAGTCAGTAAACGGATCATTCTGATGCTCTTCACAAAGCTGCTCAATAGCTTGAATACATTCGATAGCACCTTCTTTCTGACTGTAGTGATCAGGTCTTGCTTCACCTGTCTCTTCAATCTCCTTCTTCATACTCTACCTCGTAAAAAATCACACCAAAGATCTATCGAAAGATCCCTTAAATTATTAATTAAGCTGAACTCAGTTTCATTCTCTGCTATCGAGTAAGTAGCAGAGGCTACTATTTCACCATCATCTACTTCTTCTGTTACCTTATGAATAACAACACCGGTAGATGGCAGTTTAAGGGACAGCGCTTTAGCTTGAGGGTGTATACCTTTAAGCTCAGGGTACTTAACAATATCGCCAGGATGCACGTTATACATATTATTGCTTATAGCATTACTAGGAATAAGCCTGAGATATCCGTGGAGAGTAACTAATGTGTTTTTTGGAAGTATAGAGAGAGCCTTTATTACATCAACATGACTCATTAGAATAGTATCATCGCTAATATCAGGATGCCAATCCACACGCTCTTTATCACAGTACATTACATCAGGTTTTATACCAAGCTTATTACATACAGCAGCTAACTCATTACCGCTGTTAGAGAATAATGCAACCCACATTATCTTACACTCACATTATACTTGAACATCTCTATATTATATAATACATCATCGATATTATCAACGTTATCGTCAAGTAATTTAAATAGCTTAGTAGACTCTTTATCCTCTAGGCCGTAAATATCGTACTCAGGATATCTTTGATATCTAATACCCTTAATACCATGCACGACAGGGTTAGAG